>Ga0105238_10000454_pt1 | contig 42990 bp, 24 predicted proteins | sample KBSC34metaG_FD_81526 | JGI IMG/M metagenome (GOLD analysis project Ga0105238, IMG submission 81526) | Corn rhizosphere microbial communities from Kellogg Biological Station, Michigan, USA - KBS C3-4 metaG | ecosystem: Host-associated > Plants > Roots > Rhizosphere > Soil | place: Michigan, USA...
ATCTTTCAGCTGCAATATCCATTCAGTTTTCTCGCGCATTTCTACGATTCCATTGGCCTGAAGGCCCCCAGGCTCCGCTATCAGAGCTGGGGTGGACCGCAGCCGGAATTGGTGCTCTCCCGCACTCCTTATGAAGCCGCTGGGCTCGAACACGGACAGTACGGATTTTGGTTTGGTCAGAAGTTCGGGCAAAAAACCGGGCTGTGGGTGGTCGATCCATTGGGGAAGAAACTCGGAGGTGCTCCAATCTCGCCGCAGCAGCGCGCGGAGTGGTTGCGCTGGTTGAGAGGAGAGGCCATTCAGAAAAAAGAATTCGAGCGCCCCCGGGTGGAAGGCGATGCCATCTCTCGATATCTGGACTCCATCACTCTCGAGCAGCATTACATGGAGCGTTTTGGGCTCGGCCGGGAGATTGTAAGGACGTTTCTCTCCCCGGTCGAAGGCGGAGGAGCGGGGCTGGGTCCCGACGCATTGTCTGCCTACTCTGACTACGCATATGAGATGCTCCATCCCCTCGCAGACGAGAGCTCGGGTACAGACCAGATGTTCCCTGGCGGAAACGCCACCATCGCGAGATTAATGGCTAAGACACTGATCCCAGGGGGCATCGACGGCCCGCAAGAAGTCGAAAGTGTTTGCCGCAACGGCATCAACTTCAGCCAGCTCGATGCTTCCGGAAATCAGGCAAGGATTCGCCTGGCGGCGACGGCAATTTCGGTCGAGCATGAGGGCGATCCGAGAAACGCCAATGCCGTCACTATCGTTTATCTGAAAGAAGGCAAGCTTTATCGACTGAAGGCCCGCTCGGCCGTCATGGCGGGGGGAAGTTGGACGACCAAGCACATCGTGAAAGACCTGCCGGGAACACATCGCGAAGCCTATGGGCAGTTCTATCGCTCACCATGCATGATGGCCAATGTCGCGCTGCGTAATTGGCGCTTTCTTTACAAGATGGGAATCAGTGGCTGCCGGTGGTTTGAGGGCGTGGGCAATTACATGGAGGTGCGCAAACTGGCGCTGACTGGAATCGAAAGGGAGACAATCGGGCCGGACTCACCCGTCGTGCTCTCTTTAAAGGTCTTGTATTCTTTTCCGGGCCATTCCACCGAAGAACAGGGCCACATGGGGCGCGCGGAGATGATGCGAACTCCTTTTTCCGAATACGAAAACAAGATTCGAGACCAGTTTGCCGACATGTTCGGCGCCTTCGGGTTCGATGCTCAGCGCGACATTGCAGGGCTCATCTTGAATCGCTGGGGTCACGCCTATCTTAGCCCGCAACCCGGATTTTTCTTTGGCGCGGAAGGGAAGCCTGCGCCCCGCGAGACCATCCGAGGAGCGCCTTTCGGCAGGATTGCATTCGCGAATACCGACCTCGCAGGAGCCATGGACCACCGCTATTCCATTCTCGAAGCCAAACGAGCCGTCGAGCAACTCCTCGACCAGGCTCTACAGTAATCGTGTTCCATGACTCAGCACGTGTTCCGTTGTCGACTGGGCCCACAAGCCCCGGATACGGTTTGCAAAGGTTGATAAAATGGGAGCGACCCCACGGGGTGCCTCACCATGACTGTTCTAATGCTCGGTCGACAGCTGGAATTAGGCCACTACCGAGCGGAGTTCCTCCAATCTCACGGCTTCCACGTAATTTTCCCGGAGAGCAAGAGCGAGGCACTGGCTGCCATCCAAGAGGCGGCGTTTGACGCCGCAATCATCAGCTATACGTTGAGCAAGGAATCCGCGCAAGAGTTTGTTGCCCGAATCGAAGAGGTCAGCCCGGACTGTTCGCTGGTTGCCATTGTGCAGCGTCCGGAGGAGCAAGCTTCCTTTCCTCGAGACGAAACGGTCTTGGACGTTGCCCCCCCAAAAGCCTTACTGGATGCGCTGATTCGCATTGAGAAACGCAAGCTTCAGGCTGGATAACCCCAAGGTTCGAAGCATGCGGAGTTGTGGCGTGCGGGTAATCCTCGGAAGTGTATGGTGGACGGCCCAAAGCCCTGATCGAAGCCCGGCCTGGCGGCGGCGGTCTAGAAAAAGCGACTGGGCCGCGACTGAGATGGCAGAAGCCCCATTCATCCGCTTTTGCGCGACTCCGTCAGCTGCAATTCGGGGGACAAGCATCGAGCTTTCGTAATATTTTTCAACTAGTGTATGTTGCAGGCCAATCGGATATTCTCGCAGTTCTCCTGACGTCGCAGGAAGCGCCTCGCCGTGACTTTGATACTGACCAGGCGAATGCTCAGGCGAAATTGAATCCATGAACCTGGGTATTCACTACCACATTTGCTGGTCGTCCCACTCGACTCTCGATTGGAAACCCTTCCGAGCGAAAGACGAAGCCGCGAAAGTGGCCGATGGAATTAGGAAACCGGCCGAGGGCTACACGATCGTAAAACGTGATGACGATTGCGAACGGTGCAGAGAATTCAAGTTGAAGGCGTTTTTTGCGGTCAACGAGTGATTCGTTCTGACGCCAGCGATGGAGGCCGAATGCTTCACCAAGTCGTGAGCGCGAGCAGAGCCTCGAGCAACTGGGGGTTCTATTGCTGATCCTTTCGGGATTGCCCAAGATATCCATTCCGCCCATCGGATGAGGAACTCCAACCGCGCAAGAATCTGTTACGAAAACGGAACAAGAACACAAAAACTTCGGGACAAAGTGCACGCGATGAGCCACAGTCACTTTTGCCGCAGGTTTCCTTCCTCATCGCTTCAACCACGGACCCTTAGCCCTCTGGAGGTTGCGCCGGCTCCGATGAGCATTCTAGGTTAGCAGTAGCGCCCTCAGGCTCAGCTCCGATGGCTGAATGCCCATTGAGACGGTTCCCCTGCCTCACTAAGATCTGGTTTTGATCGCAACTTATTTTTCGGAGTTATTCGGAAACCCTTGCGACTTTGTTTCATTTTCGTTAATTAACGCAAAATTTCTTGACTTCCGTGCCCCATGAGTTACTATACCGCCCGCGATCGAGGCAGGCGTTTTTTGAAATGCCATCGTCGACCCGACTAATATAGGTTCTCTGCGCTGTTCTCTCGTAGGTTGTCGTTCCTAACGGTAATCACTCAGAAGACGCTCCTACAACAGAGCTTTGGAGGTTCCCAATGAGCTCACCCGTTCTGAAGTCGCAAAAATCGTCAGCACTCACACACGCACATCATGGAAAGCCACTGCGCGGTCTGATGAGCACTCCAGCATCGCCGCTTTTTCAAGGCCGCTTCGGGCGCTTGTTCCGGTCGCTTCCGGCTGCTAAATACGGGAGGAACGACAATGAGAGCCGGGCTGCCCTGATGGCGCTCGGCAAGGCAATGGTGTCGGGCTTCGACGCACCCAAGGATGGAAATGATTCGGAAGAGAGCGGGATTCCGGCCCTATATACGTATTTTGGGCAGTTTGTGGATCACGACATCACTTTCGATCCGATGACGACATTGATTCAACACAGCGATCCCGGTGCATTAACTGACTTCCGCACTCCTGCCTTTGACTTGGACAACGTTTATGGGCGCGGGCCGGGCGATCAGCCTTATCTGTATGACAATGGAGCGAAGTTCCTGTTGGGTGATCTTCTGGACAACGGGGAACCAGACTTGCCGCGTAATAACGGGACACCGCGTCGAGCGATCATTGGGGATCCGCGCAACGACGAAAACAGCATCGTCTCCCAACTGCAATGTCTTTTTTTGCGTTTCCACAATCGAGTCGTCGACAGCAATCCGAGCTTGGATTTTCCCGCTCTCCAGAAAATCGTTCGATATCACTATCAATGGATCGTTCTGCACGATTTTCTGCCTCGAATCGTGAGTGCTGCAGTTCTCGATCAGCTACAAACCGGCGGTAAATTCGATAGAGACAAGCTGAAGTTCTTCCACTGGAAAAATGAACCTTTCATGCCCGTCGAATTCTCTGTGGCAGCTTATCGCCTCGGCCATTCGATGATTCGTCCCGGCTATCGATTGAACGACAACGACGCGACGTTGTTGCCCATTTTCCCGCTTCCACCGAATGGTATTCCGGAGATTCCAAAAGGTTTGGCCGACGGACTTGCGGGTTTCCAGGAGATGGCGAAGAATCGTGGCATCGATTGGGGGCGCTTTATCGATACCGATGTTCGTTCCTACGGTACGGACAAACCCGAGGACGCAACGACCAAGAAACGCCTTCAATTCGCCTACCGGCTCGATACGTCGTTGGTGACGCCGTTATCCGTATTGCCTCCGAGTGTGGCCCAGGATCCCCCGCCATCCCTGCCGCAACGAAATCTCCTCAGAGGCTTCGAGCTCGGCTTGCCAAGCGGGCAAGATGTAGCGAAAGCGATGGGGGTGAAGGTTCTAGCCGATGAAGACATCAAAATCGGCAAAGCCGTCGATGACCCAGAGGGTGGAGACGATCCCGATGTACGCGGCACGATTGCCAACCTCCCGAAAGGTTTTCCTGAACTGCAGGCTTTCAAGGGCAAGTGCCCATTGTGGACCTACATCTTGGCAGAAGCGTTTGAAAACAAGGTAAAGATTGATATTCCGGTGACCGAGAAAAAGAAGATCACCACGCCGCAGCTTGGACAGGTGGGAGGCCGAATTGTTGCCGAGGTCTTTCTCGGACTTATGTTTGGTGACAACGACTCCTATCTCAGCCTCGAACCCGATTGGAAGCCCAGCTTGGGAAGCAAAGGCGAGTTCCTGCTCAAAGATCTGGTCAATTACGCCCTTGGTAAATAGAGGACAATGCAATGGGCGTGTTGCTGCAGGGCTTTTACTTTGCGCCAGGTCGTGTTTCTGGAGTTCCCTCACCCCTGGATGGCGACAACTCTGTTCCCTTTTGGTGGGACCACCTTGCTGCCCAGGCGAGCCAACTTTCCAAGGCCGGGTTTACCGCGGTATGGCTTCCGCCACCGCTGAAAGGAGCATCGGGCAGCTTCTCGAGCGGCTATGACCTGTTCGACGATTACGACCTGGGTTCGAAGAATCAAAAAGGAACTGTCCAAACCCGGTATGGAAGTCGGGGAAGCCTGCAGCGCTGCGTCGCGATGATGCGAGCGAACGACCTGGATGTCTACGTTGACCTGGTAGAGAACCAGCGTGACGGCGATGATGGGCACTTCAATTTCCGCTATGTGGACGCATTTGGACATGCTCAGGGTGGTCGATTCGAAAAAGGTCCTGGAGACTTCCATCCCCACGTCCCGGAAGATCCAGGCGTATTCAGCGACCAATTTCAGTTTGGCCGCGATCTCGCGCCGATCAACGGCATGCCCAAGAACCACTGCCGAGACGGTCTGCTGAAGGCAGCCGGTTGGCTTACTCGAGCGCTCGACGTGCAGGGATACCGACTGGACAACATGAAGGGCGTATCCACAGAGTTCATTTTGGAACTGCTGAATCACGGCCCTCTCGCCGGCAAGTTTGCCGTTGGCGAGTTTGCCGACGGGAACATAGGGCTGATAGAAAGCTGGGCAAATGCGGTTCAGCACCGTTCCGCTGCATTCGATTTTCCTCTGCACTTCATGCTCAAGAACATGTGTAACAGCCCCGGCTCATTTCAAATGGCCACCCTTGACCACGCAGGCTTAGCCGGAATTGATCCTGCTGGGGCAGTCACGTTCGTCGAGAATCATGACACCGACAGGGGCGGAATAGGCGGACCCATTGTGCGCAATAAGTTGCTTGCCTATGCGTACATTCTTACCGTCGAAGGGTATCCATGCATCTTTTATCGTGACTACAGTACAGATAAGAATTGTTTCGGGTTGAAGCCAAAGCTAGATCCCTTAATCCAAATACACGAACAGTTCGCTGTTGGAGCCACACAACAACGGTGGAAAGATTCCGGCATATTTGCGTTTGAGAGAATGGGTGGCGATCACCTACTAGTAGCTCTCAACAAAGATCCAGCGCCGCGAACGATCACGGTTGCGACCGGGTTCCAGCCGCACACAAAGCTTCTGGACCTTACAGGTGCCGCTGATGTCCAAACGGATTCGAACTCCCAGGTCACCATTACAGTTCCTTCGAATAAGGATGGTGCAGGGTACATCTGCTATGCGAGACGAAAACTTGCCTCTTTGAATCGACCCTCGCGAATCACCGTCCAGGAATTCGAAGGTGCCACAGACCTCGACCTCAAGCCAGCAGCGGAAAACGAATCGATTCAGGTCGGTAGCGTCTACGCAGCTAGCGGGACCAGCATAGACATAAGTTTGACTATGGACACATCCAACTGGACCGATTCGAATACGGTTCTGTTGCAGATCACGGGACCGACTGGCACGAGCGTTGGTCGAAAGGAATTTCGTGGAGCGGGCGGACCTCCGAAGACCCTGTCAGTCCACATATCCGTAACTGGATTTCAGACCGTATCCATCATGACTTCGAATTTGCCAACAAACAGTAAGGCCCCGGCGTACAAGATTTTGGTGCGGTACACCGCGCCACAAACGCTAGGCACATGAGCTTAGAAGCACAGATAAAGCTTTGCCGTCCAAAATCCAACGCGTGCCTCAGGCCGCCGTCATAGTCGGGATCGGGACCATGGCCATGGCCCTTCACAGCTCTGCGCTGAGCGTAGCCGTTCCTGCAATGATTCAACAAAGTACGTTGACGATGGTGAACGCCCAGTGGGTGATTGCAATCTATACGCTCGTGCTCAGCACCTCTCTGATCACGTCGGGGCGCATCGCGGATGCCGTGGGGCTGCGCAAAGTTTACCTGTGCGGGTTGTTGACCGTGATCGCCTCCTCGGCAATGCTCGGGGCCGATTGCTCCGTCCGAGTTGTGCTGTTGTTGCGCGCCCTGGAGGGCGTGGGCGCGGCGATGATCTCCGGGACATCGCTTGGCCTGCTTGCAACGGCGTATGGGCCAAGCGAGTATGTCAGATCCATAGGATGGCAGACGGGAATGACTTACAGCGGCCTCGCTGCAGGACCCCTGCTTTCCACTGTCCTCTCTGCGCACTTTTCATGGCGGGCGATTTTTGTTGTCAACGTCGTCATCTGTTCGGCAGCATTCCTGCTTGCCTGCAAGCTGCTCGACCGAAGCTCAAGGGATCGAGTGCGATGGTCCGAGCTGAGGCTGATCCCACTCTTTGCACCCATGCTGGTGCTTGCTCCGATCATTTTCATTTTGGGTGGACGTGGGGTGCGATCGGCAAGTAGTCAAACATCAGTGCTGGTTCTCTCAGGGTTCGGTTTCCTCAGCGCGATCCTCTTGCTGAGTACAAAACGATGGCGCACAAAGCTCAAGAGGATGTGGCAAACCATAGGACCATTCATCGGCTCCGAATTTCTCTGTTACCTGACCACCTTTGGGACGACATTCGTCCTGCCGGTGTACCTCATCCGGGAGCGGCACTTCGGACCTCTGCTGGCCGGGAGCATGTTGACGTGTCAGCAGTTGGCGAGAGCCGGCGCTGCCTTCCTGAGCATCGCGGTAAGCTGTCGGTTTGGATCGTTGAACACGCGGGTACTGGGTGCATTGGTGATCGCCGGCGCAGTTCTTAGCCTTGCCGCCTTCGATCAACTTTCTTGGCTGCTGATCATGTTCCATGTCGCGCTGATCGGGGTGGGCACGGGCTTATTCGTCACAGCCAACACTGCGGAGCTTATGGCAGCGGCCCAAGCGAACCGTCGGGGCACCATTACTGGAATATTCGCAACCTGCAGGAATGTCGGAATGACGGTCGGCGTCCTTGTTGCCGGACTTGCATATAGCGAAGTTGCAGGGCCCCACTTACCAGGAAGCGGATTCCATGCGGCCATGTTTGTGCTTGGCGCGTTTGCAGTTTGCAACTTGATCTACGTCGCGAAAGCGCGTAGAGCAGCATCGTTGAGCGAGGCTGCGAAGATCAGTTGCGACCGGTTGATCGTCCCAGTCAATGTTTCGGGATCCCATACTCAGCTGTATTCCAGTGGAGAGACAATATGACTTTGCTCGGCCAGGCTGTACTCTGCTCCTTCGACACATTACTTTTCTCTGGCCTGATCGGCATCGTTGGCCACCCCAGCTGGAGCCGAAAGAAGCTTATCGTCGCCTTTGCTGGCTGCGATCTGCTGGGGTCGTTACTGGGCATGTTTCTGTGCCCTTTGATTCACTTTACTCCCATGTACGCATTTCCATTTGTCTGGGTTGCGTACGCGATTGCAGCCGCCTTGGTGCTATCAAAACCGCGGCAAGGTCCTGTCTTGTGGTTTGTTACGGGCATGCTCGGACTCGACAACCTTGCGGAAGCATGGAGCGGAGGCGCCTCCGTGACCTCGCTTGCGGTCTCAACCTTAATCAGCGGGGTCGTAGCCCTGGCTGGCTGCTCGATAGGAGCACTTGTCAGAACCAAACTGGTTGCCCGAAGGGCACCCGCGATGCCTGCCGTGGGCGCTCGAGGCGTAACAACTCTCGATTTTTGAATTCGGTGATTGAGCTCCAATTCGAATGAGGAGGTTTGCCGATGGCTGTTTCGGTCCTGACTCGCTCTTACAACAACGCCAGAACAGGCGTCAATGACCAAGAAACGATTCTCACCCCCGCTCTTGTGGGATCTCGCGGAATCGCAAAGTTGTTCAGCATTCAGCTGGATGACCTTCCCGGCATGGAAGCGCAGCCGCTCATCGTCAGCAACCTCGGACCGTTCGCGGACGGAAAGAACCACGATGTGGTCTATGCCTGCACGATGAAGAACACGATTTCGGCATTCGACACCTTAGACGGACACCCCCTCTGGCCTTCGCCGCTCAGATTGGGAAATCCGGTGCAAAATGTGCCGCGGGATCAAAAAGGAGCCGGAAATATCGATCTCAAGTTCATCAATCCCAACTGGGGGATCCTGAGCACTCCAGTCATTGACCGCGACACAAGCTCGCTATACGCAATCTCATGGTCTACGACCGAAAACACCGCGACGCAGAATTCTCTGACCAAAAGCATCCATCGGCTTCACGAGGTCGATCTGCTTACCGGGAAGGAGAAACGTGAACCTGTCTCCATCGACGGTGTCGTCGATACCGCGTCGGGCATCAAATTCGTATCTCCAGCGCAGAAGCAACGCTCCGCGTTAGTTCTCGTGGCTGTCAAAAACGCTCAGGGAAATCCTCGAAAGACCATCTTCATGGCGTGTGGTTCAGTTGGGGAGACCAGGGCCAACGCCCACGGATGGGTTATCGCGTTTGATGTTGAGACCTTTAAGGTTGCGGCGACTTTCATCACCACACGTAAATCGCATGGAGGAGGCATCTGGCAAGCCGCTCAAGGCCCGGCTGCAGACGGTGACGGACATATCTACTTTATGACCGGAAACGGGGGATGGGACGGAGCCAATGATTTCAGTGAAAGCTTCGTCAAGTTGAAATATACGCCTGCGTCAAACAATGCTGCGGCATCCTTGAACATCGTTGACTGGTTTACCCCATTTACCGACCACAGCATCCGCAACGCGAATCACGAAGTTGTAGTGCAGGGGCGTCATATGGCTGCCACCAACCAAAAAGGATACGACTGGACTGACCAGGACTTGGGTTCGGGAGGTCCCACTCTGCTGACCGATCTGCAACTCGTGCTTGGCTGCGGCAAAGATGGCGTTGCGTATGTTCTTGACCAAAACAACTTCGGGAAAACGAAAATAGCCGATCTCGAGAACCCGCCCCAAAATTATGCCAAACTGAAAAGCCCGCCCATTTTCTTCACATTTAATGGACTAGGGTTCAACGCCGCGCCCGCCGATCCGCGCGGTCTGAACCACTATTTTCTGGACAACAAAACACACCATCTCCACGCATCCCCACTGTACTGGAATAGTCCCGACCTCGGCCCCCTGCTCTATTGCTGGGGAGAGAACGAATCGCTTCGCGTGTGGAGCATTGACAAAAGCGGAGCCCTGCAATTTCTTGCGAAAGGCAACGAAGTCGCTTCGCTTGGAGCACCCAGCCCGGACGGTCATGGAGGGATGCCGGGGGGAATGCTCACACTCTCTTCCAACCGAGGCGTCGTGGGGAGTGGTATTGTGTGGGCCCTCGCCCCTCTCAACGGCGACGCGAATAGTTCCGTAACGCAGGGAGTGTTCCGTGCCTACGATGCGACCAACTTCATTAAGAATCAAGACGGAACCAAGAGCTTGAAGCTCCTCTGGCATAGCGACCAGTGGAACATCTTGTTCAAGCACAACAAATTCAATCTGCCGGTGGTAGCGAACGGGAGAATCTTTGTGCCGACTTACAACGGCACAATTGACGTATATGGACTGACGCCGTAGTTGTTGGATTTGAATTGTTTTCGAAAATAGGAACGGGCAGAAGCGCCACAGGTTCTTCGCCTAGGTTCGCGTACTTGGTCAAATTGACGTTGGGGAACCTTATGCGGGTTGCAGCACATTCGCAACTTTCCGTGCAGTTTTTCTGGTTAGTCTGCCGTTTTTCCGCTGAAAACGGTATCACTGGTATCAGTTGTGGTTGGCTTTTTCGCCAGGCGTTCTAACACTCGCGACACGCGACCTCGATTCCAGCGTTGGAGCATGATGGGGTACAGATCGAAGGGGATTCTGACGAGCAGCATGACGTAGCCGTACACGGCGTGATCATGAAGAAGGTATGAGATCGCCAGCATGACCAAAACGGCACAAGTCAGCCAGTGCACTCCTTCTGAGGAGTTCATTTCTCTCAGCAGTCGATCGCAATCCCCGCGGCTGATCCTCCAATGGAAATTCGGGTTAATCCACCCTAGCGGCGAACGAAATAGCACCCATCGGAAGGCCCGGACGTCCGCGCGGTCATAGACCTCGCCTTGTTTCTCCCAACGGGCCAGGGAGAACAGCTTTGGGTTTACCCTGAAGAGGATCGCGCTGCTCACAGTCGCGATGGTCATGGAAATAAGCCATGATATCGCGATGCCGTAGACAAGCGGATTGCCGTGAGGAGGAAAGGCGCGGCCGGCTATTAAATAGATTGACCCAGCCGTGAAGACCACAATCATCAAGACACTTCGCATCGCGTGAATCGCCTGCTCGGCTTGCGGCGTTCTGCTCATGCCTGTCTCTGCAAAGTGCGTTCCAGCCCGATAATGTTCCCCCGGAAGCTTAGCAGGTTGCTCGGATATTTTGGGGGCGTCGCACTTGCTTGGTGACAATTTACCGAACTTCATCAACAGCTTGCAGCCTAGCAATTAGGGGCTCAAGAAGCTGGAAAGCCAAGGATTCGTCCGGTAGAATTCCGGCTGAGGGCAGTTCCAAATGAATATCATGCGAAGGATTGGTTGGTTTGTGTCGTATTGTTCTTTGGTCTACTGATAGGCATCGCTGGCGAAGTTGTACTTAGATCGCAATTCACTAGCAGATATACGCCGACTCTGGGCTTGATCGCGTTCGCTGGTTTGGTGGCAGCCCTTTTGTACCTCAGGAGATGGTATCAAGGGGCCCGTGCGAAGCGCACGGCATGAAGGCAAGTTAAGATTCCGGAAGTAGATGAAGCGAGTGTTAGGCCGCTGTACCTACAAAACCTTCCAGCGCCTCCGATCTCCTCGGATACAAACGTAGAATCTTTCCTACATCGGTTAATTTCAGGACTTCCTTGACGTGTCCTTCGGCGCCTACGAAACGCAGCTCTCCCCCGGCTCCTTTCACCTTGCCAGAGCACATGACGATGATGCCTACGCCGGTGCTATCCACATGATTCACGCGCGAAAGGTCGAAGATGATTTTTCTATCTCCTTCTTCTAACAGCTCCGCGACAAGCCACTCCAGTTGCCGGCACTCAGGTCCGTAAACGATCTTCCCTTCAAGTTCCACCAAGGCGACGTCGGGTACTATTCGCTTTCTCTGCACATCTAGTTCCCGCAACGGATGGAATACCGGGGTCGCGATCTCTTCGACGGGGGCCAAAAAACGGTAGCCCCGTCGTTCCAACGTCTCTATGTAGCGTGGCTTTTCAGCCGTGTCGCCGAGTGCTTCGCGCAGCTTGCTTAATGCAGTATTCAGTCCATTATCAAAATCCACAAAAGTTTCAGCCGGCCAAAGCCGTTGCCGCAAGCTTTCGCGGCTCACCAGCTTGCCCGGTTGTTCCAGAAGCGCGGTGAGGATTTCGAAAGGTTTGCGCTGTAGATGGACTCGCCTCCCATGCTTTAGGAGTTCGCCCGTTTCCACCGACACTTCAAAGGAGGTAAACCGGTACTTAGCTCGATTTTGCGAATTGAGGTGCATTGGACCAACTCTCCGGCACTCACGGTCCAAACCTTATGATACGTCAGATTTCTACCATTACCACCCCCACTTATCGCTAAAGCCCTGCCGCTTAATGGATTAGATGTAAAGAAACAGTAATGCTCGAATTATGCCGCGGTCTATTGATCCGATTCCGGACAGGAGCGACAATCCTCACCAATATGCAGGAGTTTCGATATGTTCGACATTTTTTCTGGCCAGGTTTGGATGTGGTATGACCAAACAGTACCCCGCTTGCGTGCCGCCGTTTACAACAGCGTGAAACGAGTTTGGGCCATGCGCTCCGCATGGGTCTACCTCGTAGTCTTAGCGATGTTAATTTTTGCATATCTGGAAGCGCGAACACCCGTAACGATGATCACCCCCTTCCAGCTCTCGAAGGGCAACCCGCCGTTTAGTGGCGATATTGTCGCCGACAGCGTGCAAGACGGTTTGAAATCGATACTGAATGGAATCGACGAGGAAAAGGAAGGCGTCAGTCTACGGTCATCGGAAACCGGCTTGCCAGACCTTCGAAACATCCTGGTCCCACAATATCAGCACGTGCAAGCCCCTCCACGATTCAAAGTTGAAGTTAAGGGGATATCGTACGAGCAAGTACTCTCGCTTTTTCGTGGGCTCCTGGGCACCGAAACCACGGTTTCAGGTGATGCCATTGTGGAAGGCGAACACTTCACCCTCGTTGCGCGGGCTGGGGATGCCGGGCCTTGGGCGACCGATCCCCAGCCGCTTAATCTGGAAGGCTTAAGACGAGCCAGCCGAGATTTGGCTACCAAGATCATTACCGCTAAAGATCCGGCGCGAGCCGGAATAGCGCTGCTCAAGGGTGAACAGGTTGATCAAGGCCTTGCGGCCTTCGGGCATGCTTTGAGCCTGCACCCTGACAACGTAGATTTGAAGTTGAACCTCTGCATGGCGTACGGAGCCACTAGGAGATATCAGCAGGCGATCGACTGCTATAAAGGCGCCTTGGACATGAAGCCAAAGTCGCGAGACGAGGTTTCGGAGAGGCTGGCGCAAATTTACTATTTGAAGGGAGACCGCGATATCGCGATCAGCCATTATCTCGAGTTGCGCAAACGAGGAGATCGTCACGCGTTGCTTGGTCTCGGTGAAGCATGGGACGACTCCGGCCATCCCGCAGACGCGGTGGATGTGTACAACGATTTTCTAACAACCGAACGCGAGGAGCGGAACCTCGCACTCGCGCACCTGAAGCTAAGTTCTGCACTCGCCCACTTGGGGAGACACAAGGAAGCCCTAGCGGAATACAGCAATGCGCTCAACTATGCCCCTCAGGACTTACTCATCCTTGTCCATAAAAGCCTGGAACTCGCTGACGCCGGCGACGTGGACGCAGGTATTGCGCAACTCCAAGTGGTTGTGGATGAGAATAAAGGCTCAGATTCGCTCCCCTTTGCCTTCTTGGAACTCGGATTGTTGCAGGAGAGGAAGGGCCACTGGCAAATTGCTATTGACCAGTTCCACCAGGCGGTTCAACTACGTCGCGACTATGTCGAAGCTCACCACAAGCTTGCTGAAGCACTAGTTCACGAAGGCAGAACCTCAAGCGCCCGCCGGGAGTACCAGATCATCGCAACGCTCAGCCCGGATGATGTCGAAAGGGGATACTCTCAGGTGCTCGCCTATCAATGGCTAGGCAATGAGCTACGCAACCACGCTCGGTATTCCGCCGCGTTGGAGGCGTATCGACATGCAATTTACATGAAACCGGAGAACAGCGCGGTTCATTGCCAAATGGCAGTGATACTTGCAAAGCAAGGCCATTCCCTCGAAGCGATAAGGCATTATGGCGCTGCGTTGGTGCCGGCCAAGTCAGACGAATTTAACGATGCTACATGTCTGGCTGACGCGAGTCATGAACTGGATACGATTTTCGCGGAACAGCAGCGGGTCTTTGCCTCCAGAACAACTCGCGAGCCCAGCTCCAAGACAAGATTGTCTCCAGTATTTACCCGCATTCAGGATGGCGGAAGGATCCGAACCTCTCCGGCTCTTGTATTTTCTCCACCTTACAAATTTTAAAATGTCGCAGACGTGCTTGAGCTCGTAGAAGTAGGAATCTGTAGCATGACTTAGCCACAATTTCTGCCTCATCCCCTTACGCTGGAGAAAAAATCCCGGCCTGTACGTACTCTGCCCGATGGTGATGGAAAATAGTCACCTGCGCCGCCGTTTCATGGTTTCTCGCCCTTCTGCGTTTTTTGATACCGCTCGAGGCCAATGTTATCGAGGAATTGCATTGCCGCTTTGGCTACTTCCTCGGCGCGCTCACGTGGGACAACAATTACGCCGTCCCCGTCTGCCATTACAACATCGCCGGGACGGACGAGTACGCCGCCCAGGTTGATGGGGCGATTTACCGATTCGATTTCATTTCGGCCCGGACGGAATCCGCGCCCTTTTCGCTTGTGATACGCTGGCACTTTGTGTGCGATGATCTCGTCGCTGTCTGCCAGGCCGCCGCTAGTGATAACCCCGAGCATTCCCAGCTTTTGCCACTCTAAAATATTGGATGAGCCGATGCTGCGAGTGTCTCCGTCACCCTCGGCATCAATCACGAGTACGCAACCCGGGAAAAGTGCGTCCATGAACGGTTCTCCGGTGATGTTGTCATACCAGTTCTCGACTTCCTCCGGTGGGGTTTTGGCCAAACGCTTGTTCGTGGGAACGTATCGTGCTGTCACTGCAATACCCACGATGCGGTGAGTGAAATTTTGCGTGTCGCGCCAAAGCGGCTGAATACCTTCGTCGGCGATGCCAATGCCCTGCAAACCAACCACATCCATTCCATCCGAGACATCGGAAACGCGTAACGGTGCATAGAGCTTCAGAATGCCCTGATTGTCTTCGCGGGAGTATCGCTTATATGGAATGAAGAGCTGCACCTCGTTCGGTACAGTCTTCGGAGCTAATTGTGCCGGAGGTGGCTGCGGCTTGGTCTGTTGGTTTTGGGCAAGCGTCGATGCGTTGAAGAACCCCGCCAGAAAGAGGATGGACAACTTTCGGAAAGTGCTCATGAATCCTCCGAACGCAAGGAAACCCTGCAGGTAGCTACATGCGTTCACTTTTCAAGGTTGAAATACAGCTTTGCGCTATTTTTCCCGTTTTCATGTTCCATTGAATAAAACGAAGCATCGATCGCACCCAGCGGCTTGATGGCAATGCCCAGAGTCTTTCCGTCAATCAATCGTTGCAAAACTGGGTGACCAATCGTCAAATAGGTCTTTCCCCCATCTCCCTCAGTAATCGGCCAATCGATGATCATCTGCGTGTTGAGTACCCGATTGAGCGGCTGATAATGGCAAAAGCTATCGGTAGTAACAGTTGTTTGGTCCCATTTGGGATCGCCACCCAAGATTTCAACAACCCTCACCAACCCGAAGTCCTTGATGCGCTCCGCTTTTTGCTCGACCGAGTAGGTCGTCAATTCCAGCAATCCGTGACCCGCCACTTTTTTCCCAGCAAATTCCTTCAGATCCCAGCGCAAGATCACATAATGGGTACCATCAACCGTGAGCAGGTTGATTTTCTTGCCCGATGCGTCCTGGACGTACCAATCATGGGCACCGACATCAGTGTTTTCAATGTCAATCGAACTGTCCGCCGCGACCTGAACTTTTTGACTGAAACTTCGCGGATCCGCTATGGGTGGATGGTAAGGAACTGCCTCCCCTTTGTCGGGTCCAACTGCGGCGGCATCAACGAGGTCCACTTTTATGTAATCAATATCCAGCCGGTATTTTTCCAGCCCCCAATCCATAAGCGCCAAGTGACCAAAAACTGTGTCTCCTGGTTTGGCGTCGAAGCCATGGGTGGTCATGGTGAACGTGTGCCATTGGTCGGTGTCTGGGATGTCATACTCCATCAGTTGAGACTCATAGTCCGTGGTTCGCTGCGTCAAAACCTGCAGATTGATCCGGCGAGGCGCATGGCTCGATCGAACTCGCGCTTCAATGCGAAATTCATGGCCGGGCTTTTGCATTAGCGTGAGATCCATATTGTCGGAGACTTTTCGCTCAATCAGTGCCCACCAGATTCCCCGCCGGTCGGTTGTTCCATCTACGAAAATCGACGCGTAGCCCGGTCCTTCCTGGCGGAAGTCCATGGTGGCAGTACCGTCGCCAGCTTTAAAAAACCAGCCATTTTCCGGATCAAGTTTTAGATTGTCAAATCCATCAAAGAACTGTGCCGAAACCAGCCTAGAGTGACCGAGAGCGATCAGCACAAGCACAGCGTAATGTACTAGCTGCCAATTCATTGCGAAGGCGACTTCTTCGCCAGCATGGCGCAGAGGTGCGGAATCACGATTGAAGAGCGCCCGGATAATATGTCATCGCATTTGTCGTGTCAATTGGCTCGATCCGTTCGGCGGGTTTGAAACAACTTAAATATGGCGAAGGGTGAGATTCGAAGCGCTCCGGCCTTGTGTTTTCCTCCTTGATTGCGATCTTATGGTCGCCGTGATCGAGGAAAGCAGGTGTCCGCTAATGGACAGCCAATTCCACGCTCGGACATTCTGCGCTCCCGCTAAGGACCCTTCCGGCTCCGCCCGCCAAAAGTTTCAATCAAATAACCGGCTTCCGCATTTGGCCGAGCGGTTGCACCATTCTGGCCGGAATGGTGTTAGGTCAAAGCTTGCGCACGGTCCTCATTGGCGTCGTAATTGGCGGTGCGGGACTCCCGTCGCGCGCGCTTGCTCTTTGGGGGTTACGGCACTCGATCCGCCCAATGCTTGGCTCAATGATTCTGCTTCTGACTTCGGCCGCCATGCTCGCCTGCTACATCCCGACCCACCTCGCGGCGATCCGAGGTGGCGCTAAGCTACAACCGAGAGGAGAAGAAGAATGACCGGATTGCTTCACGATGTTCGTTTCGCGTTTAGGCAATTGAGAAGAACGCCGGGATTCACCGTGACGGCCGTGCTCACGCTGGCACTGGGCATCGGGGCAAACACGGCAATTTTCACGCTGGTGAATGCAGTTCTCATGAAAAACCTGCCGGTGGCGGATCCGAAGTCCCTGCTGCTGTTTGCTGACCGGAACTTCTGCTGCATTGGTTCCGGAACTCCCCCTGACGACGACTACGGCCTTTTCTCGACGGATGCCTACGAACAAATGAAGAAGAACGCACCGGAATTCGAAGAGCTGGCGGCGATGCAGGCTGGTTTTGAATACCGGCCGATTGTTGCGCGTCGCGGTGGAACACCGGACACCGCGCGATCCGTGATGGGCGAATTTATCTCCGGCAATTATTTCCGAACCTTCGGCCTGAGGCCAGCCGCAGGGCGGTTGTTTTCCGATCCCGACGATGCTCAAGACGCACCGATGGTCGCGGTGATGAGTTATGAGAAATGGAAAAACGATTACGCCAACGATCCATCGATTGTCGGCAGCACGTTTTTCGTGAACACGAAGCCGGTCACAATCGCGGGAATTGCGCCGGAAGGTTTCTATGGTGACCGCCTATCGACAGCGCCGCCGGATTTTTATTTGCCAATCGACTCCATGCCGGTCATAGCTAACGTGCCCTACGTACACGACGCGGACACAAACTGGCTCTACATAGTCGGTCGCGTAAAGACCGGCTATTCAATTGCACAGATCCAGGCAAAAATGACTGGCCTACTGCAGCAGGCGCTGGCGCCCACTCGCACCTACTCGACAGAGAGCGGCAAAGCAAAATTGCCGAAGGTTCACGTCGTGCTTTCGCCTGGAGGCGCGGGCATCCAGCACCTGCAGGAAGGATATGCGTCGCAGTTGAAGTTGCTGATGTGGACGTCCGCGCTGGTACTGCTGATCGCCTGTGCCAATGTCGCAAATCTCCTTCTGGTGCGCGGAATGGCGCGGAAGGCGGAGATGTCTGTGAGAACTGCGCTGGGAGCGAGGCGTAGAAGAATCCTTTTGCAATTGCTTACGGAAAGCGTGCTGCTCTCTGGACTGGGAGGGATCGCCGGGCTTTTTGTGGCATATGCCGGAACGCGGATGCTGCTCACGCTCGCATTCCCCGGAGCGGCGACTCCGATTCTTGCCGGCCCTTCGCCTGTGGTGCTGGGTTTTGCCTGCGGACTGATGTTGCTGACCGGCATCCTGTTTGGTATCGCGCCAGCCTGGATTGCAACTCGAATCGAGCCCGCGGATGCCTTGCGCAGCGGATCACGGACAACAGTAGGAGGAGCCAGCTTACTTCAGCGCGGATTGGTCGTCGCGCAAGCAGGAGTGTCGCTTGTGCTGCTCGTAGGAGCGGGACTGTTTTCCCAAAGCTTGACCCGGCTTGAGCACATTGATCTGAAACTCGACTCGAGAAACCGCTACATCGTTCATTTCAATCCTCAGGCTCCCGGTTATACCCAGCGCCAGGTCGGGGATTTGTACCAGATGCTCGAACAACGATTCCATGCAATCCCAGGCGTGGAGAAAGTAGGCATTTCGACCTTCACGCCGATGGAGGATAACAACGACGGCTTTAGCGTGCGCGTGCAGGGAGAGCCAGACCCGCACCTCAGCGCCTCTTTTGTGAAGGCGAATTCCGATTATTTTGATTCTGTCGGGACACGCGTGATTGCTGGACGAAGCATTCAGGAACAAGACACGCCAGCGTCCACAATCATTGCGGTCGTGAATGAATCCTTTGTGAAGAAACTGTTCAAGCCGGGAGAAAATCCGATTGGGCAGCATTTTGGCGCGCCGGACAGACCCGGCGATTACGAAATTGCAGGTGTTGTCGAAGATACTGCTTACACCAACGCAACTTGGACGAATCACGCGATGTACTTTGTGCCGCTGTTGCAGAGACCCACGGGCATCAAGAAGCCGATCGAGAACGACGAAATGATGTATGCGAGTGCGCTTGTGTTGAAGACGGCACGCCCGATGAACGACATGGAAACGCTGGTTCGCCGTACGTTTTCCGAAATCAATCCCAACCTGGCCATAATGAAGTTCCAAAGCTTTGATCGACAGATCGCCGACCGCTTTGGCGATGAACGCATGCTCGCGCAGTTGACCGCGCTGTTTGGCGGTCTGGCTCTGCTGCTTACGATTGTCGGACTCTACGGCGTGACCGCGTACGCCGTGGCGCGTCGAACTCCGGAAATCGGTATTCGCGTGGCGCTTGGGGCGGAACGCTTCGGCGTGACAGCCATGGTGCTGCGTGGCGCGCTGATTCAGGTGGTTGTGGGGCTCGCGTTCGGCATTCCCGCTGCATTCTTCTGCGTTCGACTGGTTTCATCGCAGCTTTATCAGATCAAGCAGGTTAGCCTCACAGCAGTCGTCGGAGCGGTTCTTGTGTTGCTCGCCTCGGGAGTCCTGGCTGGCCTAATCCCCGCCCGTCGCGCGGCGAAGGTCGATCCCATGGTGGCGCTGAGGTACGAGTAAGGAAAGCTGAAGCATGGGTTCGTCCGAAGGTGCCGGTGTGCGCTTCGCAATGGCGAAAACTGCGGGTTTACTTGCGTTGTTGTGCTAACACTCGCGCTCGGGATTAAGTCCCACCCCATTTGTTCAGTGTCGAGTGGTTGTTGGTTAAGCCTGTACGCGTGCAACGCGAAATCGAATCATCTCCATCCGCATATGACCGTTTTGAAATGCTGACTCGAATTGCAAACGGGTGTGGCCTCCTCGTGCAGGAAATGGGGTTGGTCGGCAATCTCAAGAGAGCTCTCGGACCATGGTTACCAACGTAACCTACCCTAGTGGTTCCGCAAATCGCCTTTCTTGCCTTGACTGGGCGTAGCGCTGGGCATAATGTCTGTGGCGTCAGGGATTTGTTCCTCGATGTGTTGCCCTGCACGGTAGCACCTTCCTACTACGTACCCGCTCGGAGGCCGCCAGCCTTTCCAGGAGAGAGCTGCCATGCGGCAATTGCTAGCTTTTAGCCGGGACCAGGTTGGGCAAGCCGAGACTGTGGACTTGAATAAGGTCATTCAAGGCGTTAGCAAGATGTTAAAGCGCCTGATGCGCGAGGACATCGAACTATGCATTCGCCTAGCGAGCGATTTACCGTTGATTACCGCGGATGCTGCTCAGACCGAACAGATAATTGTGAACCTCGCCATCAACGCGCGTGATGCAATGTCTGAGGGTGGCCGACTGACGATTGAGACCGCGCGATCGGACCTCGACACTGCACATGCTCGTTCCCTCGGTCTCACAGCAGGACCCCATGCTTTACTGACGGTTTCTGACAACGGTCATGGCATGACCGCCGAAACCCAGGCGCATATCTTTCAACCTTTTTTCAGCACGAAGGAGCCCGGACGGGGGACAGGACTGGGTCTGGCTTCGGTACATGCGAACGTGGCCCAAAGCCGAGGTCATATCTCAGTCGACAGCCGGTTGGGAGCAGGAACGACATTCAGGATTCATTTTCGGGCGAGCAGTGCCAGTGGAGCTACTATGAAACCGCTTCCTGCGGCTCGCCCAACCGTGGCGGCAGTAGAGACCATCCTTCTGGTGGAAGATGAGCAGGGTCTGCGAAAGTTAATGAAGGAACTCCTAACGGCTGAAGGTTATACAGTTATTGAAAGCGCTGACGGTCCCTCCGCCCTCGAGATTTCAAAAATGTATCGGGGAGCAATACACCTCCTGCTGACCGATGTGATCATGCCGAAGATGCATGGTCGCAGTCTGACCATGCAGCTCAGACACAAACGCCCTGGACTCAAGGTCCTCTATATCACGGGCCACAATGATCCCGGAACATTGGCGGGCGCAAGAGTGCTGGAAAAACCGTTTCTGCCGGAGACGTTGTTGTTCGAAATTCGGCAAGTGCTTAGCACTCCTGACATAGCCATAACTGCCCAGACCGGATGATTTTTGGTCTGGAAGGAATGCGCGACAGGAATCTTTAGTAATCTCCTTTACCGTCAGTGCTCAGGCTGAAGCTCCGTCGAAATCGGCACGGCGAAACTGGCTCATGATCATCGGTCAAGGTTCGGCGAACCGGACCGCTGGATGGCCGTGTGTTACGGGTTTACCACATAGACTACTGATCTTACCCAGCTAGATTTCGTGCTGTCGTAGGATTGCACCGTCACTCGGTGCACTCCAACTCCAGACAGCGTAACCGCTGCCCCGGTCGGTAAAGCACTCACGTTCCAGTAATCCGCGTGCAAGGCCCCATCCACGAATACTTGCATGCGGTTCACCGCGTCCGGGCCCGATGCCTTGGCTGAAATACCAAAGGTCGGGGGAACGTGATTCCCGTCGAGCGGAGCCGTAATATTCGTAATCTCTTTGGCTGGTCCGCCAAAGGTATTGGGAAAGTTGAGTGTGAAGTGGTTATAGGCGTCCACCTTATACGCCGGAATATTCGCTGGAAAATTCGCAGGGCTATTCGTAATTGACGGGGAATGGGTGAAGACCAAAACTGTTTTGTTGGACGGGCTCACGGTCAAAATACGAAGATAGCCATAGCCGAAGTAGCCGCCATTGCCCTGGCCCTGAAAGTCCGAGAGCATTTGGATGGGACGGTTAGGGTTCGAGCAAAGCGTCGTCCAGGACTGCACATTGCAGTCCACCCGACCAACGCCGTTGTAGTTGGGAACGGATGGATAGTTGCCGGCGTTGGGAGTACGAACATGGCCGCTCAAAACCATGAAGATGTTTGGATGTTTTGCGATCAGCTGGTACCAGAGTCCGATGCCGTCGGTTCCCCCGCCCGCAGGCTTATAGTTCGCTAGTGAATCGGAAGTGCAGCTATAAATACTGGTTGGGAATCCGGAGCACAGGGGGTAAGCCGATCCTGCCAGGAAAGTCGAGCCAAAGGTCGGGCCGGAGCCATCGTATGACAGATACGCGTGAGTAACGACAATCACCGGTCCAGCGAAATTCGAAATCAGACTGTTGGCAGCTGCGATAACCCAGGTCCGAGGGAACAATTCGAGTGACAAGATCATGTAGTGGGTCGAGCCGATCTGCATGACCTTGTAGAAGTTCGGGGTGCGGTTCCCGTTTGAATCCAAGATGTAGGCGGTCGGTCCGAGCGCCAGGTTGCCAAAATAGTGGAAGTAGTTGCTTGCGCTCCGCGGCTGTGGCCGGTCCGCCTGGCAATCGTAGTCGTGGTTGCCGATCGTTGGCTGATAGTAGATTCCGTGACTTGTCAGAATCCCTATCGCTGCTTTTGCCTGTTGCCACTGGGTCTGCCAGTTGCCCGAAGGAGGATTGGTACAAGCGCCATTTACGTTGCCGTTGGCGTCGATCGGAGAACCTCCTCCGTCAACGATGTCGCCCAATCCGATCACTATTTTTATTTTGAGGGCGGACTGATTACTTACGACCCAGTTCGCCTGGTCTTTGAACACATAGGCGTTGTTCGAGTTGTAGTACTGAGTGTCTGGAAACAGCACGATAGAGAAATCAGGATCGGTGGATGGGATCGACACACTGCTGGCTGAGGGTCCCAATAGGCAGCTCAGGAATGCGGCAATGACAGCGAGACAAGGTGAGGGAGTTTTCTTGGTGGGCATAGCGACCTCCTGTTTCGGTTCGGGACCGAACGAGGCCAGCGATCTACCCAAACAGGCCTATTTCGGCATCAACTCCCATGGCCACTTTTGCCGCGATGGCATCACGTTTGTACTCAAAGTGGAATCGAGCTAGAATGACGGGGCGCTCAGGTTGCTAGACCCTTATTCGGTCTTCACTTTGTTAAAGTGAAATCGGGCGGAAAACGGGATCATCGGAGCTACGTTCTCTCGCCGCAACCGTGAGCTGGCCCTTGCGGGCAGAGTGGATGTGAGTTTGTGTTGCGGTCTTCCTCAGGCGTTGTAACCGACCTCTTGGCGAAATGGAGAGCGGGAGATCAGGAGGCACTCGATGCTTTGGTGCCTTTGGTTTACAGCGAACTACGCAAGGCAGCCCACCGGTATTTACGCAATGAGCGCCCCGCTCACACCTTGCAGAGCACAGCTTTAGTGCATGAAGCCTATCTGCGCCTGCGTCGGCAGGAAGTGCAGGAGTTTGAGAACCATGCGCACTTCCTGGCGGTCTCCGCACAGCTCATGCGACAAGTTCTCGTCGAGTATGCCCGCGGGCGGAATGCAGCCAAGCGGAACGCGGGGTACAGAGTTATGCTGGATGATACGGTTAACCTATTCAAGGCTCGCAGCGTAGATTTAATCTCCCTCGACGACGCTCTGAAGGAGTTGGCTTGCCTTGATCCGCGGCAAAGTCGAGTGGTGGAATTGCGTTTCTTCGGAGGACTTTCGACGGAGGAAACTGCAGCTGTGCTCGGAATATCATCCGCTACCGTCAAGAGAGATTGGTCCACTGCGCGCATTTGGCTTCGTCACCAAATGGCCAGGAGCGGAAGCCATGACCCCGGAGCGCTGGCAGCAGGTTAGAGATGTCCTAGAGGGTGCGCTAGGTCTCGCGCCCGAGCAGCGTGCTGCCTTCCTCGACGACGCCTGCTTTAACGATCCTTCCCTGCGTAGGGATGTTGAGTCCATTTTGGCTTCGCCTGGCCAAGCCGAGTCCAGCTTGCTGCCATCCTCCATCATCCGTGTAATGCTGCCCAAGGGCACTCGTGTGGGACATTACGAAGTGCAGTCATTGATCGGTTCTGGCGGTATGGGCCAAGTCTATCGCGCACACGATTTAAAACTGGATCGGGACGTGGCGGTCAAAGTTTTGCGTGCTTTGTTCTTGCCCGATCGCGATCGGCTGCGGCGTTTCGAACAAGAAGCGCGAGCGGCCGCCGCATTGAACCACCCCAACATTGTGGCGGTGTTTCAGATGGGGACTTACGAAGGAGCTCCCTATCTGGTGTCCGAGCTCCTGGAAGGGCTGACACTGCGCGAGCACGTTCGACGGGGGCCATTGACAATACGGAAGGCTGTGGATTACGCAATCCAGATCTCCCAAGGACTCGCAGCCGCCCATGGTAAAGGCATCGTACACCGCGATCTTAAGCCGGAAAACCTGTTTGTCACGAAGGACGGCCGAGTCAAGATCCTTGACTTTGGTTTGGCTAAACTCACCCGGCCAAAGATAGAGGCAACAGTTACAACTCGTCGTAAGGCGACGAATATCACCGACGGCGGGACGGTCATGGGCACCGTGGGCTATATGCCGCCCGAGCAAGTGCGCGGAGAAACGGCCGACCATCGCGCCGATATTTTCGCGTTCGGCGCGATTCTTTACGAGATGGTCTCCGGCAAGCGCGCTTTCATGGGACCGACCGCGGTTGAGACGATGGGCGCTATCCTGAATGAGGAGCCGCTTACCCTCTCCCGCCTCATTCCTGGGATTCCCCCACAACTGGAGCGCGTCGTTAACCGCTGCTTGGAAAAGAATCCAGAACAGCGGTTTCACTCCGCGTATGATCTTGGCTTTGCTCTACTGTCCGTGGCCGACGTCCCTTCTGAGCTCGCACGTCTGGACCCGTTATCACAGGAACGGGCCAGGCCCATGATCGACCCGTCCAAGTCGAGCAGTCCCCGGTCCAAGATAGTTTTGCTATACCGCCGTAATGTCCAACCTGACGACTACATCGCGCAATTGCTCGAAACTCATTTGGCAAAGGAAGAATGCAGTGTTTTCGTGGATCGGCATCTCAACATCGGAGTGGAATGGGCCCACGAAATAGAAAGTCGGATCGCGAACGCCGATGCGGTTGTCGCTCTCTTATCTTCTGCATCTCTGCAAAGTGAAATGATGGTTTACGAGATTGAGCTTGCCCACAAATATGGTCAGCGACAAGGAGGAAGGCCACGGTTGCTGCCTCTGCGCGTTAACTTTGATGGCAGTCTACCGGACCCGATAAGCGGAATTTTAGAGGAGAGACAGTATGCAACTTGGAGAAGCTGCAAGGATGATGCATTGATCGTTTCGGAAATTGTGGCGTCGCTCCGAACTCCGTCTAGGAAATTCATGCCTCCTGTCAAATTAGAACCGGTTGGCGGTGCGCTGCCTCTCAGTTCTCAGTTTTATGTCGTAAGGCCTACCGACCAGGAATTTCATTCCGCTATCTCACGCAAAGACAGCATCGTGCTTCTGAAGGGGGCACGGCAGATGGGTAAAACGTCTCTGATGGGACGTGGTCTGAACGAGGCGCGCAAGCTATCCTGCCAAGTGGCAATCACCGACTTTCAAAAGCTCAGCTCTGGCGATCTGCAGTCGGCCGAAACACTGTTGTTCAGGCTCGCGGAAGCGCTAACGCAACAGCTCAGGCTGGATATCGACCCGGGAGCAAGTTGGAACTCGCGCAAAGGGCCAAGTACGAATTTCGAACGTTTTTTGGCCTCTGCGGTTTTTCCAAAGATTCCCACACACCTGGTATGGGCGATGGACGAGGTGGATCGCCTCTTTAACTGCAAGTTTGCAAGCGAGGTGTTCGGCTTGATGCGTTCATGGCACAACGAACGATGCCTTGATCCTGAGGGAGCTTGGCAGAAACTTACCCTGTGCATCGCTTATGCGACCGAGGCCCATCTCTTCATTACGGATATGAATCAATCTCCCTTCAATGTTGGCACTCAATTGTCCTTGGCAGATTTCACACTTGAAGAGGTAGGAGAGCTCAATCAGCGATATGGCGAACCGTTAAAAAGCCGAGACGAACTCTACCAGTTCTTCGATTTGCTTTCCGGGCAACCTTATCTCACGCAGGGAGGCCTGTACGCATTGGCCTCGCGTCAGCTTGATATCGAATCGTTTGCCGCGAGTGCAGCGAAAGACGAAGGCCCTTACGGTGACCATTTGCGCCGTATTCTCATGTGCATAAGCCAGGATGCTGTGCTCGCTGAGCTAGTGCGCTCGGTGTTGACTGGCCGATGCTGCTCCAGCATAGAAGGTTTTTACAGACTGCGGAGTTCCGGAATCATGGCGGGTGAGTCGGCACGAGATATGAGGCCCCGCTGTCGCCTTTACTCCACTTACTTGAAGCGGCATTTGTTATGAGTGAATTGGCGTGCCAATCAGATCATTCGTTCTATGTGGTGGGTGGTACGCTTAAGCGAGACGCTGCATCCTACATAGAGCGAGACGCCGACCGACAACTTTTTCTTGCCTTGGAAAATCATGAAGTCTGTTATGTCCTTACTCCGCGACAGATGGGCAAGTCTTCGCTCATGGTCCGTACCGCTGCACGACTGCGAGAGACGAAAGTAGCGGTCGCGGCCCTCGATTTGACCGCATTCGGACAGAACCTGACTAGAGAGCAATGGTACTACGGGCTCATCGACAGAGTTGGGCGTCAACTGCATTGTGAAGACGAGGTGGAGGATGCGTGGTTAGAGTGGGAGAATGTCAGTCCTCTGCAGAGATGGATACGCACCTTGCGTGACGTTGTTCTCATGCATTGCCGAGGTGCTGTGGTGATTTTTATTGACGAGATTGATACAATCCGCAGCCTTCCATTCAGCACTGACGAGTTCTTTGCGGGTATTCGCGAGCTCTACAACCGGCGTAGCGAGGAAACTGACCTCGATAGGCTTACATTTTGCCTTCTGGGTGTGGCTACTCCCTCGGACCTCATTCGCGATACCAGAACAACTCCCTTCAACGTCGGCCGGCGTATAGAACTGACCGACTTTTCGGAAGACGAGGCTGCTCCGCTAGCCCGGGGCCTTCCCGGCGAGGATAGCCATCGTCAGAAACTTTTGAAACGAATCCTTCACTGGACTGGGGGGCATCCCTACCTGACTCAGCGGTTTTGCCATGCCGTCGCCGAAGCCAAAGAGTTCCACTCCCCCACGAGTGTGGACCAGATTTGCAGTGATCTCTTCCTGGCTTATCGCGCTCGCCAGCGTGACGATAACCTTCTGTTCGTACGAGAACGCCTGCTGCGCAGCGAGGTGGAAACTGCCGGTCTCCTGACTCTTTATGGCAAAATTCGAAACAACAAACGGGTCAACGATGACGAGACCAATCCCCTGATCACGGTGCTACGCCTTTCCGGGATCACCAGAGTAGATCAGGGTGTAGTTAAGGTACGCAACCGGGTCTACTACCACGTCTTCGATGATGCATGGGTTACTTCTAACCTGCCCGACGCCGAACTGCAACGTCAGCGGATCGCCTACCGGCAAGGAATGAAGCGTGCGGCAGCGATTGCTGCCCCGGTCTTGGCCCTCGTGGTCGCCGGCGTCGGATGGGAAAAGCTGTATCGTGCAGAAGGCATGCCCGACGTACCATTCACGCCTCCAGAGCCGCCGGCGTTTTGGCTGTCCGGGGCTCTCCGGAGCTCGCAGCAAGCTGGAATGGGCACCTTGCTGGTAAACGCAGGGGACAGAAACGTGACCATTTTTGTAAATGATCAGCAGTACGGTCTGACTACAAAGACAGGCCAAATGCAAGTACCTGGGCTCCTCCCCGGAACTTACAGAATTCGCGTAGAGAAACCCGGATATCAGGCGCTGACGCAGCAAGCGAAAATCATAAAGGATAGTGAGACCCAGATCAGGTTCAAATTGCAGCCCGCAATCATTATCGGTAAGTTGCTCATACAAAGTGCTCCCCCAGGAACTGGCGTGCGAGTCGACGAGCGCTATGTGGGTAATACAGGGGAAGATGGCACCTTCTCCATGAATGTAGCTCCAGGAGAACACACTATCGAGTTGGCGAAAGAGGGCTTCCTGACCACGAGGACCAAGGAGCAACTCAAGTTGGGTACGCCTCTTCTAGTTAACGGAAGCCTGCATCAAGATGAGGAACTGCGGGATTGGGCGGCCCTTACCAATAGCAAAGACCCACAGGCCTTCCAGGAATTTTTAAGGCAGCATCCCCATAGCAGGTTTGCTGAAAGGGTAAGGGGCAAGGCCGAGCAACTGGAGTGGCAAATGATAAAGGATCGTGACGATCTCCAGACACTCGACGCCTTGGATGCATTTTTGAAACGTTACCCTGTTGGCCAGTTCCGGGATGCTGCTCGCATCAAAGTTCAGCAGATACAAGCCGAGCAGATGGACTGGAGGATGGCAGCCAATAACAAGGACCCGGTGGCTCTGCAGCAATTTCTGACCAAGTACCCGGCAAGTCCGTATGCGCAAGAAGCACGAGCTGCGCTCAAGGAGGCAATTCGACGCAAAGCAGAAGAGTCAATCCTGACGGTGTTAAAGCAATACGAACAAGCCTATAACAATCAGGATATAGATGCGCTGTCGGCGATGTGGCCGAGTTGGCCTGAGAGCAAGAAGAAAGCAACTCAGATCAAATTTAGAGAGGCCCAAGCGGTCAGTTTGACTTTGCAGGTTGATAGGCATCAGCTTGTCATCGACGAGAGTGGCGAGACCGCTAGTGTCAAAGGTCGAGAACTCTTGAAGTGGACAAAGAAAGACCAGTCAACGAGTGATGACGAGTATCCCTTCCTGATAGAGCTAGCATATGAGGGGGGGCGTTGGGTTATCGTGAAAGGACTCTAGACGAAAGTCATCCATGCTCACCAACTTCACGTGATTACGTGACTAGAACTGCAATTTCAGAGAGAACTGCCATTGCCGCTGAAACGCTCCCGGGGCCAACTGCCGGATCGTTGCCGCGGTGCTGATGCAATCCACACACGGATTGGGATTCCCGAGATTTACTCTATTAAAAGCATTGAACACATCGGCACGGAAGCGGAGCGAAATTCTCTCCGTGAAGGCGATATCTTTCGAGATCCCTATGTCACTCTGGAAAAATCCCGGGCCACGAAGCGAGTTACGTCCGGCATTGCCAAATGTCCCCGGCTTAGGTTCCTGCCATGGTCCCGCCGACGTTCCGACGGTTGCGTCCCCGGTCAATTGGTCGAAACTGCCAGCTTTGAACGGTATGCCGCCTGTCGTAGTGAACCATTCGTTTCGCTTACCGATGATGTGAACAGCTCCTATTACATTCGGCCGACAGGGACCTGTATCACGATCTCCCTCGCAATTGTTGTAGCTGGGAGAAAAAGGTAGACCACTGTACCAAACCGTGACTGCATTGATGGCCCAACCGCCGACTACGTGGTCCACGATGGGCCCGGCGTCAGCGAGCAGAGGCTTGCCCCTGCCCACTGGTAGTGACCACAGGTTTGCGAGCACAAAAGCGTGGGTGCGATCGAAATTGGCAGGCCCGTAACCCAGTTTGGCGATTGCAGGATCCACATTGAAGTAAGAACTCTCGTAATTCAAGCCTTTGCCCCAGGTGTAGTGAGCCAGAAACTCATATCCTTGCCGAAAACTTTTATCTAGTTTCGCCTGCAATGAATTGTAGTTGTTAGAGGCGTCATTGCCGAAATACCGGACGGTACCTTGCCACGGTTTAAAAGGCTGCCGCGAAGCTTTTGTCGAGATGCAAAACGTGCTCGAATATCCCTCTCTGCAATTCGGATTATTGTTGCTGTTCCCGGCGATGATGTAGCCATTTAGAGTCGCCTGATTAAGGTCGTAGTTTGCTGGTTGGAACGCTCCGTCGGGAGGAACGTGTGTCCCCTTGTTTCCTACATACCCGACCTCAAAATATAAGGTTGAGGAAAGTTGATGCTGAACAGTAAAGTTCCAGGCATCGACAGTGGGCAGTCTTATTCTCGCGGGGACTGCATAAACATTCATCGTACCTGTTTGGTAAGGCACTTTACTTTCAAGAATAGTTGTGGCCAATTCAGCGATTGAAAAAGGTGCGGGCGGGAAAAAAAAGGGCGGTGGTGAGTCACCTAGAGTAAACACCGGCTTGGGTTGTTTCGCGACCGACTGAAAAATCATTACCGGCGGGTTTTGCGTAGCGGAGATACCAAAGTTCGATCCTGCAAACCCAACATCAAAGCCGCGTCCGTACCCCGCTCGGATCACCGTCTTCGGTGCTACGAGGTACGCAATTCCGAATCGAGGTCCGAAGTTCGTAAGGCTTTTTTTCACGTTCCCGCTACGATCCACCACCCCAGCTCCCGGTACATTGAATAGGCTGCCCGCGGGATTGTTGAAATTTGGAATCAGGAATCCTCCAGCGCCATTCGCCGTGACAGCCTGTGGGGAGTAAATTTCCCATCGCAATCCGTAGTTGATGGTAAGACTAGGTGTCACTCGCCAGGTGTCCTGGCCATAGAAAAACCATCGTTTTTGACGTTCTCCCGCATTAAGGGCCGCAGGATTATCCGGGCCATAAAGCCGATCGAAGGCGGAAACAGCGCCGAAAAGAAAAGTCGCTAAGCTGAGGCCGTGCTTGCCGTTCATGTCACCCGTGGTCTCGGGCTCGAATATCAAGTGGCCCGCGCGCCGGTGATCGCTGGTCACGCGAAAGTTTTGGTAATGACGAATGTCAGCGCCCCACTTGAAAGCATGGTTGCCGAATGTTGTCATCCAGTTGGTGACCCACTGAAAGCGCTGTTCGTATTCCCGGAAGGGACAGTTGCAATGGTTGACCGCAGGAGAATAGCCAAAGCGAAGATAATCCGTACCCAATGAGGGTTCGACCTTTTGATTCGGCAATCTGCCCGGAAGCTCGATATCCGGTAATCCGGAGGAAAACAGCTCGTTGTTCAGGTTTAGACCCGGTGTGTGCGCAATACTCAGGGCGGGGGTGGTGCCAAGATCGAATGAGTCAAGGTTGAGATGATAGCGGAAGAAACCAAAACGAAAGTCTGTGAGCCAAGTAGGGGTGAGGCTGTAGACCAAGCCAGAGGACAAGCCTTGGTTGTGAGTCCGACCAAGTCCAGCAAAATCCCCGGTATTCGTTCCAACTCCTCCCGCAACCTTTCCGAATGCGGGAGAACCGTCATCCCGAAAATTTGACAAGCTATACCGCGCGAGTACCTTGAGCTTTCCCGACGCGTTGAGGTCAATACGAATGTCAAATTGATCGACATCAAACATTCTAGCCCCGTTGGTTATGAAGTTATTCACGATGCCGCCAGGATTGCCAGCGTTTGGGAGTGGCAACAAGCGTAATAAGCCCACTGCCCCGGTATTAATCGCAAGGTTTGGGACTTGATTGTCGGCGTATAGCGTCCCGTTGTTCGGATCATAAACCTGGCCAACCGGGAGATATTCGTGCAGATCACAGAATCCGCTCGATCCACCAACGCAAGTCTGATGAACTAACTGGGTCGGAACACTCAACATGAAATGATTGAGATCGGTCCGTTGTCTCGTGCCTTGGTAGTCGCTAAAAATGAATAGTTTGTTCGTAACCAGTGGACCACCTAACGAACCACCAAATTCATTGCGCTTGAAAGGAGGGGGTGGACCGGGGGAAAATGGGTTGCTGGCTTGGCCCCAGTCTGTGCGCCGGGTGCCAAAGGCACTAGCGTGCCACGAATTTGTGCCTGAGCGCGTCTGATTGCTGACAACCCCCGCCGTAGCTTCACCGAAATCCGCACCGTAGTTCTGTGTCGTAACCTTCATTTCGCTCACGGATTCAAGGTTTGGGTTGATTAGCACCAGCCCTAGAAGGGGGTCGCGATTGTCAGTTCCGTCTAGCTGAAATCCTGTTCCGCTGAAGGATTGGCCATTCACGTTGATCGGAGTACCGTTTTGGGGGTTTTGGTGTATGTCGAGGCTCAGGATCGCGGGCAATGAGCCAGGAACCAAGAGACCAAGGCGGCTGACATTCAAATCGCGAAGTGGAAGACCTTCAATCATTCTGCGAGTGAACAGCGTCGACACATCGGTTCGATCCGTTTTGAGAATTTTTATCTCTCCGGGAGTTCCGGTTATGAACGTGGTCGGATCGCCCTTCGTCAGTATTCCGGTGACGCGAGAAGTTTCATCAGCAACGACCGGAATTTCTGTCTCGCGGAAGGTTCTGAATCCGTCCTCTTCTACCTTGATGGTGTAAGTATCGGGAAGCAATCCCGTTGCCTGAAACTTACCGAATTCGTTCGTGGTTGTTGTCAGGTCACCTCCTCGCCCCTGCGATGTGACGGTTACTCTAGCGCCAGCAACAGGAACTCCTGAAGTATCCGTGAAGGAACCATACATCTCGCCATAGGCCGATTGTCCAACAGCTGCACTACTCATAAGGAGCGTGGTAAAGCAAGCTGCAAGCGCCGTGATCATGAGCTTGCTGCTCATCGTTGGCTCCCGGATTGAAAGGTAGAGAGTTTTAGGACTCGGAACCCCGTCTAGACTTGTCCAAGGTGGTGGGATAAATGCTGCGAATTTGCAGCCGCTCACGATACTGGCAAAAATGACAGGGGGCCCGGAGCGCATAGCAGCCTCCCAGAGGAACGCGCTTCGTGCAGCTTAGAGGCTGCTGCTATTTTGTGCGTTGCCCTGTTTAGATAGCGTTGAGGACAATCCCCCTGATTTATCGAAGAGAAAGTTAGGGGCGGGGATTTCTAAACTGTTACGCAGCATCGCATCCAATTCACTTTGCAAAAAGCGCCATGTCCGCCGGGCCGAGCCGGAGGGCCGGGGAAATGAGAACGAGTTTCTCCACCAACTACGGATAGGCGATCGTGAAGTCAAGCGCAATGGCGTAATTGGAGAGCCCTACCAATGAAAGGCGATCAATCTTGAGTGCTTTCAGAAACCACAGTAGGTCCTCATTGATGGGTGAATGGCTCGGGTGTCGGAACTGTCTCGCTCTCGCCAAAATCGCCATTGCACCCGCCTTCGCGGTCAATTGACCGTAGTTCCAACAATCGACTGACTCGGCACACCACTCGTATCTCGCACGAGCTGGATCGAAAAAGCTGTAAAAGCTCACTGCTGCACGAAGTCCACGTAACCGTGCCGTTGCAGGAATTTAAAATAACCCACCCAGTCAAAATCATTTTGCGGGCCCAGTTCCATTTCCGTATTTTGGATGACCTCGGCTAGATTGCGCTTGCCGTCGCACCAGTAAAGTGCCGCCATAGTTGGCGACCAGAAGCCGCTGTCAGGAAATCCTTCCCGCTGATCGGGCGGGATTTCATCCAGGGGGAGGGCGCCCATTCGTTTGCGGCGAACGATGATTTTGTCGGCTTCGCGACCGAAGTTGGGGGCCATCGGCTGTATCGCTCCCAAATGCAGTTGCGTTGCACGCTCCGCGATGGCGCCTTCGATCCGCACTTTCTGCGCAGCGGCAAAGGAGGCGAGCGCGGCCAGCTCCTGCTGGAGATCGGCGGCCTGTTTGACCGCTTTGGTTTCGCGCGCCAGGTTGTAATCGACGCGAGCCTTCTCCCAGTAGAGCAGATGGCCCAGGCTTTCGGCGTCCTTTGCCGCAGCCACCAGGTCCAGACTGTTTGCAGTCCCCGAATTGATCTGATCGTATCCGCGCTCCACGGCTACCTCAGCCATCCAGTGCATCTGCTCCGGTCCTGCTGATGCCAGAAAGTACGCGTAAGCCGCATTCATGACGGCGAGGTCGCGCAGGGATTTGGGGTCGACCTGGGCTGGGGTATCGAAGCTGGTGTGGTGGGCAGGGATTCCGTGGCCGCTATTTACCGAGGTCGTGGGAATGCCGACCATCGACTCTCCGAGGTCATCGTCGGTTCCGCCGTAGTACGCGCCACGGTTGTACTCGCTCCATAAATGGGGGCGGCGCACCATGGGGAAATATTCCTCGGCAAGGCGCACAGTAAATGCATCCACAAAAGAGCTAGCCGATTGCGGATTCATGGACCAGATGAACTGCGTTCCTGCCAGGTACTGCCATCCGGCGGGAGTGTCGACGCACATGGCGGCAATGGTTCGCTTGGTTCGATCCTTGTGGGCATCGAGGTACGCGAGCGTGCCATAGCGCTCGCCCATGGCCAGGAGGCGGATGGTCCGCTTCGGCCTGGGTAGTTTGCCTTCCTTAATCATCCGGTTGAGGGTGGTTGTAGCTTCAAGAATAGATGCGACGCCGGCGGAGTTATCGTTGGCGCCCTCTTCATATAAATGTCCGAGTGAGAGCACCTCCTCCGCGCCAGGACCATCGGTCCCGAGAATGGTGCCACTCACATACGGATACTTTCCTTCGTAGTAACGGGTGTCAACGTTGGCGCGGAGCTTCACTGGCCCTTTTTTGAGCAACTCATAAAGATAGTGTTGCTGTCGCGGCGTCATGGAGAAGCACACCGTAGGCGTGTCGTTTTTATTGAAGGCCCAGCCGGTATCTCCGAAATCGTTTTCCCAGTCGCGCTCGTCCAGCAGCGTCGGGTTCACCCTGCTCTCGCGAACCGTGCCCAGCGCACCGGCCTGCTTCAAATCGGTCTTGGACATGCGGCCGCCAAGCACCCACTTGCCTTTCAGGTCAGCATTCCGAATGTCCTTAGGCCGCAGCACGAGCTCACCTTCTACGCCTCCGGGTGGAGTGGGACCACTCCACTGGCACAGCGAGGTAGGAATTTTCTGATAGTCGGCAAGAACGCGCATATCCTCGGAGACCTGAGGCGAGACGATTTCCAGCGTGGCAGAATGCGCGTCCCAGGCCATCGGCTGCGTCCAAAAGCCGTTCTGCGTCACACCATCGGCGGGCCCCTGGCCTATCTGGACGTCGTCCAGTCCAGCCCGCCGCATCATCTCCGCGACATTCTTTGCGGTCTGTTGAAATCTGGCAAAGTCAAAATAGCGGTCGGTGGCCCAGATTGCCTCCATGTTCGTAAAGGCTTCGGTCGAGTTGACGTTGGCCAGCAGCAGCTTCAGCAGGTCCGTGACAGGACTCGGGCCCGTGGGACCGGGGTCGTGTCCTGAGATCGGGTGTGCGGCGGTGGCGAGGGCGGCTGGTGTTGACGCGGGAAAAGAAGTAGGAGGTGCGGATGAAGCAGCAGCTTGCCCGCTGGAGCCGGTCTGTCCCCAAACCAGACTGACACTTATCAGCAGGAAGAGAGCGAGTCGTTTTTCTGGCTGAATTTTCATGAGGCGCAATTATCGGGATCATTCGCCTTTGATGCAACTCATCGTTAATTCCATTTTCAAAATCAGGATTGATGCTACGAGTGTTTATGCTGGTTACAAGCGTTTTGCTTCCGTTCACTCGCCCATGCTTTTACCTGCCCGTTAACACAAAAGTGCTAAAAAGGGTATCAGTTCTCTGCCCACAAAAACACCGAGCAACACGGGAGTGAGGGCCAATAAAACGAATCGCCGGAACCGCTTCACCATGCGCAACGTACCTGAGTGAAAGCAGGGGCATTGGGGTAACTGAGTATATTGTGGGTGCGCAAAAAGGGCAGGACTGATGCCCGTGACCTTCACGAGCATCCCGGAGGACATGGCGCGGCAGGGGATGCTCGGCGTGGGAATTCCTGGTTTCGGTTACCGCATGGACATAATCTGGCTGAACTTTTCAGCTCAGCTCTTCGTACTCTTCATCCAGACGACGGAAGGTGCGCTCGACCGCCGATCATTGCCTGCTCTGTTCACGAACGAACATCGAAGTCCGAAAGTGAACACTCCGAGACAGCGGGTTTGCTCGCGTCTGTTACAGAAGGTTCGATTTGCATGCTGCCGTCATGGCATGCGGCGTGCGAGATAGAAGCTGATCGCGGTCGATTTGCGGATAACGACGGAGTCCATCGAAGAGATTTCATGGGTCTGTTTTATAGCCAACTGAAGCAGGTTCTTCGACGCCTAGGCCGCGCGCCGCTTTTCACCGCCGTCACTCTGATCACCATGGCTGTCGGCACCGGCGCCACCACCGCGGTTTTCACTGTTGTGGAGATCGTGCTGTTCAAGCCGCTCAGTTATGAGCATCCAGATCGCCTGATGGGCGTCTGGTACAAGGCTCCCGGCATGAATATCCCCAAACTTGGGATCGCGCAATACCTGTATTTCATCGACCGCGAGCAGAGCAAAACCTTGGAAGACATTGGCATGGTGGCCTCGGGCTCCTACACAATGACCGGGAGCGCACAACCCGAACAGGTGCAGGCGTTGCAGGTGACCGACGGCGCGCTTCCGATTCTGGGCGTTCGTCCTGCCTACGGCCGGCTCTTCACGCGGCGGGACGACTCGCCCAATATGCCGAGGACCGTCGTTCTGACTTACGGCTTCTGGCAACGTCACTTTGGCGGGGATCCTTCCGTCGTTGGGCACACGCTTAGGCTTGATGGCAACGGGTACGAGATTATTGGCGTCCTGCCCGAGGGGTTCCGCTTTCCCGATCAGGACCAAGCCGAGCTCATCGTACCTGGGCAGCTCGACCGCAACCAGACCCAGCTCGGCGGTTTCATGTACAGGGCCATAGCGCGGCTCAAGGCGGGCGTCACGCTGCAAGAGGCGAGCGCCGATTTGCAACGCCTGATCCCGATCGCTAATCACAGTTTTTCGCCGCCGCAGGGCTTCAGCTTGGCGCTGTTTGAAAAAGCAAACTTCGCGGTTGACCTGCATCCACTCAAGAAAGATGTGATCGGTGATGTGGGCAATGTGCTTTGGGTGCTGATGGGATCAATCGCGATTATGTTGTTGGTGGCATGCGCTAACGTCGCCAACCTGCTGCTAGTGCGGGTCGAAGCGCGGCGGCAGGAGCTCGCACTGCGTTCCGCCCTGGGAGCAAACCGCAAGAACATTATCGCCAGTCTACTGCTGGAAAGCCTTCTGCTGGGATGCGCCGCCAGCGTCATCGGCATTGCACTCGCCTTTGGCGCTCTTCGCTTGCTGATCGCAGCGGTTCCCACGGGCTTACCACGCCTGCATGAGATCGGCATTGACTTGCCGGTCCTCCTCTTCACTCTTGGTCTGGCATTTTTCGTGAGCCTGGTCATCGGCATGATTCCGGTGCTGAAGTACTCCGGCATTACTGCCTCCACCGGGTTGCGCGAGGGTGGACGCGGGCTGAGCGAGAGCCGTCAGCGTCATCGCGCCCGCAATGCCCTGGTCGTTGTGCAGGTAGCGTTGGCTCTGGTGTTGCTGATCTGCTCAGGGCTGATGATCCGCACCTTCCACGCGCTGGCGCGCGTGTCGCCGGGATTCAGCGACCCGAAATCGCTGCAATCGTTCGCGATCTATATTCCGGAATCGCAGATTCCCGAAACGCAACGAGAGCAGGTGGTGCACACCGAGCAGGCCATCGCAGACCAAATCGCCGCCATTCCCGGAGTCGGCGCGGTTGGTCTCACCACCAGCGTACCCATGTCAGGGTCGCGGAAATTTCCCGGGAATCCCGTGTACGCCAGCGATCACACCTACAAGACAGGAGAGCTGGCTCCGTTGCGCGCCAACAAGTTCGTCTCGCCAGGATACTTTTCGACAATGGGCATACCGCTCATCGCTGGCCGAGACATCACGTGGCAGGAAGAATATCAAAAGCGCAACGTCGTCATCATTTCTGAGAATTTTGCTCGCGAATACTGGGGCTTGCCCGCTAACGCGATCGGCAAGCTCATCCGCGTCGGTTCCACCGATGATTGGCACGAAATCATCGGCGTAGTCGGCAATGTGTACGACGACGGCGTGAGCCAGGACCCTCCCAGTTCGGCCTATTGGCCGCTCATGCAGGACAACTTTATAACCCAAAAGGAAGTGGTGGAGCGCTATGTGAGTTTCGTCGTGCGGTCGCCGGGGGCAGGCTCAGCCGCGTTCATGAATGAGCTGGAGCGCGCGGTCTGGTCGGTGGATGGCGAATTGCCGCTGTCCAATCCCACCACCGTCGGTGATCTTTACACCAAATCCATGGCGCGCACTTCGTTCACGCTGGTCATGATATGCGTAGCCGGAGCCATGACACTGTTGCTGAGCATTGTCGGGCTTTATGGGGTAATTGCTTATGCGGTTTCCCAGCGCACGCGGGAAATCGGCATCCGGGCGGCTCTGGGTGCACAGCGCGCAGCGCTCACCAGAATGTTCGTACGCCAGGGGCTTGTGCTTGCCGGGCTTGGAGCGATCTGCGGCGTTGCCGCCGCCGTAATCACCACTCGGCTGATGGCTTCGCTGCTCTATCACGTGAGTCCAGTGGACCCATGGACGTACGCCGCTGCGGCGTTTTCGATCCTAGCAATTGCGTCGCTGGCGACGTATGTGCCATCGCGCAGAGCGGCGGTGGTGGATCCGGTGGACGCGTTGCGGGCCGAGTGATGGTCCTTCACTGCGCGCAGGACGATAAAGAATCACTTTGATCTTCAATTCTATGGATGATTTCTCCAAGGAGCACTAACTGTTCCAGTACCAAAAAACGCAGTAGCCTGTAAGCCCTAAAACCCCGATCGTTCGCGATCTTGCCGACGTTCCTCTTAAGAATACGTAAACACATCGCCCAAAACACCAGAAATGCCCCGGAGACGACGGCAGTCGGGCGTTCAGAAGCCGCTGTTTATGCGCCTTTTGGAATGGCGGAGAGAGTGGGATTCTATTTCCGCGCTCTTGCTATCTCGGTGATAACTAAGACTCATTTGCATTCTAGGCAGTGTTTATGCTGGTTGCAAGCGTTTTGTTTCCGTTCACTCGCGTTGCTTCTGTTTCACCCGTTAACACTAAAACTGCCAAAAAGGGTATCACTCGGTATCCCATGTGCAGTGCTCTCCATCCAAGCAGTCTTCACTACAACGAGCTATGGACGATACGCTGAGACTGCGAAGGTCCGAGGGCTGGAAGGAAGGGACAGACCGGCTACACAGCCTTTCTTTGGTCAAAGACTTCTGAGTCAATTGGCACGCGGACGTGGATCGATGTTCCATGCATGGGTTTCGAGTCGATGGCAATGTCTCCATTAACCAAACGAGCCCTCTCGCGCATGCTGGTAAGACCCAGGCCGCCTCCTTGCATCGCCGAGAGAAGGTCGAAGCCTCTACCCGAGTCCTTCACTGTCAGATGAACTTCATTTGAGTCTTCCCACAGCCGCACTTCGATATTCTTTGCCCCACTGTGCTCAACCGCATTGTGCAGTGCTTGTTGGAGAATCCGGAACAAAGAAAGCGACACTTCTTTCGGAAGGCTATGCGGCACTCCATGCTCTCTGAAATCAACGCTCATATCGTTCTTTTCAGAGATCTCTTTCGAGAAGCTCCTCGCCGCTACAACCAGGCCGAGATACTCCAGTTTCGACGAATGCAGTTGATGGGATAGGTTCTGCACGTCATGCGCAAGATCCGAGATGCGTCCCTTAGCATGCTCAAGATGACTGTGGAGATCAGGGCTGTCAGGTGAACTATGATCCCATTGATCCAACTCGACCGCTAACAATGCCAGCCGCTGGCTGACATCGTCGTGAAGTTCCCTGGCGATCCGGGCGCGTTCTTGCTCTTGCGCTTCAATCAGCTTTCGGGTCATGCCCGACAGAGCCTCTTCTGCCCGTTTCCTATCTGAAATGTCAATAATGGTGCTTTGCAGTATAGGTATGTTGTGTTCGGAATTAAGTGCTGCTGCGTTGAACAGCACCCAAACCGGACTACCGTCCTTTTGCCTCATCTGCAGCTCACGACTGAACACAGCCTGATTCTCCAATAATTCCTCTAAAAGCTGTTGGCGATCGGGTGGATGGAAATAAAATTCCGCCGCATTGCGTCCGATCACTTCGTCTCTCGATTCACAGCCAAGAATACGCGCCCACCCGTCGTTACAATCCAACACCTGCCCATCCAGACTCGTCATGCCAACTCCCGCGAGGTTCCGCTCAAAAAGGAGCCGATATCGTTGCTCAGAACTCAGCAAGGCTTCTTCAGCCCGCTTTCGCTTGGTAACGTCGCGTGCGACGCCAGCAAAGCCCACGATTTTCCCGGTGGAATCCTTAACTGGGAAAATGCTCAGGGATACGTCGATTCGTTTGCCCGTTTTGGTGACACGAACCGTTTCAAATTGCTCGATTCGACCGCCAGCCCTCAACGTCTGAAGAAGCTCTTTTTGCTGGTCTCGAAGCTCCGGCGGGACAATGATGCTGGCATGCTTCCCGACCGCTTCACTCTCGGTGTACCCGAACATCCGTTCCGCACCTGCATTCCAGGTTACGGTAACGCCGTCCAGAGTCACGGAACTAATTGCCTCATCAGATGATTCGACGATGGCGGCGTACCTGAACAGGATTTCTTCAGCTCGCTTGCGCTCGGTAATGTCGCGAGCGATCTTGGAATAACCCGTTATTTTCCCGGTTGCGTCCCTAATTGGAGAAATGGTCAGAGACACATTGATTTTTTTGCCTGCTTTCGTCACTCGAATCGTGTCGAAATGCTCGATGCGCTGTCCCGCTCTGAGCCTCACAAGAATCTTGTTCTCCTCGTCCCATAGGTCAGGCGGGATGAGAATGGTGATGGGTTGCCCGATTGCCTCCTTCTCTGAGTATCCGAAAATGCGCTGCGCCGCCGCGTTCCAACTTGTAATAAGCGCATCCAGATCCTTGGAAATGATTGCGTCATCAGAAGATTCGATAAGATCGGCGTACCTGAACAGGGTTTCTTCAGCTCGCTTGTGCTCGGTAATGTCACTTGATATTCCGAGCAGTCGCTCTGGCTCACCATTTGCGGCGTAGTAGCAACGGCCACGTGACCGCAACCAGCGAATTGTGCCGTCGCGCCACACAACACGAAACTCTTCGTTGAATTGCGCATGTTTTTCTCTGGCCGCTGCCATGGCCGACCGCAACTTTTCGCGTTCGGCTTTATGCACGTGATCCCAAAATTCCTCAGGCGAGCCTGAGGTCTCGTCCGATGACATGCCGAGTTGGGCATGCGAGTGGCCGAACCAGTGAGCTTTTCCACTTTTAATGTCCAATCCCAACCTCCGACTGCGCCAGCCTCAAGCGCAAGACGAAGCTGCTCGTTCACCCTAGCAAGCTGTTGTTCAATTTGCTTCCGTTCGGTAATGTCGAAGGCCAAACCCACCATGGAAATGGGTTCCCCGCTCTTATCGTAGTAGCCTTTGCCACGACCATGAATCCAGCGAACACTGTTGTCAGGTCGGACAGTCCGCATATCGCTTGAGAACGGCACACGATTTTCGACGCAATGACGCCAATGTCGCATGACGCCATCACGGTCGTCCGGATGCAAAGCGTCAATAAAGGTTTGCAGGGTAATCTTGCCATCCGGCGGGACACCAAACATCTCGCAAGTCTTCAAGTCCCAATCTAGCTTTTGCCTCACTTCATCCCAATACCACGCCCCTATTTCAGCTCCCTGCGCGGCTAATTGCAATAAGTCTTCGCTGTTTCCTGGAAGATCGACTATTTTGCTGAGTTGACGCTTCATTGGCTGACCAATTTACTAAGAAACAACAAAAACGCCAATATGCGTCATCCAGAAAAGGGAACCAAAAGGTACCTGTCAAAACTGACAGTTGCAATTTCACACCTACTTCGCTGTCGCTTTCGTGCTGGTTAATGCAGAGTTGGATGGGCGGTACACAGGCTCGGTCCGCTGGGTTGTCGCGGCATTCCGTAATTGTTCACGCCGCTTTGTTGGATGAATTGAGCAACTCGCGAATTTTGTCCAAGACCAGCAAGTGCGGCTGGCCTTTCTGCAAAAATGCGCCAACATGGAGACGCGCAATTTCTGGAACGTCGGGTAAGCCAGAGAACATGATGATTCGCACATTCGGCTGACACAAAAATAGGAAACGACGTGTGCAGCAATTATTTGCGGATCCTTTAAATCCCGCCGCGAACGGGCGTTTTACGCGACGCGTGCTAGAAAAAGGTTTGTACCCTGGGTAATAAACTGAGAACCACAATGCCACACCGATCCCCCAGCAAAGCGGTTCTAGTTGCTTCCCGTGATCCACATCTTGCCGATGTGCGCAGGCGTGTGCTGGAAAATGCTGGCTTTCGCGTATTTTCGGCCACAAACGTTGACGAAGTGCAGAAGGCCTGTAAGGAAAAACCAATCGCCTTAGTCCTGGTCGGATACTCTCTGTTCCACCCAGCGATAAGCGGCGGTTCTTTACTGAGGCTCGCAAGCACTGCAAAACGCCAGTGCTTGAGCTTTTTGAGACGGGAGAGCCAGAACTCGTCGAGGAAGTTCGGGCGTTCAGTCACCAGTCACACACACCCGAGGATTTTCTGCAAAAAGTTATCTCCGTCTTGTCGGAAAACTAGAACGTCGCGCCTGTCATGCGGATCTTCTATAAGAAATCCGCCGGCAAGCAAAACTGATTTCAACAACTAGCTTCCCATCAGGGTCACCCGCCTGTACTAGTCAACAGGCAATGGAACGGCGCGGAGAGTCTGCTAGGGAGCGCCAAGGCGATCTTTATATGTACGCTATCGAACCTTGAAGTGTGCGCTTCGCGCTGATAAGATGTTTGGGTTTACACATCCCTCCGCCGTGCCCCCCTCGGGCGTCGGTCTCTTGTGAAACCTGATTGTCCCCTGGAGACCGCTATGCATGTCCGCTCGGCCATCCTTTGCATCGATGATCAGGAAGTGGAACTTTCCATCCGCAAAATGGTTCTTGAAAGCGCAGGCTATGCTGTGTTTACAGCAGCGAACGCTGTTCAAGGGTTGAAAACGTTCAAGGCTCATCAGATTGACCTCGTAATTACTGATCATTTTGAGAGCGTATCCGGAATCGCATTTGTGGCAGAACTGCGGAAGCTCAACCCGCGCCTGCCATTAGTTATTCTCTCGGGTGGCAATATTCCTCGCCATCAGCTGATCCCACCCGACTATTTTCTTCATAAGTTGGAAGGGCCGACAAAGATGATCGCTAAGGTGCAATCTGCGATTCGGCGGCTGCGCACAAAGCCAACCCGATTCTCGCCTCCGGTGAGTTCAAACGCCAAAAAGTCTGATCTGAGATGAATATGGCGACAATGTATGGTCCGCCGCCGGACTGCAAGAGGTTTGAAGGTTGGCGAAGTTCAGTCTGCGCAAATGTATCCGGCCTCTTAGTGGAGAATCGCTCTCCGGGCACTCGATGATGATGCGCGTGTGTGGTCCTGATAAATCTCACGGTCACGAAGGACATATTATCGCCACCAGGTTTTCCGACAGCCGTTGGACTGTTATTTCGTCTTCTTCTCTCCTCAGCAGACCTTGGTGGAACTTACTGCC
>Ga0105238_10000455_pt1 | contig 42985 bp, 30 predicted proteins | sample KBSC34metaG_FD_81526 | JGI IMG/M metagenome (GOLD analysis project Ga0105238, IMG submission 81526) | Corn rhizosphere microbial communities from Kellogg Biological Station, Michigan, USA - KBS C3-4 metaG | ecosystem: Host-associated > Plants > Roots > Rhizosphere > Soil | place: Michigan, USA...
GAAATGTGGGCGCGAGGTTAGGGTTATACGGCCTGCTCGAACTGAACGGGTGAAAGATAGCCGATCGTTGAGTGCCTTCGAACACGGTTATAAAACGTTTCGATATATTCAAAGAGGCTTCGACGGGCTTGCGATCGCGTCTGGTACTGCTCGCGGTGTACGAGCTCTTTCTTCAACGTGGCGATTCAACGTGGCGAAGAAGCTCTCCATCGGCGCGTTGTCCCAACAGTCGCCTTTGCGGCTCATGGAACAGGTGATGCCGTTGTGTTTCAGTTGCCGCTGGTAGTGTTCGCTCGCGTACTGCACACCGCGATCGGAATGAGCCACCAGGCCTGGGTCGGGAAGTTCTCGCTGTATGGCCATCTGCAGGGCATCGACAACGAGTCGGCTATCGATTCGTTCCGACATGGACCAACCGACGATCTTCCGTGAGTACAGATCTTCGACGGCTGCCAGATCGAGCCAACCCTCGTCCGTGGGAATGTACGTGATGTCGGCCGTCCATGTTTGATTTTTCTGGGAGGGAGCAAATTCTCGATCAACCACATTCTCAGCGACGGGATAAGGATGATTGGAAGGATTTGTGTTGCAGGTGATTCAATAACCAGCCAGCACTAGACCACTTCCAGTCGATCGCTCGTTTGACAAGTCCTCTTCGGACAGGATTCATATGGATGTACTCAATCACGTCTTCAAGAGTGGCTGGTTCGGTAATGTTGCGATCAAACCCTCCGCCTTTCTGCCAGAAGTGATACTCCGTCCGCTTCCCACGTTGAACTTTCAGTTTTTCCAGCCAGTCTGGTGATTCCTTGCGGAGAAATGCGATCGCCTTACGCGAGCTTGCCTGTTTGGTCTTCGCCGAGAATTCGGAAACGTCATAGTCGGGCTCAGTTGAATGGCCGATGAGATGAACGTGTTCAGGCATAAAAACGAAAGCCCAAAGCGAGAAGTTCAGTCTTGTGCAAGCGTTGCGAATGGCTTCCGCGAGCCCTTCGCACGTCCGTTCTTTCGAGAGAAACGCATATCGGTGAAAACAGCTAAACGTCAATTCGTGCGCATCCCCACGGACGTTAAATGATCGTCGGTGAATTCGGTCTGGCGGATGGCTGGGACGTTTTTTCTTCAACGAACTTCGCTGCAGAGAGTCGTCGGAGAATCGATTAGACATTCGGCACTGCCTGATTGCGGGTTCGCTTCCAATGATCTCACTTTCTTCAGGCTGTGTTAAGGTACTGAAGATTCGGGCGCTTCCGTCTTCGGAAAGCCCCGCCCACCGACTTCTGTCCGCCGAACGATTCACCGATTCAGGTCCGATCACGCGACGCGCATGGTCCGCCTGCGGCGGACGATATTATTCTTTACTCGCGTCCGAATCTTCACCGACGAGTTTCAATGCCTCATCGATCAATTTCTCAGCCTCCTTGAGTTGTCCCTGGCCGAGTAGCGGGCCGGCCTTTTCCATGATCTTTTGAATTGGTCTAACGTTTTTCCCGTCTCGCTGCATCTGCTCGGCACCACGTTGAATCCGGTGAATTTTTGCGACGAGTTGTTGCGGTGGCCCGTGTGGCGGGAGCACCATGTCAGGACGTTTCCCTGGATTCTTTAACTGCTGATCGGCGCTGGCATAGCGCTTGCGCACGAAAGCCTTGATCGATCGGACGATGTCGTCGTAGCTTCTGTCCTCTGGATTCGTCACTCGGCGATGCGGAAATGGGTCGGCCGCCAGATCCTCTTTGATCAAGGCATAGCGGGCATCGATGATCGAACAGAGTCGCTCGGGCTCGAAGTATTTGTCGAGAATGATTCGCGCGTGATCGCGATATCGTTGCAGCAGCATTGGATCCGCGACAATCCGGTCCACCAACGGATTCGGATTTTGGCCGGCCGCCGGCCACGCCGCGTTCCAATCGTCAAGGACTTTGATCTTTCCGAAAGCCATCTCGCTGAATCCGACGTCCAGGTCCCACGGCAGGTATCGCCAGCGTTCGTTGTTCCGATCCTGATACAGGTAATAATTGTGAGGTCCCCAGCCGGTGAGCTGATCGAATGCGCCCGCCAGCAACAAGACGGCACTGACTTTCAAAAAATCATCCAGTTCCAGTTGCTGTTCGAGCTTGGCCGCGATGTCTGTTTCCGGCGACTGGTTGATCTGCTTGATGAATTTGACCAGTTGTTGCGTTCTATTTTTTGCCGACTTCGTCTGGGGTTCGAACGCTTTTTTGTACTGTGACGGATCGTCGCCAATGAATTGAAGATTGGCACCCGGTCCGCCTTCGTCGACCTTGAACAACAGGCCGTCAGGGTCGGGCAGGTTGCGCTCGATGAACGACTGATCAATCCGCTCGACATTGACGTAGACTCCATGATACGTGCCGTTCAGGAAGAGCCTGGAGTAATTGCAGCGGTACGTTTTGATCGCGAGGTCACGCAGAATCTCGGTAATGATCGTCTCGCTGAACACGCTGCCAAATTGGATGGCGTTGTCGAACGAAACTCGCTGGAGACCGAGGAACCTCTGGTCCTTCTCAAAATCATCGAAGCGAACCAGGTAGCTGCGTTTATGCTGCTGTGAAGGTGACGAAGAACTGTTCCCTTTGAACCGAACGGACACTTTGGGAATAGAAACATCCCGCCAACGAAACGAGGCCGGCACCGAAATTCTCTCAGGCAGCGCCGCCAGCAGGCGTTTCAGATCGTCCGGGGCGACTTCGAGATGAATCGTTTGGACCGTCTTCAGATCGTAGTAGTCATCGAGTTCGCTCGATTTCACAAGTGACGTCGTCGAGTCTTGCGCCGACGCAACGGCCGCAGCGATCATCAGAAGGACCGCCAACCCAATGCGAGCTGTGGAAACCGTAGCATGGTGGTACGTCATGCCACCTCCTTTGTCACTATGAAATGCCGCAGAACCGGGACCAAGATCGTGACAGAGTGTCTCCAAAAGGCAAGTCTGTGTGCCGAGGTCGATTTCGCGTGCATCAGACTATGGCACGAACGTCAATCGGGCTCATTCTCATCCAACAATCAGCACTTACGGTGGGGCCTCGCTGGCGCTTCGGGTTTGTATTGCAGAAAGTCGAAGACGGCTCAAGAGGACGTTCGCCCTCCCGGGGGAACACGCGCGGAATGGCGTTTTGTGTAGGGCGGCCTGAATGGGACACAGCTCGAAGATACAGCAGAGACGTCGCGACACCTCAGGCCTGCGCTGGGCCGCGCTTCAAGATATCCCACACGATTTTGCCGTCTTGACCGTCGAGAAGTGTGCCCGTCGTGCCGGGGCGTTGAAACACTAATTTCTGTGGATCGAGGCCGAAGAGGTGTAGTAGCGTGGCGTGGTAGTCGAAGTGATTGACGATCTTTTCGGCGGCGTGATGGCCGAGTTCGTCGGTGGCGCCATAGGCGAGGCCTCCTTTGATGCCGCCGCCGGCCAGCCACATGCTGAAGCCGAACGTGTTGTGGTCTCGTCCAATGTTCTTTTCGTTCTGAATGACGGGTAGCCGGCCCATCTCGCCGCCCCAGTGGACCAGTGTGGTGTCCAACATGCCTCGGCGTTTGAGATCCGCCACCAGTGCGGCCGATGGTTGATCTGTCACCTGGCACATGTTCGGCAACGCGGTCACGATGCCGCCGTGATGGTCCCAGTGCTGGTTGCCGGTGTGAACCTGCACGAAGCGGACTCCTCGTTCGACCAGTCGCCGCGCGATCAGGCACCGCGTGCCGTACTCCGCCGACTTGGGGTTGTTGATGCCGTACAACTCTTTCGTCTCGACCGTTTCCTGTGAGAGGTCTAGTGCTTCCTTCGCAGCCGTTTGCATCCGCGCGGCCAGTTCGTAGCTCGCGATTCGGGCAGCAAGATCGTGTTCGCCGGGTCGCTGTGCGAGATGTTCCTGATTGAGCTGCTGGACATAATCGAGGAACTTTTCCTGCACGGCTCCCTGAAGCTTCGGTGGCGGATCGAGGTTCAGAATTCGCGGCTCTTTAGGGCGAATGACGGTCCCCTGATAGAGTGACGGCAACCAGCCGTTCGTCCAATTCTCGATGCCCGCGACCGGCAGGCCCGTCGGGTCGGTCAGAACGACAAATGCCGGCAGATTGCGGTTTTCGGTACCGAGACCGTACGCCATCCACGAGCCGAGTGACGGGCGACCTTGCAGAATACGGCCGTTAGTCATGGCCCAGATCGACTGCACGTGATTGTTGACACCGGTCCGCATCGATCGGACTAAGCAGATATCGTCCACGACCTTGCCCAGGTGCGGCAACAGTTCACTCAGTTCCGTGCCGCATTCGCCGTGCGGCTGGAATTTCCACGGGGATGCGTGAAGTTTCGACGTCGCCTCGGCGGCGTTATCGAGTTGAATCTGCCCGCCGAAACTCTTTCCGTGCTGCTTGACGAGTTCCGGCTTGGGCTCGAACAAGTCGATGTGGCTCGGTCCGCCCTGCATGAACAGCGAGATCATCGCGTTCGCCTGCGGCGCGTGCGCCGTCTGCTTCGGGAGTACGTCGAAAGTCGGCCGTTCGAGGTTCGGTTTCGCCGGTGCGGCCTTGGCGTCCTGCGCAAGCAGATGCGTCAAGGCGAGCGTCGACAGTCCGAATCCGGATTGAGCCAGGAAATGCCGTCGTCCGTGATTGGTCGGTAAGTTCATGGGTTGGTCTTTATGATATTGAAAAAGGGGGCAGACCCTCGCCGGGCGTCAGGTTTCGACGGCAATTATCGGTGCCCTCCAAAGGGTCAGACCCCTTTTTCAACAGGCTGATAAAACACCTAATCCACATAGAGAAACGAATTCGTGCTCAGCAGCGCCTGGCAGAAACTCGCCAGCGCCTGTTGAGCTGCGGGAGGTTCCTTGGCAACTTGATCGGGCGGAATTTTGGCGGCAATTTGCTGGGTTTGTTGAGTGAGAAACGCGACGCCGCCGGCGAGTTGCTCGGAGGTTGGCGTGCGGTTGAAGGCTGTCGACCAGGCGAACGTTACTTCCGCCGACAGATCCTCGCCGGCCGCCTTTCGTACGCGGTCGGCAAACTTCGCGGCTTCTCGCACAACCAATCCGTTGTTCATCATCAGCAGGGCCTGTGGAGCAACCGTTGAGGTCGGCCTGAGCTCGCAGTTCGGCGACAGCGTCGCCATGTCGAATGGTTCCAGCATGCCCAGTGGCATCGAACGTCGTACCTGCACGTAGATGCTACGGCGGAATTCGTCTTCGCCCAGTGTTTTCCCCTGGTTGAGCGGTCCGCCGGCGAGATCGCGGTCGGGCAACCCCACAATGATCTGTCCCACTTCATCCGCCGCGACGGGCGACGCCGCTCCGTACATCTTCTCACCCAACGAACCAGCGCAAGCGAGAATCGAATCCCGAATTTCTTCGGCTTCCAATCGCCGGGCCGACATGCGGGCGAGCATGCGGTTATCGGGATCGGCGACGTCGATTTCAGATCGACGCACCGACTGCTGCCGAAAGGCGGTCGATGTCAAAAGCAGGCGATGAAATCGCTTCAATTGCCAGCCGTCGGCGGCGAACTTCGTCGCGAGCCAATCGAGGAGTTCCGGATGTGAAGGACGTTCGCCGAGGTAGCCAAAGTCGCTCGGCGTCGCGACGATGCCTTTGCCAAAGTGATGCATCCAGAACCGGTTCACCAGCACGCGCGTCAGCAGCGGATGTTTGCCGCTCGTGAGGTTTCTCGCGTATGCCAACCGGCGTCCACTGGTCGGCAACTCGGGATCATCGGCGGGAATTTCGACGGGCGCCGCGATGGTCAAAATGGCCAATTCGGCGGGCGTCACTTCCTGCTTCGGCTGGCCGATTTCGCCACGGTAAAACAAATGCGTCGGCGGAATCTGGCCCGGAACTTCTGTCAGGGTGGGGACGAAATCTTCTTTCGGTCGCAGTGAACGGACCTCGGCGATCCGCTCGTCCCAGCGTTTGTTGAACTCGGCGACGCGTGCGGCTTCGTACAGGTAGACACTGCCGCGATCGACGTTCAGGCTGGGGGTCTCTTTCAGCACCTGCTGTTGTTCGGGCGTCCGCATTTCGGCCTTCGTCGACCGCGCCTGACGTGCCGGCGCCCGCTGAGCTTCGGGCAACTTGTTGACTTCGCGTTCGAAGACTTCCTGCACAATGGCGTCGAGTTCTCGGCCACGCTGTTCGCCAAGCTTGAACTCCGCGTCGCCCAGAACTTTGGCGGCCAGTTTCTGATCGGAATTCCAGAGATTGATCAAACGGGACGGCGGCGACCGCCAGTTTCTGGTGTCGTAGGCCGGCTCGAACACTGCCCGGAACCGATAGTAATCGGCCTGAGCGATGGGATCGTAGCGGTGGTTGTGACACTGGGCGCAGCCAACCGTCAAACCCAGCAGAGATGTGGAAACGATCTTGATCGTCTCGGCAATGACATCGTTACTGGCGACGTTGACGTTGACACCGCCGCTCGCCGTGCCGTCTTGAGCCATTCGCAAAAAACCGGTAGCCGCCAGCATGTCGGCCGCATCCGCCGAGAGATTCTCGTAGGGCAGCGGCACCAATTCATCGCCGGCCAGTTGCTCCAGAATGAATCGATCGAACGGCATGTCGGCATTCAACGCTTTGATCACATAGTCGCGATATTTGAAGGCGTAGGTGCGGACGGGATCGGATTCGGTGTAGCCGTCGCTGTCAGCGTACCCGGCAACATCCAGCCAGTGCCGACCCCAACGCTCGCCGTAATGAGGTGAGGCGAGCAGTTGGTCGAGCAACCGCTCAACGGCGTCCGGCACGGCATCATTAAGGAAGTTCTCAATCGATTCCGGCGAGGGCGGCAATCCATGCAGATCGAATGACAAGCGACGGACCAGCGTCAGTCGGTCGGCCTCCTCCGAAAAACTCCATTGCTTCGATTCTAGTCTGGCGAGCAGGAACTGATCGATCGGCGTGCGGACTTGCGGGGTGTTCTGTACGTGCGGGACTGCTGGATTCCGAATCGGCTGGACGGACCAGAATGATCGTTCTTCGTCGGTGAAGTCGCCTACGGGCGGCGTTTCTGGCTCCGGCCGGGCCGTTTTCGCTCCACCTGTCACCCAGCGAGCGATCAGGTCGATTTGTTGTGGAGTTAGTTTCTTTTCACCAGGCGGCATCTCACCGGAACTGATTCGCTTCAACAACAGACTTTGATCTGCCTCTCCCGGCACGATCGAAGGGCCACTCTCGCCTCCCTTCACGAGAAACCGAGCCAATCGCAGATCAAGCTTCCCTTCGACTTTGTCTTCTTCGCCGTGGCAGTGAAAGCAATTCGACTTGAGAATCGGACGGATCTGCGCCTCGAACACGACATCGGCTGGCGCCTCTGCGGCTTGCAGCCACGAGCCGACCAGCGACGCAGAAAATGCGGTAACAACACCGAAGACAAGTTTCATGGCGGGCAGCACCGGCGGGAAATCAAGCGGAGCAGACACACATCAAGTATGTCTGATGAATGATCAAGCCGCAATGCGAATTGGGAGCAATCTCCCCGGACTTTCGCCCATTCGAAACCACAAAACGCGTGCAAAGCCGTATCAAGCGGGGACGGACGAAGGAACAACCACTTGTTGTGCGTTGGCTTAAGAACGCTCATCTGGCCGTCGATTGCAGTCCCGCATCGGCAGCCTACTTCATGCATGGCCATGTCAGGACTGGGGACCGCGTTGCTTTGACTTCTTCCGGGCGACTGATCGGTGCGGTGTGCGGAGCGGTGTGCACGAGTTCGGAATCTTCGGTCACGATTTTGTGGATCGCGTCGGAAAAAGCGTCGAGCGTCGCTTTCGATTCCGTCTCGGTCGGTTCGAACATCATGGCGTGGGGGACCACCAGGGGGAAATAGACCGTCGGTGGGTGGAAGCCATAGTCGAGCAACCGCTTCGCGATATCCATCGCAGAAATACCTTGCTCTCTTGCGAGTCGATCGGCCGACGCGACGAATTCATGCAGACAGTGCATTCCGTGTGCGGCTGGCAACACGTCGGACAACAACTCTTTGAGGTAGTTGGCATTCAGGATCGCCTGTTCGGCCGCCGAACGAACACCAGCAGCTCCCAGCGTTCGCAAATAGCAGTAGCCGCGGACCAAAATGCCGACATTGCCGAAGAACGATCGGACGCGGCCGATCGTTTTCGATGGGGTCACCAGATCGAACCGCGTCGCGCCATCGCTCTCATGTTGGACCACGACCGGACCGGGAAGATAATCCGCCAGGAAATCGCGGACGCAGATCGGTCCTGAGCCTGGTCCGCCCGCACCGTGTGGTCCGGTAAACGTTTTGTGCACGTTGTAGTGCATCATGTCGCCACCGAAATCACCCGGACGCGTGATCCCCATGATGGCATTCATGTTCGCGCCGTCAATGTAAACCAGGCCACCGGCGTCGTGGACGATTTTTGCGATTTCCGCGATGTCCTTTTCGAACAGCCCCAGCGTGTTCGGGTTGGTGACCATGAAGACCGCGGTCTGGTCGTCGACGTGCTGTCGCAATTCGTCCAGGTCGACATAACCATCGCGACCACCTTCGTTGCCAGTTCCCTTCAATTCTACGCATTCGAAACCGGCCATCGCGGCACTGGCAGGATTGGTACCGTGCGCACTCGCGGGGAATATGACCTTGGTGCGGTTCTCGCCCTTCTCACTGAAATACGCCGCGGCAACATACAGTGCCGTCAATTCGCCGTGTGCTCCGGCGGCAGGCTGCAATGAAACGGCCGGTAGACCAGAAATCTCGGCCAGCATCAGCTGCATTGTATGCAACAGTTCCAGCAGGCCCTGAATGTTGTTCACGGTTTGATGCGGATGCAGATCGACAATACCCGGCAACCGCGACAGTCGCTCGTGGCGCTTGGGGTTGTATTTCATCGTACAACTGCCCAACGGATAGAAGTGCGTGTCGACCGACATGTTCAAGGTCGACAGATTGACGAAGTGACGCACGACATCGGGCTCAGCCAGTTCAGGCAAGGCCGGCGCGGACGACGACATGAACTCGGTCGGCAGCAGATCGTCCAGCGGCCAGTCCGGAACATCGGATGCCGGAAACTCGACGCCGCGGCGTCCACCATGAGACAGATCTGAGAGAAGTTGTGTCGCCTGACGATTTCGCATCTGCCAAAATTCTTTCTGCCCGCCCGCCCGCCGCAGGCGGTTTGTGCACGTCGCATGACGGATCACGAATAGGTGGATCGTTCGCGTGTTGCGATTTGGTTAGGCAGAGTTTTACGAGATAGACCGCACCCATATCAACCACCACGCCACCTTGGGAACAACTCGGGCGGTTGATACGTATCGCATGAAGAGTTGTGAATACGTGAATCGTTAGCGAGTTGTTCGGAAGAAAGAGGGTTCGAAGCGGGAGAAGCACCTCGATTAGATCGTCGAACAACCTATTTCTCGGCAGTTCCCCAGCGTTTGACCATCTCGTGCTTCACGCCGAGTTGATCGCAGATGCGAGAGACGATGAAGTCGACGAGATCGGAGATCGAAACCGGATCGTGGTAAAAACCGGGCATCGCAGGCAGCACGACCGCGCCTGCTTCGGTAATCCGCTTCATGTTGTCGAGAGCAATCAGGCTGAGCGGAGTCTCGCGGGGGACCACGACCAGTTTGCGACGTTCCTTCAAATGGACGTCGGCCGCGCGATGAATCAGGTTTTGCGATTGCCCTGTCGCCACCGCCGCGAGTGTTCCCATCGAACAGGGACAGATGACCATTCCCTGGGTCAGAAACGACCCGCTGGCGATGCCCGCCGAGTAGTCTCGATAGTGATGATAGACTAATCGGCCCGTGAAGATTTCGCTGTCGCTGAACACCGAACTGGCGGCGGACCCGGCCAGGCCACCGGGGCGCAGCACCTTCAGCTTTTCATCATGATCGATCTGGTCGACGGTGGGCAGCAATTGCTTGGAATCGAAGTTCTCCAGATCCAGAACCAAGCCCAGTTCGCGACGCATGACTTCGGCGGCCGCCGGGCTGACAGTCAAATGCACGGTCTTTCCCGCCGCCATCAGCACTTCAATCAACCGCACGGCGTAAATCGAGCCACTGGCTCCCGTCAACGCCACCACCAGATTACTCATCGAAAACAGGCCCTTTGCACGTATGACACCAGTTCAACACCGCTGTCATACCAAACCAGGGTCGCGAGAACGACTGATGATCCGTTTACTTGTCAATCAAAATCGACCATTCCGTCCGCGCCTTCCGAAGGAAGAGTACCAAACAGCAGAACACCCGCGTCAACGCCGCGGGTGTTCTGCTGTGCTTGTTAACTGATTAACGATTCAATCAACTTGTTACGTTCGCCTTGGCCATTAAGGAACCGAGAAGTTGTTGACAGTGAAGGTCCCTCGTGTCGCGGCTGCCGCAGACACATTAACCCAGGATGTCCCTGCCTGATTGTTGACACCGTTGATGACAACGTTGTTGTTCTGCCCACCGGCAAGATTGATCACACCGTTTGTGGCGATGAAATCGATTCCTTGACCAGCAAAGGCGCCGAGCGGGGCATCATTAACCGAAATGAAGTTGTTGCTGAGCGTGACGACAGTTGGTGCTTGCAGGAACTGGAACACGATCCCGCGGTCGGGGAATCCGTTGCCGGTCATCGTGATCGTGTTCGAGAAGATATCAATGTTCGAATTGGTGCCTGTTGTAAACTGCATCCCAATATCAAAGCTGTTGTTGATGGATCCACCAATCTGAGTGAAGTTAAAGCTACTGGCGGTCACGTTACCCTTCGCATCTGTGAAGGTACCGATTTGAAGATCGGTGGGACCGAGATTGTCGACAAACAATCCGAAGTTTCCACCACCGGTCGCTGTCACGGTATTCCCGAGAATTGCGAAGTTCGTCAGGAAGTCCAGGTCGTTGTTGAGAATCGCGATTCCAGTCTCGTTCCCCGCAAGGTTGAACTGGTTCACATTGATGCTTCCGGACTCGGGCCCTGTCCAGTTGACAAGCAGGCCAGCGACTCCACCCACTGTATTGTTGACGAACATCGCGTTGTTCGAGAAGTTCAAGACCAGCGGAGTCACAAGGCCTGATACGGGATCTTGCAGTCGGCCCGAATTGGTGATGACGACGCCGTCAAACGAGTCGGCTCGCGTGATGATTCCGCCATTGAAACCGTTTAAAGCCGAATTGTTGGTGATATTCCAGAGATAGCTTCCGCCGGTCGGACTGATGAGCGGCAACGTTTGATTGGCCGTCAGGAAGATCGCGTCGCCCACGCCGTTGCCACCATTATTGTTGAACAGCGATCCGGAGATATCGACCTCGGCAACGTTCGTACCCGAGAAGCCGTTGACCGTGTTTGTGTTGAATCCGATATTCGAGGCAACCACACGCAAGGTGTTGTTCGCAACGATACCGTTCAAGTTGTTATTGATGTTCATGTTGGCAAAGGAGACGGCTCCCGAGCTTCTTACGTCGATACCATTGCCATTGGCATTGGAGATCGTACCACCAGAACCGCGACCGATCCCCGCGTTACCCGTGATCCGTAACGAGAAGTTCGCGAGGGCCGTTGCCAGGGTATTTGTGAACGGCGAGTTGTTCGCCAACGTGATACCAGTGGTTGGAGAATTGGTGCTGCTCACGCTGGTCAACGACACATTCATGGCCGTGTTCTGGATGTCGACTGCGGTCGAGAGATTCGAACTGATCGCACCGGTTGAGATCGTCAATCCACCGGACGGAGGATTCGTCGTCAGCACGCCGACATTGTCTGCAAACAGTCCGACCCCACCGCTGGAATTCACATTCAGCGCCGTAAAGATAACCCGACCAGGATTGAAGTCGGCTGCCTGGGTCCCGCCGATGTTCACACCCACTCCGCCGAAGCCCGCGGGAGCAGGACCGGAGGCACCGGTGATGTTCAGGATGTTGAATGACACCGTCGCATTAGGTCCGTTGCCTCGGATATCGAGACCCGGAAAATTGCTGGTTGTGGTCGTATTCGCAATCGTCGCGATGCCGCCGAAACTGACCGATCCCCGCGTGTCCAGAATCTCGATACCGATTCGCTCGCGGTTGGTAATGTTGAGTGTATTGAAAGAAACGACCGAATCGACATCCCTGATCGTAATCGCATCGCCCTCAGAATTATTGATCGTCGTCGTTCCACGGACGCTAAACTGCCCCGTATCGGTCACCCCGAGGGCCGACGGATCAACCACGATTCCACGACCACCTCCGGTGATCGTGACATTGCCGAAGACGGCATTGCCTGAACTGCCACTGTATTCAATGGCAGGTTGTGCGACATTGAACTGCGACGTAATGATCACCGGCGCCAGAATGCTGACGCTGCCGGCGTTATCCAGCAGGTTGATACCGCGAGCCTGCTGATTGCTGATATTGATTGCTGCCGTGGGGGTGAATGAAACCTGACCAGTCGAGGCGAGATTCTGAATATTGATCGCATCGTCGTTGGGATTGATGATCGTCAATGTTCCCTGGCCGGAAATAATTCCCGAGTCATTGAAGATGTTCACGCCGTTCACCAGGCTGTTCGTGATATTGGCATCACCCAGAGTGATCTGGCCAAAATTGTTCAGGATTTGAATACCTTGACCAGCCGTGTCGTTGATCGTGGATCCAGTGAAGTTGACATTGCTGCCGGCGACGGTGTTCTCAACTAACGTTGCAATTCCACCGGCGTTCGTGATGACAGTCGGTGTCGGAGTGGACGATCTTGTCAGCGGATCTGTCGAGATATTGATGATGCCCGTTGTTCCCGAGATGTGGAATGTGGTGTTGTTTCCGGCCGCGTCAGCAATCTTGTCACCCAGGAAGTTGATGACCCCGCCTGTATTCCTCAAGAACACGCTCTCGCCACCCGCGAAGTTGACGTCGGTTTCACGTACCAGCACGTTCGAAACTTCGCCACCGAAGATGCCAATCCCGGTCGGGCCACTGCCGGCGACAGCCGCATTGCCGATCTGGAACCCGCTGAATTCCGAGTTGCTTGCCAGGATAACGCCGGCACCCGGAGCGTTCGTGAAGATCGGGCGAACCGCAGTGCCCGTCGTTGGGTGCGGCAACAGCAATGGGCCATTGAACGTGTCGACTGTGTGCTCAACTGTGGATGCTTCGCCGAGCACGCGGACATTTTCCTGCAAGGCGACGGTCACGCCGCTGAAGGTACTGTTCGCATGGACGAAAACGATGTCTTTGTTGGTGACGGCCTGAGCATCTGCCAGATTCGTAAAGGGATGTTCGACAGTACCGTCGAAGATCGTGCCGGTCGCGTTGCTGTCAACATGTTCGAAGATATAGGGGTTTCCACTGGTCGGATTGACCACCGCAACACCGCGATTGAACTCGGTCGTCTGTCCTACCACCATGTTGTACTGGCGAATGACAGGAGTCGTCATGCGATCGTACTGGGTCTTTCGTTCGCCGCTTTGCTGCTTAAATCCACCGAACGCCCAGGTCGCTCCGAACACCACGTTCGTGTCAAACTGACGATCGTTCGAGATGGCGAGGTTCATCGAAATATTGGGGGTGACATTGCCCTGCGCTCGAATCTTCCAACCGCCGAAACTGTCGACGTTTTGTCCTTCGAACCAGTAGCCACCGCCGAAGACGCGAACGTCGTGTCGTTGCCAGAATTTGCCCGGTACCGGGACACCGATTTCGGCGTCGAAGCCGTGCAAGGCATTGGCGATGATTTTCTGCTGATCAACCAGTAACAGGTGACCGGCGAATCGTTGCGTACCGTCGACATTGGTCAAGGACAGTTGCTGAGAGGTTGAACCGGTAGGCAAGTAGGCATTCGCGCGAACGTCATACAACGCACCCAGCGATTCGACACCGAAGCCGACTTCGCGGAACAGGGCACCGCTCGTATTGTCGTAGTCGTAGTAAGCGTTGAAGCCCAGGATGCGATCCAAGCGAGGCATGTAAAGACGGGCACCACCGCCAAAATTTCCGCCCCAGCCGTTGTTCGTGTTTGTGAAACCACGGATGTCGGCGAAGAACATCGCGTTGTTCGCGAAGACATACGGCATCATTTCGATCGGGAAGATCGGACGAGTACGACCGATGGCAGGTCCGGTGATCGCACTGATGCGGAACTGAGAACCGAAGGCACGACCCGATTGGCCGGTGAATCGCTCGTCGGCCAGGAAACCATCATTTGCCTCGTCGGACGCGAACGGCTCGCCAGACCCTTGATTGGGCGCAATGGGAGTCATCGGGCTTAACGATGGCAGGCCGTTCGATGATTGCGGAGGCGGCGTCTGAGCGCGAACGATGGGCGCAATCGAAATATTCGACTTGGAACGATCGGATTTGCGTTTAACTACCTTCTCGCGAGCATTATCCGCGCCGTCTTGCCACTTGGACGTGGACTCGGCATCGTTGGAAACAGGCCGATCCTGCCCTCGAATCACTTGCCAGGGAACGACGGCCAATAGGCCGAAGAAGATCCACAACAAGAATTGCAGGGACTGACCGACACGGTGGGAACGCCGAGGGAGCGACACGTGCATCGAGGCACCTCTACGGTGGCAGTTTGGGCGCGGTCAGACCGCGTCCGGTCTTCGAACGAAGGGAGACGTGCAAACGAAATGGCTGGGATGGGAGAGGAAGGCGTTGTAGCCGTCGATTCCAAACGCATCAACCCGAATCAAGGGGCCAATTGCAGGCGCAAGACCCATTTCTCAGGTAAGTTGTGGTCAGGTCCAGCACGAATTGCCGGAAAAACGGAGGGAATTCGGCGAGGGCCTCGATTCAGGTGTCCATTCGAGACGCAAATGACCGTCGTTCTGAGCTTTTCGCACAAACGGACCTAACCTGAGTGTGTTTTCGGGCCGTTCATTGAAGTTGGCGAAAGGCGCTTCGCGGCAGTTTGGGAAGCATGCACATTTCTGGAGACGCCTTGATTGGGATCCAAGCCAATCAGGCTGTGGGAAACAGCGATTCCAGTTGCGACATGCGTTCACGATGAGCGTCGTCTGACAAGACAGGCGTTAAAGAGCCTGTCTCGATCACGCGGGGAAGTTCAACCCAACTACGACAGCCCGCAAAGGCGGGCAGGTCTTCAATAGCGACCGGTTGTGTCAGACGGTAAGTCCTGACGAGCAAGGCAAATAAGCCCGGCGTCTTGTAGTGAAAGCGTTGACGCACCGTGGACATCGACCAGATGTGCCAGGGGCTGAGTGCGGCCAAACGCGATTCGTCGTGAAGTTCGAACACCCTTTCGACCACTACGTATTCTCGCAGCACTAGTGTGCCTTCAGGCGGCCGTTGAACTTGATTCAATACGGTCGCAGCCGCGGGGGCCAGATGTACGTAGGTGGGTTCATAGACTTCCCGATCATTCGCAGCAGTCGTCTTGCGGATCATTCCGGCTTCTTCGAGCAACTTCAGTGTGCGATATAGATTGTTGCGACTGAGTGTCATTGGTCTGTTGTCGCCTGTCAGTCGGTCGATCCACTGCTCCGCATCAAAATGGCCACCCGCTCCAAACACGGCAGTGACAATGGCTTCGCGCTCTGGAAACAATCGCATCTGTTTGGTCAGTAGGAATTCACTGAATTTGTCGGCCGGAAGCAAAATGTCCAGCGACTGATGGAAGCCGGTCGGAAACAGCCAGAATTCTGGATGTGCGACGCGAAAACCCCCGCGTCCTTCGTGAATGCCGCCTTTACGGAGAATCAGACTTTGCTGGCCTGATCCCAAAGCCGCACAAACGACGGCCCATTCCTTGAATGCCATTGCGTTCGAAGGAAGCATGTGAACACCTTCCAGCGTCATCGCAGAGATGACGGCCTATGCCGGGTCACCCAGCGGCGATGCAGGGGTTCCCCAATAGCACAAGGCGATTCCGAGTCCGTACAACAACAACAAGGGAACCATCATCATCATCATCGTCGCGGGATCGGGTGTGGGCGTCAGTACCATCGAAATGACGGCAATCGCGAGCACCGCCAGACGCCATTGGGCGATGTAGTGATCCACTTTGAACAGGTTGATTTTCGTCAGGAACAACATGATCAGCGGCAACTGGAAACTGATTCCGAACATCAGCGGCAGCATGACGGCGAAACTAATCCACTCCGATATTCGAATCTGTGCCGTCAACAGCATGCGGCTGTTGAAACCCAGCAGAAAATCGAGCACCACGGGCAGAACGGCATAAAAACAGAAGAAGACGCCACCCAGGAATAACACAATGCTCATCGGCAGATAGGTGTGCACGTACTTCTTCTCATGGGGATACAGCCCTGCAGCGACAAACAACCACAGCTGGTAGAAAATCCAGGGACTCGACATCACCAGGCCTGCGATGAACGACACCTTCATATAGGTCATGAAGGCTTCCTGAACATTCAGAGTGATGGGCTGTTCGATTTTCTCGATCGAATGGCGGAAATCGCCGAATAACTCGGATCGAACCGGCAATTGGACCGCCGGTTGCTGTTTCAGTTCGTCAGTGGGTTCAGGAAATCGCTCGGGCAACAGTTTGTGGAAGGCCGCGACCAGATCATATGCCGCCACTTCCAGCGTCGCTTCGCGTTTCTCAAATACAGTTTGAGACTCCTGCTTTTTCAGCTTGGCCTGGTCCTGCTCGCTCATTGACGGAGGCCAGAACTGGTTCTTTACGCTGGTCGTGATCGATTCCCAGAAGTTATAGCCCTTGATGCTGTCTTCCACCTGGACCTGACCGGTAAAACTGGCGCGTCTTAACGCAGAATCGATCGGCTGTCGGATCATTCGCACCAACTGTTCGCCGAAGATCAACGAAACGATGACGCACACCATCAGTCCCAAAATGGCTCGGATCAAATGAAACCGCAAGATTTCAAGGTGTTCCCCGAACGTCATCGTGGAATCGTCAAACAAGTCTTTGCTAGTCGTCATCTGTTCGCACTCCTTCGGCAAAGAACGGATTCGTCACGTAACGGATCCGGTGTTGGCCTGTACCCAAAGAATTGGTCGAGCTAACAAACCGTGAAACGGTCAATCCTAAATGACGCAGATTGACAGGTTCACCGGTGTCCACTCGAAACGCCCCGGCAAAGGGAGCAGGGCACGAGAGCGGCGGTCGGGTCATTTTACGGGATTAGTGGTCTATGTCCAGCCGATCCCAGTTTCGATGTTCTCGATCACCCGAGGCCTTCATGGCCCTGATCCCTGACCGGCGTGATCTGCACCTTGGTCATCGAACTGCCTGGCGCCAGTCATCCTGCCGCAAATCGTTATTGCGATAGAGTTCGATGAGCCGTTCCAGCATTTCAATGTCGCACCGGAATTGATCCCCTCGTTCTGTGTCAGCCATCCGTCGCGGCGGATTCCACTCGCGAATGATTTCGACGCTGGGAATGATGTCGACGCCTTCGCGGACTGCCGCATCGACGGATTCGAAGTGATGGTGTTTGGCTAACAGCGTTCGATCCGCTTCGAGCACCAGCGTGTAGCCATGATCTCCGTAGGCCTCCGAAAAGGCCCCATCGATCGTGATCGCTTTACCGCTGCGCTTCAGTGGCGATTCGCCATCTTCGATCTTGACCGGGACGTGTCCGTTCACGATCAAGCCGCGCTCCGGATCGACACCAAACTCGGACAATACCTTTTCACAGAACCATGACTCGTTGATCAGTGCGAAATAGGGATCCTTTGTTTCGTGGTGCGGCTTCTTGTCGGCAATGAAATCGCGTTCCAGCGTCGCAATTCGATCCTTGCCAAACAACGGCGAACGCGGGCCACTCCACAAGTACCACAGCAGGTCTAGGTGCGGTGCCTGTCGCAGTTCCATGGCTCGAACCACGATGCTTTCGACTGCATCAAACATGGCGCGACCGGCCAGCCACTGCCCGTCGATCGGCATCGGTAAAAAGTTCCCGGCAGCGTCACAAGGCACGCAGGCGTGAAAAATCAGATGGTCATCTCGTCGCAAGTACATCGAGCCGTTCGACACGATGTAGTGCATATGCTCGGACAGTTTCTGACTGCTCGCAAACGAGTATCGCAATCGATCCATACACAACTGTTCGTCTGCAGAAAGCTGATAGGGATTGGCGGGATCGATTGTCGGAAACACCGAGTCTCGCAACGCGTAGGTGACGCCATCAACGTCGATCGTTCCGGCTGCATGATTGATGCGGTGCAATAGCCGGCGATGATCGAGTTGCCAATCGGGGTTGCGAGCCAGCATCTGTCCTTCGAGCTTGAACTGCATGATGGCAGCAGCCTTCTGCATCTTCGCGACGATTGTATCGGGTCGCATGCCACTGGCTTTGGGCTTGAATTGCGCCGCAGGATCGTCGCCATAGACCGTTCGAACCAGGTGCTCGAGCGGAGTCAGCGGAATGCTGTAGCCTTCATCCAGTTGCCCCAGGCGGCGATACCGCAATGACACTCGCAAGACATGACAAATGAGTGCCTCGTTGCCGAGATGAGCACCCAGCCAGGCCACATCATGATTGCCCCAGATGAACGAGACCTGCGGCTGGTCGCGCAGGTAGTCAACCACTCGATCGCCGCGTGGACCACGGTCCCAGCAGTCGCCGCCGATGATCAGTTCGTAGATTGCCAGGTTGCGAATCAGCCTCCCGGTGATGTGGATCAGGTGCAAAACGCGATCGCGCGCCAGCATTTCGTCGACGATGGCCTCGACGAATTCGCGTCGCCGTTCTGTCGTTGGCTCGTGCATCATCTCCGCGAACAGATCGGCGTATTCACGAGGAAACACCTGCATCGCGCGTTTCAGGCTGTAGCGGGCAGCCAGCACGCGGACAAGATCGAATTGATGCCGCAAGGTTCGCCGAGCAAAAGTGCGCAGTTCCTCGCGGTCGGTCATCGTCTTTGACAGACGTTCGGTGACTTCGGCGGGATAAAACGTCAGCGTCAGAAATTCCTGAAAGTGACGGGCGTCCATCTTGTCTTTGAACAGTCGTTCGACGAGAGGTCGCAGCGTTCCCGAGGCGTTGTTGATCACGTGCCGCAGTTTTTTGTCTTCGCCGTGAATATCGCTGATGACATGCACGGTTCCCTTGGGCAATGTCAAAACGGCGGACAATCGAGCGATCTCGGCCAGCGCCGCATCAATATTCGGAAACTGCCGTGCCAGCGCTCGCAGCAGCGTCAGCTCATATCGACTGGGTTGTTCAAACGGCACGCTGTGACGAGACGACGATTCGTCATGGAGCGATGGTCCCATGCGAGCGGTTTCCTGGCAGGTAGAGGTCTTGGGTTGATCGATGGAGCGAACCGGTGTCGCAAAGTTTATCGAGACTTCACGCGAACAGAAACCACGGCCCCGGAAGAAAGGGCTTGGCTGAACGGGACCTCGTGCATGCCATACAAGAAGTCAGCGAATTACCCGACCACCAGATTCTAGATCAGATCGGTGTGGATTCACCCTTCTGATCTCATGGTGACCGACTACTTTGACGCGTGGATTTCCACCAACAGGCCGTCCCACAGCGCAATTCGTTGATCAATGGCATCAATCGCGGCGGTGTTCGCTTCGTCATTCCGATCGACTCGTCCATCGCATAGGCGATCGACCAGCTTCCGGGCCAACGGACCGTGATCGTTGGCATCGACTTCGATGTGCCGCTTCAGGTAGTGCACCATGCGATCGATGGGAACCCCAACCAGAGATGACGATTCGACCAGTCGAGCGAACATTTCCGGAATGACGTCTTCGCGGCCGTGAAAGAAGGCGGCCGCCACTTCGTGCGGCTGGCCGCTCGACGCCAATTGGATCGTGTGACAAACGAACTGACGGGTACTCGGCAGGATCGGCGTTTGTGCCAGCGCCACGTCAATCGAAGTCCCCCGTTGCAACTGCTCCAGGAACTGGCGAATCGGTTTCGTATCGGCGCCGATTTCGTCCATCGCCATCAGGTACAGTTCGAAATGGCTGCAATAGCCGCCTGCGCCATCTTCGTCGCTCTCTTCACCCAGGACAATTTCGTTGATAAATCGTGCCAGTGCCGGTTCGGTCGAAGGAAACCAGGGCACGCTGCAACAACTGACGACCTGTTGCAATCGCTTCAGCAGCGACATGAAGTCCCAGACGGCAAAAACATGTTCGCGCATGAATCGTCGCAGGGCGTCGACAGAATTGACGGCCTCGTACAACGGATGATTCATCAGCCGATCACGCCGACTCAACAGTTCGGTGCTCGATTCAGAAACCTCTGGCGTGGTGTGCAAAGAATGCATCGACGACTTTCTGCTCAGGCGAACTCATCCACTGCAAAACAAGGGTTCGCGGTGGAGGCGACTTTGGAATGGCAGTCGTGCCAAACGAGACCGCAAAGTTATAGACGATTGTCGTCAGGATGCCATGAGCCGGCCGATTCTCGTTCCCGAAGATTTGGCGCCTCGAAACAGGACTTCGCCTGCGTGGGTGCCTGGGCGAACACTCGACAGCAACCGGTTCACGGTTCAATCAGTGCCAGGGGAAGTCGATTGCGATCACCGCGCGCAGCCAATTCGTCAAGCAACACCTTGATGTCCGGCTTCACGAAATCGCGAAACAGAATCTTGTCGTGTGCTTTCACGATCAGCTTCCGGTCGAAATCGACGAGGTCCGGCGTCAGACGCAACGAGTAACCGTCCGTCGGTGATTTCAAACTGATGATATTGCCAGGGACCAGAATATTGACTTCGATATCCATCGGCGAAATGCGTTGATCCTCACCATGGGGTGCGGGCAGGACGTAGTCGCGTGGCAATCCGTTTGCAGTCACCCAGAAATAGCGATTGTCTGTCTTGCGAAGTGCACTCACTTTGAACTGACGCGGCATCGGGCCCCGAACGTGTAGATCCATCCAGTCGTACAATTTTGGCAGGTCGTCAAAGACATTTTCGCCATTGCGACCCAGGTATTCGACCAACAGGAAATCGGATTTGATGCCGCGTTTCATAATGTGGTCAAACACTCGGTTGCTGGTGTTGTCGCGTCCACCGTCAACATCGTACCCCTTTCCCACGACGTACCAGGCGGTGTAGGCACTGTTCTCCCAGATATGTTTGCAATAATGCAGCGCGTTGCCGCCGAGGGGCAGTACGCCCGCAAATTCGTCTGGATGAGCCATCCCGATGTCGAATGCCGCGTCGGCACCCATGCCGTGACCAGCCAGGTAAACACGATCGCTGTCGACCGAAAAACGCTTGCGAGCATCAATCACACAGTCGAGGATCGCCTTGTGTGCCGGAGCTCCGTAGGTGTATTCCCCGGCGGTCTTCTCGGCGTATTCCGGAGCAATCACAATGTAGCCCCGTTGATTGCCGTAATCGGGCGAATCTTTGTCACCGGCCCAGATCGTCGCGATCTGCCCCGTTGTTCGCGTGCGCGGACGCAGTGCTACCAGCATCGGGTACTTGTGTTGAGGCGAGTATTCCGGAGGAAGTATCACCGAATACCGGATCTGCCCGTCGTCAGTGACGTTGACGTCGCGCAACGTTTCCGCCTCGATATCGCCGGAATCCAGGATCGGTGGAAGTTGAGCCGTCAAATAAAGCACCGTGTTGGCACTGATGTTTTCGGTGGTCTGTAACTTCTTCAGCAACTCGGCTTGTTCGCTGGGATCTTCACTGCGCAGGTATTCGAGCACAAAGTTGCGAGCTTCCCACACGCGAAACGCCTGGTCCAGATCCGGAACGGCATTCGCAGGTCCCAGGATCCATCCGGTATACGCCAAACCCAGTCGTTGCGACGGTTCGTACTGGCTATCACTCTCGGACTTCAAGAACGCGTCCAGTCGAGGCAACGTCTCAAAATTCAGTTGCTCATTGATCGCCGATCGCATGGGCTCGAGTCTCTTCTGAACCTGATTGTCGGTCACCTTTTCCTGCCAGTCGCTCAGCAACAACTTGGCCCGTTCGATCGACTGCCGAGCCTGTTCGTAGTTGCGAACGTACTGCTGGACGTCTTGCTTGGTCGCTCCCTTCAGCGTTTGATTGGCCAAACCTTTCGACATGGATTCGGCCAATTGGTGCTGTCCCGCGCGTTTGCGATGTTCCAGCCGCAGCAGGATTTTGGTCCCGAAGTAATTCATCACCTCATCTTCCAGTTTGCTGGTGATGGGTTTTTTGTCGGGAAAGTCTTGAGTGATCGCGGCCAACTCGGCCAGCGCCGCGGGGTAGTATTCGGCCTTCGTATAAAAGTAGACCAGGGCCAGACGTCCGTTGGCATCCTCACGTTTCAATTGCTTTTTCAGCAACTTGTCGAGCGTCTCGAATGGGACGGTCTTCAGTGGCAAGCCAAACTTCCAGTGACAATTCAGGCTGTCGACCGTGATGTGGTCGGGCGTGACCTCGGTGATGCCCTGAAAGACGTGCAACGGTTTTTTGTCCGTTTCAATAGTGACGCGCCGTCTGCCGAACTCGTCGAATGGATCGATGTACGTAATCGATCCAAACGAGGCCACTGTCAAGTTCTTGGACTGTTTCGCCTGCTTAATCGTGAAGCTGTCTTTTGACGGCCCGCCGACACTCGAGTCATGTTTTTCAGGAGCCTGGATCTGCATGAACGGAAAGTAAAAGCGCTGCCATCCATTATCGACCCGCCCAATCGTATTGCCTTTGGGCGCTTCGTCCCTGACTGCCCGCATTTCAGCCAGACCGATCGGACGACTGGCCAGATCGAATTGGGCATGCAGCGAGCCGTTCAGCCGCGTGCCATTTCTCAATTGGACATCGCCAGCCCAGGAAGCGACATCGAAAACCATGGTCCAGGAGAGCGCAATCACAATTCCGCGACGAATCGCCGCGCGACACGACCAGATTTGCATGACGGCACCGTATCGATCAGGGTGGAAATCGAACTACTGGGAATCCACATTGCCCGCGAACGTATCGTATCCGATCCGCACCACATTCGGTGGGGAAATCTCTGTCCGGTCTCTCGCCCGAGGTTGGTTGACTATCAAGGACGCTTGGCGCTGAACGAGGCGCGGCCTATCGTTTGCCTTGCTCACACTCAAACCCGTGACTTTTTGAAAGGCATCGCATGAATCGCCTTTTTTGGACCGGCTTCATCGTGCTGACCACAGTATTTGGCTTCAACATTCCTAGTCGAGCTGCAGATCCCCACAAATTCCGCGTTTATTTCGGAACCTATACAAACGAAACGACCAAGGGAATTTACCTGAGCGTTTTTGACCCTGCGACCGGAACACTCGCCCCAGCCGAATTGGCTGCGGAAATTAAGAATCCGTCATTTGTCGCGATTCATCCCAGCCGTAAGTTGTTGTACTCGGTCAGCGAAGTCGCCGACTTCGATGGCAAGCCAGTTGGCGGAGTCAGCGCGTTTTCGATCGATCCAGCAAGCGGCAAACTGACGCTTCTCAACGCTCAGCCATCGATGGGTGCCGGCCCGTGCCACCTAGTCGTCGACTCTGCCGGCAAAAATGTGTTGGTTGCAAACTACGGCGGCGGCAGCGTGGCCGTATTGCCAATCGAAAGTGACGGTCGTTTGGCTCCGGCCTCGTCGTCGATTCAGCATCATGGGTCCAGCGTCGACAAACAACGACAGGAAGGCCCGCACGCACACTCGATCAATCTCGATGCGGCGAACAAGTTCGCCTTCGCGGCAGATCTTGGTTTGGACAAAGTGCTGATCTATCGCTTCGACGGCGCCAAGGGGCTGCTGACGGCGAATGATCCACCCGCTGGCGTCGTTGCACCAGGTAGTGGGCCTCGGCATTTTGCCTTTCATCCGTCCGGCAAGTTCGCGTTCGTCAATAACGAAATGACGTCGACTGTGACCTCGTTCACGTACGATCCCGCGAAAGGCGCATTGACCGAAATCCATACGCTGTCGACCCTGCCAGGTCCGACACCCGGGAATTCCACCGCCGAAACGGTCGTCCATCCTTCTGGCAAGTTCGTCTACGTCTCCAACCGTGGCCACGATAGTCTCGCGATGTACAAATGCGACGAATCAACCGGAAAACTGACGTCGCTTGGCAATCAATCGACCGGCGGCAAGACGCCGCGAAATTTCAACATCGATCCCTCTGGAGGTTACGTACTGGCTGCGAATCAAAGCACCAACAATGTCGTTGTCCTGAAAATCGATGCGAGTACCGGGAAGCTGACTGCGACAGGAATGTCGATTGATATCGGCAGCCCGGTATGTGTGCGGTTCGTGAAGCTCGATTGAAACTGAGTTTCCTTCCCATTCGCACGGACGCTGACGTTCGCAGGCATCGAACGATCGAATTCGGGAAAGCAGCAAAAACGTGGCACGATTGATCGGAATGGATGAAGCCGGTCTGGGACCCAACCTGGGGCCCTTCGTCGTGGCCGTGACGGTCTGGGACGTGCCTGATTCGCCGCGGACTTTTGATTTTTGGAAGATCTTCGCCGACGTCCTGACCAATGAACCGGCGAATGGCGATCCGCGATTGCATGTCGCCGATTCCAAACAGGTGTTTCAGCCCCAGCGCGGGTTTGCAGCACTCGAACGTGGCGTCTTTGCAGCACTCAAGCTGTCTGGTCATGCTCCCCGATCCTATCGTGAACTGTGCGACTTGCTGATCGACGGCAAAATCGGGTCGAATCGATCCGATAGTAGGTCCGCCTGGTATCACGATGCCGAATTCGTTTTGCCGACCGAAGAGCACGAAAACGAACCGGTTCGCGCCTGGGCCGATTGCTGCGAACGGCACCGAATCAGACTGGTGTCCATACGAGCCGCGATCATTGAGGCGCGGGAATTCAATCAGATGATTCGTGATTACGACAACAAATCGCTGGTCGTATCGCGCACGGCCTTTCGCCTGTTGCGGTCGGTATGGGATCCGCATGAAGCAGACGCATTCGTCGTGGGAGACAAACACGGCGGTCGCAACCGCTATGACGAACTGCTGGCCGAAGTCCTGGACGGCGACATGATTTTCCGTCAGAAGGAAGGCGCCGACCGCAGTGAATACAAAGTCGGCAAGAGCCTGCTGCGTTTCCAACCGCGTGCCGAGGAACACGGCCCTGTGGCGTTGGCGTCGATGACGGCCAAGTATGTGCGAGAATTGGCGATGGCCCAGTTCAACCGCTTCTGGGCACGTCACATTGATGGACTGAAGCCGACTCAGGGTTACCCCGTCGACGCGCAGCGGTTTAAAGCGGACATCGCTGAGGCTCAAAAGCAACTTGCCATCGATGACGACAATCTCTGGCGCTGCCGCTAATCCAATAGACCTGCGCAGAGTGAATCAGCATTTGAGTCGTTGACAGTCTCGCAGTTCCTTAGGCCACGGAGCTAAACATGCTGTTTAAAACGTCTATTCGAATGATGCTGATCCTGATGACGGTGTTGATTCAATGCTCACGCATGATGTGTGCGGGTGGCGACCCCACTATTAACGTGGCACCCCTTCCCTCGACTACGACGACCACGTTTGATCCAAAAAATCCACCCGCGGATCTCAAGAAAAACGAAGACGCCCATACCGAAATAGACGTTCAAGCACGAGGAGGCAGATTTGATTTGACCTCGAGCGACGGGACGAACTTCACGATCTCGAATATCGATCCTATCGACATCAGCGGATCGATCACGATAGAACTTCCCACCGACGCGCCTGCTCAACTGAAGAGTCACGAGTCGGGTCACGACCGTCTTGATCGATTCGAGTACAACAGAACTGCACTGGCGAAGGCAACTGCGGCCTTTCGGGGATTTGCGGGAATGGTCTTCAAGGGGGTTGGTAGTACGCCCCAAGAGCGCTTGGCAGACGCGGAAAAGCAGGCCAACGCCGAGCAAAATCGGCGTCTGGACCAGGCTGCGCATGGAATCAAGGACCAATCGAACACACTAGGTGACAAATACGACACGCTGACAAAGTCGGGTACAAGCAAGACAGAGAGTTCAGCCCAGGGAGAAGCCGATGCCAAGAAAGAACTGAAACTGGCGTTTGCTCCCGGCAGTGTTCCCCTCACTCCAGGACTTACTGAGGTGTACACGACGATTGGAACGTCCGATCCTCCGACAGTGACGTACAACCCGCTGACCGCTCAACTTTCTTTCGATTTCCATTCAAGCCCCGTCGACTTCAGCACCAAAGGCGGGACCGACCCAATTCTCGGCGCGCTCCTGGCGGCTTCCCCATTGCAAGTCATTGGGCTTCAGGCGAATGGAACGATGCAACTCGCCACTTCGAACTTCAGCATTTCGAAAGACGGAGTTGACGTCCTGCAAGGCTTCGTCATCGAAGCAGCATATATGCCATCGACGCTGCCAGGCTTCGGAGGCATGATCCAAGGCTATCTGGACGTTCCGCCGCCATTCACCGGTGCGGGGATCAACAATACGATTGGTTCGCCGTTTCTCGACAGCTATCAGTCGGCACTCGACGATCCGACGACTGCCCACCTTTCCACGTTCTGGTTCTATACGAACCAACCGCTGTTCGATTCGAACGGCGCCGTATTGACGACGTTCTCAGCAGGGGTTTTGAAAGTGGGGATGGCACAATCTGTCCCTGAGCCAACAGGCCTTGCTCTCTTCGGAATTGGCGTCGTCGCGTGTGCCATCCGCAGATATCGACGACGGCTTGACGATCTCCTGTTGAGAACAGATCCAAAATCAGCCGTTGTACTGCTGATCCGACCGCCGAGAGGACCGTCCAAAAAAGACATTATCGGAAAAAGTAAAAGATTGACGCTGTCGCAGATCGAGTAAAATACAGGCGACGCAGGTTTCGCTGGCCTCAAATTTTCCGGTGGGAAGATAACCCCATAACAGGACCTCTAGGCCGAAATCTGACGTCAACGCCCTCACCTGGATGACTCTTTCCCCGGTGAGGGTTTGTTTTTGTTCGGCCCACAGAATCTTCGCATAGCCGAAGATTCGGACGCCACCCGACAAGGTCACTTGTCACTCCGTCGCGAGAGATTTACGCTGATCCATCAGTATCTTCCTTGGTGAGGTTTCACCCAATTCCGCGTTCCATTGAGGTAACCCTGCCATGGCTTCCGGAGGAGCCATCGATCTGAACTCTGACGATATGGGTACGTCCGGACTACCCGGTCGCCAGGTTCTCGAAATTGCCACCATTCGTTCCCTCAGTCAACGATCCGATCTGCAGGGATTCATCCGGTTCGGTGTGCACTTCAGCCTGATCGGCTTGACCAGCCTGCTGATCACCGTCTGGGGCGATCGCTGGTACCTGCTGGTCCCGGCGATGATTCTGAATGGATTTACGCTGGTCACGATGTTCGCGCCGATGCACGAATGCGTGCACCGGACAGCCTTCTCCACGTCACGCTGGAACGAAGTTTTCGGCTGGTTGGCGGGATTGCTCAGCTACTACAACTTTACCTACTACCGGTACTACCACACATGGCACCATCGCTACACGCAGGATCAGGAAAAAGATCCTGAATTGATGGATCCCAAGCCGCGTAACCTGTTCCAGTACTTCGTCGAGATCAGTGGATTCTGGTTCTGGACAGCTCGGCCTGTGACATTTACGAAGCTGTCGCTGGGGATCACGCGCGGATATCCGTTCATCCCCGAGAATGCGCGACGCAAGATCGCCATCTCGGCGTCGATTCAGTCGGCCTGTTACCTGGCTGGAATCGTGTCGATTGCCCTGGGATATCCCTTCGCGCTGTTTCACTTCTTCCTGCCGACGATTTTGGCTCAGCCACTATTGCGCGCCATCCTGATCGCCGAACACACCGGTTGCAGCACTGACGAGAATGGACTGACCAATACGCGCACGACGCTGACCAGTTTCCCGATTCGGTTGCTGATGTGGAACATGCCCTACCACACCGAGCATCACTTGTATCCGTCGATCCCGTTTCATCATCTGCCGCAAGCGCATGTGGAACTGAAAGATAAACTGGTCCATCTCGCTCCGAACTACGTCGCCGCCAATCACGAAATCATCCAGACGCTGGTACCTGACAAGAAGAAGGAATGACCTTGGCAGCGTCGACCACTGCCGATTACGAAATCTTTTCATTGCGAGATTTCACTCTTCAGTCGGGCAAGACCTTGCCCGAAGCTCGGCTGGCGTTCAAGACGTATGGAACTCTGAATCGAGACCGATCGAACGTCATCCTCTATCCGACATCGTATGGGGCTCATCATACCGACATCGATTGGCTGATCGGCCCCGACAAGATTCTGGATTCGTCGCGGTATTTTATCGTCATTCCCAATATGTTCGGGAACGGCCTGTCGACGTCACCCAGCAACCTGGAACGCCGGTTGCCCGACGGTTCGTTGCCGGTCTTTACTCATGTCGACAACGTGAATGCGCAACGACGGATGCTCGACGATCGATTCGGGATCACGCGACTGGAATTGGCTTACGGCTGGTCGATGGGGGCTCAGCAAGCATTGCACTGGGGTGCCTTGTTCCCCAATTCAGTGCAGCGGATCGTCGCCATCTGCGGCTGTGCGAGAACCTCGCCTCACAACAAGGTCTTTCTGGAAGGACTGAAAGCCGTACTGATGACTGATCCAGCGTGGGCGAAAGATCGGTTCATTGGCAAACCAGAACAGGGCTTGAAGGCATTCGGACGCGTCTACGCCGGTTGGGCACTGTCTCAATCGTTCTATCGCGAACATCTGTTTCTGCAACTTGGGTACACGTCGCTCGATGATTTTCTGGTCCGTGATTGGGAGGCCAGTTTCCTGCGTCGCGACGCGGCCAACTTGCTGTCGATGATCGAGACCTGGTTACGAGCCGACATCAGCGACAACGCCCTTTACCACGGCAATCTCAAGGCGGCTCTCGGTGCGATCAAGGCGCGAACCTTGATCATGCCCAGCGAGACCGATCTCTATTTCACGCCCACCGACAGCCAGATCGAAGCAGAACAGATCCCACGCGGTCAGTACCGCGCGATCCCCTCGATCTGGGGGCATCGAGCGGGCAATCCTGCCAAGAATCCTGCCGACCAATTGTTCATTAAAACCGCCGTCGCCGAACTGCTGAGTACCGATTGAAGGTCCTGCCCATGTCACTGCAAAAGACCGCTGAATCACTGGGAATCCGCTATTTCCTGGTGTCGTATTCCGATTTGCTGGGGACGTCACGCTCCAAACTGATCCCTGTCGCGGCGATCGATGCGGTCTGCGAACAGGGGGCGCCGTTCGCTGGCTTCGCCACCTGGCTCGATCTGACTCCCGCCGATCCCGATGTCTTTGCCGTGCCCGATCCTGCCAGCCTGATGCAGTTGCCCTGGAAGAGGGAGGTCGGCTGGCTGGCTGCCGATTTGTGGATGAACGGCCAGCCATTGGCGCAAGGGCCACGCAACGTCCTGAAGCGATCACTCGAACGAGCAGCCCAGCGCGGTTACGAATTGCGGACTGGAGTGGAGTGTGAATTCTTCCTGCTTACGTCTGATGGACAACAGGTCGGCGATCCCTTCGACGATCAGCAGAAGCCCTGCTATGACCAGCAGGCATTGATGCGGCGTTATGATCTGGTCACCCGGATTTGTGATGCCCTGACGGAACTCGGCTGGCAGCCATATCAAAACGATCACGAAGATGCGAACGGCCAGTTCGAGATCAACTGGAAATACAGTGAAGCGTTGCTGACGGCCGACCGGCAGACCTTTTTCAAGTTCCTCGTCAAGTCGATGGCCGAACAAGACGGTCTGCGAGCCACCTTCATGCCCAAACCGTTCTCTCGACTGACAGGCAACGGCTGTCACATCCATGTGTCCCTGTGGGATCGCGAACGCGGTACAAACCTCTTTTCAGACGGTCGCGACGAACTGGGGCTGTCACCGCTGGCGTACGAGTTCCTGGGAGGCGTACTCCATTCGGCCGAGGCGCTGTCGGCGATCGTCACGCCGACCGTCAATTCCTATCGCCGCATTCACGCTCGAGGGACCACCTCCGGCGCCACCTGGTCACCCAACACCATCAGCTATTCAGGCAACAATCGGACGCACATGATTCGCATTCCGGATGGCGGTCGCTTTGAGTTGAGACTGGCCGATGGCGCCGCCAATCCTTACATCATGGCCGCCGCATTGCTGGAAGCCGGTCTGAATGGCATCGACCAGCACCGCCATCCCGGTCCGCCGCTGAACACGAATGCTTACCGCGAAACAGCGACGGGCGACATGCGGATCTTGCCAGACAACCTGCTCGATTCCCTGCGCGCATTCCAACGAGATACCGTCTTGACTGCCGGACTGGGACAATCGTTCTCAGACGCGTATGTCAAACTAAAGACCGCCGAATGGCGCGACTATTCGAGTCAGGTCACCAAATGGGAAACAGAACATACGCTCGACTGTTAGCGGCTGCAGAAACGACGGGCGGCCCGATGGCATACGCGTACCAACCCGCTTCACGATTTCGAATCGCCCCGCGACAGCCCACATCAGTCGCCTACATTGAAATCGGCTCGTTTGCAGCGATCGCCGTCTGTTTGCGATAGAACAGACTCTTCACCACTTCCATCGCGGCTGCATAGAAAACACCAATGACCAGAACGATGATCAGCAGTGACACCGGTGGTTCAGTGAACTTCAACGAGGTTGCGAATGGACTAAATGGAAGTGCGAACGCGATTACCCCGGTTAGTAGCGCGGCACCTGCCAGATAGATCCCCGGACGACTTTGGAGCAATGGACGCTGCGTTCGAACAAGGATGATCATGATCAAACCGGTCATGACCGATTCAATGAACCACCCTGTGTGGAACTCTTGTTCCGTCGCATGGTAGATCTTGAACAAAATTCCAAAGGTAATGAAGTCGAACACCGAACTGCTGAGCCCGAACGCGAGCATGAAGCGACGGATGAACCCCGAATCCCAGCGGCGCGGTCGATGAATCAGTTCCGGATCGACGCGGTCCGTTGCCAGCGTCATCGCTGGAAAGTCGGCCAGCAGATTGATCAACAGAATCTGCGTCGCGTCGAGTGGCAGGAATGGCATGAACAGCCAGGCAACCGCCATGCTGAACATGTAGCCAAAGTTACCGCTGATCGCGACGAAGACATATTTCAATGTATTTGCCAGCGTTCGTCGCCCCGCTTCAACGCCGTGGACCAGCACACCTAAGTCTTGTTTCAGCAGAACAATTTGTGCGGCCTCGCGAGCCACGTCGACAGCCGTATCGACTGAAATCCCAACGTCTGCCGCATGTAAGGCCGACGCGTCATTGATCCCGTCGCCCATGTATCCGACGATGTTCCCCGAACTCTTCAATGCCAGAATGATCCGTTCCTTCTGATTTGGCTCGACTTCCGCAAACAGGTCGACATTGGCAGCCTGCGCAGCCAGTTCCCGATCGTTTAGCTCGGCCATCTCGTGGCCCGTCATCACCTTGGCATTCGTCAGTCCGACCTGTCGACTGATCGCCGCCGTAACAGCACGATTGTCACCGGTAATGATTTTCAATCCGACTCCGAGTCGCTCGAGTTCTCGCACGGTTTCCAGAATCCCGGGCTTGGGCGGATCAAAGAACACGAGGAACCCGACGAAGGTCATCTGCGTCTCGTCGGACTTCGTGACGTGATCCATATTGACCTCGCGCACGGCCACACCCAGCACGCGAAACCCTTGACCACTCAATTCCTCAAATCGTTGGTCAATGATCGCTCGTTGAGATTCCAGGTCCGCTATTTCAGCGGACGACATTCGAACGTCCGAGCAGACATCGAGAATCTTGGCGAGCGCGCCTTTGGTGATCATTTGCCGACGGCCCTGATTGTCGATCAGGACACTCAGCCGCTTACGCATGAAGTCGTAGGGAATCTCATTCAACTTGCGGACACCCGTTGTGTCGAACGTCTTGTGCGTGCGAATGGCGTGATCAATGGGATTCTCGAATCCAGCCTGCATGGCCGCGTTCAGGTACGCCAGTCGCAACACGTCTTCGCTGTCGTTTCCGTCGACATCGGGGGTCGAATGAACGCGAACAGCACCCTCGGTCAGTGTCCCGGTCTTGTCCGAGCATAAAATGTTCATGCCCCCGAAGTTTTCGATCGCGATTAATCGCTTGACGATCACCTGTGATCGAGCCATCGACTTCGCACCCTCAGCCAGCACGACACTGGTGATGGCCGGCAATAGCTGCGGTGTCATCCCGACCGCGAGCGCCAGCGCAAAGGTCAATGATTCAAGAAACGTTTCGTTCCTCAGAATGAAAACCTTGATCAAGAACACCGTCGTGACGAAGGTCAGTGTCACTCGAATCAGCAGGGTGCCAAAGTTTCGGAGACCCCGTTCAAAACCACCTTCAGGCGGTTGGACCTGCAATCGAGCCGACACTTGACCGAACTCGGTATTGCGTCCCGTTCGAACTGTGACGGCTTTCGCCATTCCGCTGACGACGTGCGTCCCCAGAAACAGCGAATTGATCCGCCGAGCCAACGCGGTATTGACGTCGAGATCGCCGACCGACTTTTCGACGGGATAACTTTCACCGGTCAGCGCGGCTTCGTCGACGAACAGGTCCTTCGAATCGATGATGCGGCAGTCGCCAGGAATCAGGGACCCCGCCGTCAGAATGGCAATATCACCCGGTACGATGCTGTCCGTTGGCACGTCGACCTGATTGCCGTTGCGCAGCACTGCCGATGTCGTTTCAATCCCGGCGAGCAGCTTGGCGACAGCGTTGTCAGCACTCCATTCCTGCCAATAACTGAGAAGGCCGCTCGCCAGCAAAATGATCAGAATGATCGTCGCGTTCGTCGGATCGGGGATCGCGAACGACAGTACGGCTGACGCAAACAACAGCCAGATGATCGGGCTGTCGAACTGCTCGATCAGGATCGACCACTTCGATCGTCGTTTTGAAACCAGCCGCGCGTCTGCAAATTCCGCATTGCGTTCTGCTGCGACTTCGTCGGTCAATCCCGCCGGCGAGGTCCTTAACTGTTCGAGCAGACGATCAACGGGAACACTCCAGAATCCGGTCGGTAGGTCCATGAAGAAGCAATCTCCTGAAACATCGCCGTTCGTTTGATTCGTGTTTTTGCCAGGACCTGGCCGCCAAAAACACTCTTTGTTCTTGAGTGCCTGTAGTCCGCGTTTCGCCGCCCAGAGGGATTGAGATTGAAGTTGAACCGCGTTTCTACCGAGGGCGGTGAAGCACCGACACCAGCCACACGAACCACCTCAACTTCATCGTAAGTGCAATGGAGCATCGCGCTGTCGAATTGGGCGGAGTCTACAACAGGCTTCCATTGACCAACAGCGAATGCGGTATTTCCCGGCCCTGTCATATTGAATACGTCTTTGAGAAATCGGCACAAATTGCTAGCATCCCGCGCGCCGAAGAGCCCAAAGGAATGGGAGTCCACGCCGATGCCATCAACGTCTCCAAAATCTGTCTTGTCTGCCGTGCTGGTCCTGGTTGTCGCGCTTGCTGCATCACGCTGCCTGGCGAACGATGTGAAAGTCACATTTGACATCCCCAGCAAGGTGGAATGCCATGATGTGACGCCGGAAAAATGTGCGGCCGCTCATCCCAACATGAAGGTGATCGAAGTCAAGTTCCGGATCTCGACCAATTTTGTCGAGGGCGAAGAATCGTCCGCGGTCGACGTCGTGTACATGATCTCCAGCCCCGAGATGCGGTTGAAAGTCCTGGATTTTTTGCCCAACACGACGCTGGAAAGTTCGACCGCCGAAGATCGCATCGAAGTCACCGATAGCACTGAAAGCACTGATGCCGTCACTGATGAATTGAAGGTCGCCTATAGCCTGCTTTCGCTGGGAGCGTCGAAAAGCATCAGCAACAAGAAGTCGGAATCGAATCACTATCAACGGATTGCGTCCAAGCATCTTGTCCTGGCCAGCGGGACCGTCAATCGCGGGAATGGCGTCTTCTACAAACTGCGCCCTTCTCACGAACTGTCGCTGGAAGGGTCAAAAGAGTTCGCCATCCTGTTCATGGTTCCCAAGATCTGGCGTGGCGACTGGTGCACTGTGACCTGTTCCGCTCGGGCCAACAAGAAATCGACGTTTTCATCGAACATCACGATCGCAGGAATTGAACACGCCCACGTCGGACTTTACCTGTCGGGAGATCGCGAGGCTGCGGAGTTGTCAGAACAGATGACGGAAGTACAACTGGCGGACAACGGATTGCTGGCCAACTACCTGGTCAAAGATGCCACTCATACAGTCGAAGTGTTGCATTCGGTGCCGTCGCATCAGGAACTGAAGGGACCTTCGACAGAATGGTTGTCACGCGTCGTTAAGCTGAAGCCATCGACTCGGCATACCAGTCTGGAAACCGCGAAGGGCAAGCTGGTGGAAATTGAACATCGCATGAAACAACTCGCGGGTCCAACAACGACCGTCGCAGCGCGTCGACATCATCAGTCCGAATAGGTGAAACGTCATCTGGTGTCGGTGAAATGATTATGAGCGGCCAACACGCACCGCCACTGTATACGTCTCAGTCAACGATAGCGCGAACCACTCTGGCAATCACGACGTGCCTGTCATGCTGGTTGCTGATGCAGGTTGTTCATGAAGCCGGTCACCTGCTGGCCGCACTGGTGACCGGCGGAACCGTCCGCAAAGTCGTCCTTGTGCCGTGGGAATTCTCACGCACCGATCTGGCAGACAATCCGCGCGCGTTGCTGACCTGCTGGGGCGGCCCACTGTTCGGTGCCATCACTCCCGTTGCGATCTGGCAGATCGCACGTCTTTGCCGCTTGGCGATCAACTTCTGGCTGCGTTTTTTCGCGGGATTCTGCCTGATCGCCAATGGCGTTTACATCGGCTTCGGTGCTTTCACACACGACGGCGATGCTGGTGATCTGATGCGCCATGGAAGTCGAGCGTGGGTCCTTTGTCTATTTGGCGTCCTGACCGTACCGGCGGGCTTCCTGGTCTGGCATCGATTGGGTCGCGAATTTGGGTTCAGCCCCAACGCGAGGCCAGTAACAGGTCGTGCAGCTCGGATCAGTACGGCCTTTTTGATTCTGATCCTCGTTGTCGAGATCCTGTTTGCCAAACATTGACGTCCGTTCTGATTCTGCCGCCCGCGGCGGATTTTTTCCTTGCGGACGACATCCAAAAAGAGCCGATTTCCGCCTGAAAATCAGTGGTTTTGCGGCGAATGGTCAATCAATCCGTGAATTCCCGGATTAACTGACTTCCCTTCTGACAAATGACCGATATACTCCGTCTGTCGACATCGACACTCTGACGCGGGGTGGAGCAGCCCGGTAGCTCGCGAGGCTCATAACCTCGAGGTCGTAGGTTCAAATCCTGCCCCCGCCACTTCTTGATGTGCACCGCAGATCTCTGCAGACCCCGGCTTGCCCGGGGTTTTTGCATTTGAGCAGTCAAACTCAGCGAACTTTCTCGAACGCGGGCAATCCTCAGGTGAAGCATTGTCATGTCGATTCGATCGTTAGTGAATCGTCAACCGGCATCCGAACGCACTGCACGAAACCAGGTTTGCCGCAGGTGACCGTTGGGTCGATCCGATTTAAATCCGATGGATTCGAGTTGCGATACAATCCGCTCTGGTGAGTGATACTGGCGCTGGAATGCGGGATCATTCGACCAGCCGCGCCATTGTTTGATACCTATTGTAAACATCAAGGTGCGAAGTCGCATGCTAATGCGTGTTGATCGTGAAATCGGCACGGCGTTCAATTGAAAGACCAATTCGCCACCGGGATTGAGTAACGAATAGGCGGTTCGAAGGTAGTGATTCAACAAATCCGTCGGCAGATAGTGGAACACTTCGTACGAGAAGATCGTGTCAAATGTTCCAGCCTCTGGTGGGACGATCGATTGTTCGTTGGCCAGCACGAATGAGACGTTTTCCAACTGACGATGCGATTGCGCCATCTCAATCATGCGCGGCGCGATGTCGACTGCCAGGACGCGTTCATACCGTAGTCCCAGTGCGTGCGTCATTCGGCCCGCCCCACACCCGATCTCCAGCGCAGAACGTTCACGCCCGAATGTGAGTTCCGTAGCCTTCATCGCTTCAGCCAAATCGGCTTCGCCTGTCGCCAAAACGTCGGCCCAACTCGACGTTTCGGAGAGTTCCTTGTCCAACGATTTCGGACCGCATTCCAAAGCCGCCTGATTCCAATAATCTCGTCGGTCCATCGAACCCGTCGCACTCATACATGAAACCTGACTGCAGAAACTCTTGTCAGAAACCGGTCACCATTCCTTACAAGAACGTAATCTCGGTCAGGTGTTTTGAGGGGCCGTTTCCGTTCGTTCTGCCGTTTTCGATCGGACCTGTCACGTTTTTATCGAATATGACGGGCCCGATTCGATGCACGGACGGCAATGTGCGCCTCGCAAGATGCATTATTTGGTCGACGAGACCATCGCGCTGATCAAATAGTTGAGTTCATCCTGCACATCAGCGGGATCGTTTACGGTCGACGAGATGTGATCCACGACGATTTGGCGAAATTGCTTTCGCAGGCGATGGACGGCAACCTTGAAAGCGACTTCGGATAAGTTCAACGATCGAGCCGCATCAATTGCCGTGTCATGGCTCGATGGTGTCACCAACCAGTGTTGCAGGACTTCGAATCGAGCAAGATCTCCAGCGGATTCGGCCTGGGTGCGTAACGTCGCGATCGCACGTTCGACGACAGCTAATGCCCACTGTCGGTCGAAGTACGCATCGGGCGGCAGGCCGTGCGGATCGGTAATCGGTGCGGGTGAAACGCTTCCAGAATCATCGGGAGACGAATGTTGATCGAGCGACAGTATCGAGTGGCCTCCGCCACGCTTCAGTGCCTGCTCACGATCTCGATGATCGCCGAGAAAATGTTTTACCGCTCCTAACAGATATGAGCGAAAGCGGCCGCGCGTACGATCGACATTGCCCAGACTGTTCCCTTCGAGCACCTTTGCGAAAAACTCGTTGGTCAGGTCGCGTGCGTCGTGCGAATCATGACGAGACCTCTGCACGAACAATTCTATTGGCGAATAGTACGCTTCGCACAACGTTCGCAGCGCCTGCTTCGCTTCAGGTGATGTGCCATGTGCGGCACTCACCTGAGTCCAGCAGGTCGTGTGAAACGCGTTCGGTGATCGATCAGGCATGAATCGAACTCATCCAGGCAGCGATTGCCACAGCGAACTGCGTGAGGTTGGTCGTCGATGAAAACACGGCGCGAGCATGGCGGCCTTAGTTCGGGTATCGTACTTCCACTTGGGTTCGATGACCTGCTTCCAATGACACGTTACGGAATTCGACCCATTGATAATGCCGCGACTGGACGTGGAACTGACGAATCTCTTCGAACTCGTGCTGCGGCAGAACCATGATGGCGTTGATGATGTCCTGTCCACCGTCTGAGCTTTCACCGATCATGGGAACGATCGCGCCGTCCGTTCGTTCATATGACAAACGCGTTTCAAAGTCAAAACGCCGGGAATAACTGAACGCGATCGGAACCGTGTCGCCCGTCGGTGAAGTTGTTCGGACAGAACCTTGCCAGACTCCGTTCCGATCTGACGACGTCGATCCATTTTGAAGCTGATTCGGATGTCGTTTGAACGACAGTGCATTTCGCCATTCGCCATCGGCGACACCGATCTGAACGGTTATCTGCCGAGCATCTGGTGGACAAGCAATGGCCTGGATCAACGTGATGTAGGGCTCTCTCTCCGTTGGGCGACGAAGCGAACTGCCCATCCCTGAAAAACCTGATTTTGGGTCAAATCGCAAGATGGGCCACGATCCATCGCCAGTTTCGCTGTCGACGCGAACGACGATTTCTTTCATCGCACTTTTGGAGGACCAACTGCTTCCGCCGACTTCAGGCACTTGGACATCCAGCAGCGGTTCTCCGTCTGGTTTCCAGTGCCGTTGATCCTTGGGTGGATGCCTGCCGAGTGCCACGATTGCAATCTTGCCCTGATCATACGACCCCTGGAAGGGGACCAACTGTGGTTTTGGGAGCGGCTCAACCGTTGTGTATCGAGGCCCACCGAACCTGAGTGACACGGAATCGGGACTCTCTGCGGCGGGAAGCATGACCAGGTTCGCTTCCACATGATGGAACGATTCGTCGGTGGCGGCCAGCAAACAGACGCGGCGTCTTGATGTCATCGAATAGGAGATGACGTTGTCACTGGGCAATGACGACTTCAGATCATGAAGTCCCTGATCACTTTTCGGCAGAAACTCGAGTGGCATCCTTACCCGACCGCGGCCATCTAGTTTTGCCTGTGAGCGACTGACCAGGACTGGCCCTGAATCTCCCACTTGTGCCGGCACCGCCTTTGGAATTCGATAGTTATCAACGGTCAGCCACACATTCCAGCCGGGCACATCTTGAGCCGAATAACCCAAGCTGAGTTGACCGTCATCAACACGAACGTCGCGGCAACTCAATTCGACTGTTGGCGGTACTTTCAGAACCACCATCGAAATCGTCGAGATGGCGAGCAGCGTCAATGCCGTCCCGATCATTGGACGAGTCATCCTGTTGCGGACGATCTGCGATTTCAAATCGCTGCCCGCGGGACGACCCGTCGATGCGTTGGATCGGCGCCGTTCAAGAAAACCGATTCCCAAGGCAATCAACTGTGAGAGTCCCAGTCCCATCAGGCCCACGAATGTCTCTTGAACCGCCGGGATCGCAAACGCTTTTGAACGAAAGAAGGCACCGGAGACGGGAATGCCGATGGCGATAAGGATTATGCCAGACCATCGGATGAGCGGCGTTCGATGCGTTGAATCACTTGCTTGAGAAACGTCAATTTCCGCAGACCGTTTGATCGAACGAGCCACAAGGATTCCCGGGAAAACGAGACCCGCGACGAATATCCCGGAGAAAAGAGCGGTCAAGTATCTTCCGTTAGGGCTGCTTACCACACCACCTCCAAACAAGAACACCAAGGCAAAGAACAGGCCCAATGAAATAAACAGAATTCCGCGCTGCGAATCCTCGAGCGATGCGATACGGGGGACCGCGTTGTTCTGATCGACAGTCTTTTCCGGAGTGTTTGCGATTCCGGTGTCCGTCAGCCGCGAGCGAGCGGAATGTTCCAGTTGTTCGTCCGCCGATGCTCGCGTCACATAGTCGGTCAATCGGGTGTTGAACTCGGCCGCGGTCTGAAATCGTAATTCCGGTTGCTGTTCCAAGGCGCGCAGCACGATCTCATCCAGTCGCACGTCGATCTGCACCTTCTTCGACGGTGCATCCAGATTTATGCTGGGCAATTCCCCGGTCAGCATTTCGTATAAGACGACGCCCAGCGAGAAGATGTCGGCGCGATGATCCACGCTTGCCGGGCGCTCGCGCTGCTCAGGAGCCATGTACAGAGGCGTGCCTAGTACCGATTGCTGAGTCAGCTCCTCATGTCGAAGGCCTGCGTCCTCAGCAGAGCCTTCTGTGGCGGATGATTTGGCCTGCGCGGCGTCGTTGTGGAGCATTCTCGCGATACCAAAATCAGCAATCTTGACGCGACCTTTCTTATCAAGCAGCAGATTCTCTGGCTTGATATCGCGATGCACGATGCCACGTTGGTGTGCGAACTGCAGCGCCTCGCAAATAGGTGGCACGATAGCCAGGGCCTGCTGCGGAGTCAGTCGTCCTGCCTGCATCGCCTGCCGCAAGTTGACTCCGTCAACGAATTCCATGGTCAGGAAATAGAACCCGCCGGCCTGACCGAAATCATGCACCGTGACAATATTGGGGTGACTGACCTCCGCGAGGATTTTGGCCTCACGCGCAAATCGCTCGGCGAAATCCGGATTCGCAGCGTGGTGCGGAGCCAGAATCTTGATCGCCACCGACCGCCCCAACGATTTTTGCCGCGCATTATACACGGCACCCATGCCGCCGCACCCGATCAATTCAAGTACGTCGAGTTGCGGAAATGCCTCCGCCAATTCGTCGACGGACGGTGGAGTCCACGGGACCGATGGAAAACTGTCCGCCCCCGTTCCTAGTGCGACCTGCTTCAGCAGACACGCGGCACAGATTCCGTTCGCGACGGCTGTTTCCAATAACGCACCGCAGCGAGGACATTTCAAATCGGCACTCATTCCCGTCACCGTGGGCCGCCTCTTAAGTCAAACAGCCATTCGAAACTCGTACTCTGCTAATACCTGAGTGAACTGGACGGACGGGTTACAGAGTATTTTCAGAATCATTCGACCGTTCAGGAAATTGGGAGATACACCCAACGGGGGGGCGCTAACCGCGGTGAGTCTGATTCGTGTGTGCCGTCTCGATGCTGGAATCGACCGGACGGATGAGTGCGTTGGCAATCATCGCGACTGCCAGCAAAGCGGCCATCAGGTACATTGTCGAATTGTAAAGTGTCGCCGATGGGTCCAACGTACCTGAGGGAGCAATCGACATCAGCCGCGGCAACGAAACCGTTTTGTTGGCGATGAGTGCGTCCAATTGGTCCGGCGGAGCGCCGAATCGTTGCATGAATTCGCTGGGGTCAACCTGCTGGATAAGTGTCTGCAGAGCCTGCTTCAGCGAATGTTCTCGTAGCGAGGTAATGGCCCACGGGCCGAGAACTCCCGCAGTGCTCCAGGCGGTCAACAATCGACCGTGAATGCCGCCCACATACTTGGAACCGTAAAGATCCGATAGATAGGCGGGAATCGTCGCGAAGCCACCGCCGTACATCGTGAAGATCAGCATCGTTGCCGAGTAGAAGGCAATCAGCCACGTCACTGACGGTGCGACACTCTGGCGATACGCGAAATATGGTAACGACAGATACAGCGGAATCCCCAGGAGAAAGTAGATCGCATATGTCCGCTGCCGACCCAACTGATCCGAGGTCCAAGCCCAGAAGAATCGTCCGAGCATGTTGAAGACGCCGATCATCAGGACGAACGTGCCGGCAAAGGCAGGAGTGACAATCTTGGGTAAAGTTGTCCCGAAAATGTCGCTCATCATCGTCTTTGCAACGCCCAGCACACCAATGCCCGCGGTCACGTTGAAACAGAGCACGATCCATAGCAGATAAAACTGCCGCGTCTTCATCGCCTGGTTCACGTCAATCGTGTGCAGGCTGATCATGCGGTGGCTGGCGGCCTCGGCGGGAACCCAACCTGTCGGCTTCCAATCCGGCGCGGGAATCCGATACGAGAAAGCTGCGATCAACATCACCAACAGATAGCCGATCCCCAAGGTGGCAAATGTCTCCGCGACTCCGACACTGCCGGTATCAACGACGTAGATGCCAGCCTGACCAGGTCGCGGCAGTTTGGCAGCCTCGTCCGCGGAAATGACGACCGCCAGTCTTTCACCCGACTGAGTCCTGGCGAACAATCGCCCCTCGTGCTGAACCATTTCGATCGAGTCTCGAGTCCCCAGATACTCGGGAGCTCGATAGTATTGCTGGACCAGAAAATCGATGAGTGGTGCGCCGATGATCGCGCCGCCGCCAAACCCCATGATGGCCATGCCCGCCGCCATCCCTCGACGGTCAGGGAACCACTTGATCAGCGTACTGACAGGTGAAACATACCCCAGTCCCAAGCCGATCCCGCCAATGAATCCATACCCAAAATAGAGCAGCCACAATTGGTGCAGCCAGATTCCCAGTCCCGCAATCACGAAGCCGCAACCCCAGCAGACGGCGGCCGTTGTCCCCACCACGCGCGGCCCGACTCGTTCGAGCCATTTCCCCGCAAATGCCGCGGCTAGACCGAGAATGACGATGGCTGTCGTGAACACCCACACAACATCGGACAAACTCCAATCACCTGGAGCGGCAGTGACCACTCCCTGCACCTTGACCAAAGCAGGATTGAAGTTGCTCCACGCATACACCGATCCGATGCACAGGTGAATCGCAATCGAAGCCGGCGGTACCTTCCACCGATTGAAGCCGGGAGGAGCGACGATGGCTTCAACGCTAAACGGCCCGGGCATGCATTGTTCTTTCAATCAGGTTTCGCTGGGCCGATTGATGGTGATGCTTCGGAGTTCGTGGAGTCCTGATGGCACACAAGCGGTTAACGAATCAGGGTCAACTGATTCTTATCGAATCGGATTATTCTCACGCGGCCCGATTCTTCACCGACAAGTACCGTATTGTCCTTGGTAGAACAAGCAATGGAACTCAGGGTATTTCCATCTGAGTTGAAAACCTCTGGAGTTTCTCGGTCATCAGGGGCTTCGCGATACCGTGCGACTTCTTTTCCCTTTCTCCAATCCCAGAAAATCAAATTTGCGTCGTAGCTTGATGAGACGAATATCTTCGCGCCGTGACTCAGGACTAATCCCGTGATCTCACCGGAGTGGCCCGATAGCGATTGGGTGACATCCCCTGATTTTCTGTTCCAAATCAGGATCTTCGTAGTTGCTCCGTTACGACAAGCGGCGATGACATACTTTTCATCCGGCGTCACAATCATGCGATGCAAAGAGCCTGGATACCCTTCGAACAGGTCCCTTATCAGTTGTAAACGATTGAGGTCGACAATCAACAGTCGGCCGAACGAACAAACGATTGCGGTTTTACCATTGCGAGTCACGTAAAGATCTCTCGGGGTGGATCGCTGTATCGACAAGAATCTCTCTGTAGCGGCTTGGCGAGTGTCCCAAATTCGGAATTCGCCTTCGTCGTCAACCGATAACAGTCGACCGCCTGGCAATAGTCCAAGTCCATAAACACATCCGGCATGCCCGTCAAATCTTCGTGTCGTGGGTGAGTTCAAGTCGAACTTCCACTGAAGAATCGTCCGATCGAATGACGCAGTGAAGAGACAACTTCTATTGTTTCGAAACAGGAGTTGCGAGATCCCGGCCTTGTGCGGCGATGGAACTGTACCGCAAAGCTTTAACTCTCGCATTGTTGATTGCCACATCGCCAATTCACTCCGATAGCTCAGAATGTATTTCCCGCTGGAAGGAGTTCCAGTGACGACGACTCGATTGTTGAAATCTTCAAGAATCGTGCCAGGATGTTTCTGTGAATCGATCAGTGTTCCGTTCTGAAGGTCCCATAGACGGAGTTCCGCATCCCAGCTCGTGGTGATGCCATACTTGCCATTGGAAGAAATGAAACAAGTGTTGATCTTGTGGTCTGCTTTGGTTGAACTGAGCCAGTAGAA
>Ga0105238_10000457_pt1 | contig 42821 bp, 65 predicted proteins | sample KBSC34metaG_FD_81526 | JGI IMG/M metagenome (GOLD analysis project Ga0105238, IMG submission 81526) | Corn rhizosphere microbial communities from Kellogg Biological Station, Michigan, USA - KBS C3-4 metaG | ecosystem: Host-associated > Plants > Roots > Rhizosphere > Soil | place: Michigan, USA...
CACGGCCCAGCAGGCCGCGCGGCCTGCTCGTGTCCGCAGACTGGCAGACATGGACGGCTGCGATCGCAAAGCCGGCCCCCACGACGCAGCCCCCGAAGAGGGACAATCGCCGGCGCATTATGCGCCGGCGTTCCCGAGCAGCCGCGGACGAGAGCCTGGTCGCGGCCTGAATTGCAGCTCTCTCAAATGTGGCGCCGCTCGCCTCCAGGTCCTCGACATCCTGCCCGTCATAGGGGCGGGTACGATGTCCGGAATCTGCAGGCGCTGCGCGCTCTTCAGTCAGCTGGGACATCTGCCCCTCCATTCAGCACGGCCGGATCCGCCGTTATGGGGATTTCGCAAATAGGCAGGATATGGGAAAGCGCGATGCAGGCGGCATGCCCGGTCACCCACACGACGGCGCTGCTGCACATCATCTGTGCGACCGTCCGCGTGTCGCCGCGCTTGCCCGCGCCGTGGATTGAGCCGGTCCAGTAAAGCACCGGCGTTCCGATTGGGTAAAGCCTGTTGAATTCCTCGATCTTGACGAGCTGCGCGGCAGGCGTGTTTTTCAAGTGGTTATTCACCGGTAGCGCCCTCCATGAATATCTGCTGCGCATGCTGCTGGAGGAAGATCATCTCGCCGATCGCGATCTGCCCGCCGGGAATATCCATCAGATAGCAGGTAATTCCGTAAACTGTCCCCGCCGTCTCGTAGGGGATATCGACGGACGCCATGAAGGGGAAAGGCTTCTTTGCGCAGGGCTTCGCTTCGATGTGCACGTAATCGCCCTCGCCGGGGACCAGGCGCACCTCTCGAAAGAGCTCCACGTATTCGGGGATGACGGCCGCGGGGAGCTGCTGCCGCTTCACCGTGTCCGCATGGTTGCGCAAAATCTGGATCCAGATCGGGAGCAGGTACAGCCCGATGGCGGCCGCCTTTGCGATCGGGAGAGCGCGCGGGGAATTCCCGGTGCAGAGCACCACGCGCTCTTCCCCCGCCCCATTGCGTCCAGAGACCCCGTAGAGGCTCAGACCACCTTCCTTCTCCGCCGGCACAACCTGGTCAGCCGCCAGTGTCCGGACATGCTCCAGGTTCTCGCCAGGGTTGCAGTAGGGTCCCAGGGATTCGGTATCGATCTGTATTGTTTCGAGCAGCGTCTCGATCGTCAACGCCATCGCGCGCATTGCATCCGGATCCTGATCGAGCATCACCGATTCCTGAACGCCGAGCGTCTGCAGAGTTGTTCGCCTGGGCGCGCGGTAGCCAGCGAGGACACCGGCGAGCTTATCGAAGCCGGCCTGTACGATGCGCGGATCCGAGCTCACGAGTTCCTCAGCAATCGGCGTCGGGGTGGCCACCATCATTTCGGACAGCAGCAGCCGGGCGTCGAAAGGCGCTTCGAACGTGCGCCCGTTAAGCTGGATTTTCATTGGTAACCTCCGCGCCTGAGAACGTGCAGCCCTGGCGCTCGATATCGCCCGGATCCGGACCGGGGTCGAGCGGCGGCGCGGACGGGGAATCGGTGGGCAGTCCGGTAATGAGTTGGCTGAGATAGCCAGGTGGGAATGGTGGGAGTAACGACGGCGCGTTGACATCGCCGTCCGCAGAGTCTAAAATACGCATGCATGACATTCCTTTGAGCGCTGGAGACCTGGCAGGGTCACCAGCGCTTTTTGTTTGTAGTTTTGCCTATTGCTAACTGCAAGCTGATTATACTTTATGTTACGCTATAGCATACCACGTTATAGTCAACTGGCAAAAAATATTTTCAGGTCCTCTTCAGGTGGTATTAGATCCACGGTCTCACATCCTATGGCTTTAGCGATTTTGTAAAGTGTCCGCAGCGATGGGCATTTCTTGTCATTTTCCAGCTCTAGCAGGTAACCATACGAGCCTGCGCCATTTTCTGCCACCGCGCGGAGGGACAAACCCGCTTCAGACCGCTTCGATCTTAATAACTGCCCCGGAGTAATCATGTCGAATTATAGCACTGTATACGCTATAGCGCAACAACCGGCAAGAAAAGAAGTGTTGCGCTATAGGGTTAGGTAACACATACTGACAATAATGAGTCACGAAAAACGATATCAGGAGCCGGATTTCGGGGCCTGGGTCAAAAGCAAAATTACTGGTGGCGGTCTAAAGATTCAAGACTTTGTCGCCGAGATTCGTAAAACCTATTCTGCCGTTAGTCGCTTACTTAACAAAGGCAATACCGGCAAACCTCAAAAACCGGATCCAGAAACTGTAGAAGAATATGGTCGTGTTTTAATTCGACTTGGCCTAATCTCTTCGATCGATGAAGCTTATATCGCCGCCGGATACCAAGTCGATGGATATGTAACGGTCCCGGAACAAGATGTTAAGCCGGAAGATCTCACCACAGATTACGACATCCCCCAGATTTTCAAGGATAACCCCGATGAGCTCAGGCATTTTCTAGAACAATTCGAAGGAGCCTCGATCCAGACGTAGCGTGAAATGCTATCTCTCACCGCAACCGTATTGGAACAGATGCGTAAATTGCGTGGGCAATAACTGCATTGAAGCTGTTTAGCAAACATGCACACAGATGATATATCGTTAATAAAAATCCCATCAGCGGATTAATGAGGTGCGGGGATGGCAAGAGCAAATAGAGCACTATCGGCGGGGCCGGCATCGTTGCAGGATGCACTACAATTCGTGCTGAGGCGCAAGGTTCCGGTGACGTGTATACCGGACGTCGCAGAGGATGCCCCGCCGGCCTGGAGCGCCCAGGGCGTGATATTCGTCGTCACGGATCCACGGCGCGACGAGCGCAGCAGCGTAGCCGCGTTAATGGAACAGTTCGATGAGGTTTCCCACCCCACCAGCTCCCCCAGGTAGACGCCGATTCAGGGCCGGGACAACAAACCCGGCTCTGAATCTCTAAGCTCTACCGATTCACCCTTGACTCTCCTTGTTAGCCGTGTTATAATCCGGCAACATCACTAACAAGGAGATAACGTGTTACTCACCCTATCACAGGCGGCGAAACGCGCTCAAGTATCGGAGATGACGATCCGCCGGCGTGTTCGTGCCGGCGAGCTCCAGACCGTTACCGAAGGTGTGCAGACGCGCTACAGATCGACGGATATCGATCGAGCATTTTCCAGTACTCCTCCCCCACCGGCCCCGCGTGGCCAGGCGCGCATCATCGCGATCGCAAATCAAAAAGGCGGCGTAGGCAAAACGACGACGGCCGCAAACCTCGCTGCCGTGCTCGCCGTTAATCATCGTGTGCTGGCCATCGACTGCGATCCGCAGGGCAACCTGTCGCAGGCCCTGGGCGCGGATCCGGAGAAGATCGAGCGCACTTTGTACGATGTGCTGATCAATCGAGCCCCGATTTCCAGCGTCGTTATGGCGCCGGTCCTGAATCTGCAGCAGCTCTCCCTCGTGCCGTCGCACATCCAGCTCAGCATCGCTGAGCGCGAGCTGTCGGCTGCACTGTCGCGCGAGCTGAAGCTGAAACAAGCCGTCTCCGCAGTCTCTTCCGATTACGATTACATCCTGCTCGACTGCCCCCCCACGTTAGGCCTGCTGACCATCAACGCCCTGGCCGCTGCCACCGAGGTAATCGTCCCCGTGGATATGGCTAAGTTCGCATTGAACGGCGTTGCCGACCTGGTTGAGACGATCGAGGCCGTACGGGAGGATGCCAACCCGAATCTGCGGGAAGTCCGCGCTCTGGCGAACCGCTACGACAATACACGCATTGCCCAGGACGTACAGGCAGCGCTTGATCAAATGTTTGGAGACAGGCTATTCAAGACCCGGATCCGGCAGTCCGTCAAGCTGCGTGAGGCTCAGGCAATGAGCCTTCCTATCAGTGTCTATAGCCCCAAGGACAACGCCGCAATCGATTACAGAAAGCTGGCAGAGGAGGTCGAGAATGCCGTCGCAGCGTAAGCCGCTGGTCACAGCCCCAGCGCGGACTATCGACAGTTTGCGCACTATGGACACTATGGACCGCGTTATGATCCAACGCGGTTTTCAGCCCTCCACAGTACGAGAGGAAGAAGAACCGGCTTCTATCACCGAGGAACCCGGAAATCTTACAATCTTACAACCTGACAAACCTACAGACAATCTTACAAACATACAGACTGACAACATTACAGACAATAAAGTAAGTAAGAAACCTGCGAAGAATACAGACAAACAGCCGAGTGTCGAGACCCGAGAACAACGCATTGAGAGGGCGCTTAGATTACTGGCAAAGGCGGAAGAGGGCGGGGACGGGACGGTCATTGTTTCGTTGCGCGTTCCGGAAATGCTGCATGATTATATGGAGCAATATATAGACCGCATTAACGCTAATAACCGGATGAGCAAGCGAAAGAAATACCTGAAACAGCACGCCTTGAGAGACGCGTTTATTTCATTCTATGCAGACCATCCGCTGCCAGACTTACTAACTGATAATCTTTCAGACAATGAAGAAAGTCTGTAGGTATGTAAGTCTGTAAGGTTTATTGTAAGAATGTAATTTTGTAAGATTGTAAGATGCAAATAAAAAGAGCGCATTCCTGTTACAGCAGGTCCGCGCTCCCGTACTTTCGTCCAACCGAGGTAGAAAGAGTGATCATATTGTACCACATACGCACCTTTCAAATGGGGTGCAGCCGATGACGCAGCGCACCTACACATTTGAACAGAAGTGGGGCGATGACCCATTCACGGCTATGGGCCACACGCAGGCGCCGAACGCGCTGATCCGCTATGCCGCGCAGCTGGGGCTCGATCCGGATGAATGCTGGCTGATTGTCGTCATCATGTCGTTCAAACACACGCCGGCGGATCCATTTCCGAAGCAGGGGACACTCGCCGAAATGCTCGGCCTTAATCGTAGCACCGTGAATCGCAAGCTCGCCGGCATTGCCGCAAAAGGCTACCTGAAAATCAAGGAGCCGGACCGCACGGCGCACGGCCATTTTGCCCACACTGTTTACGACTTCGAAAACCTGCGAAAAGCGCTCAATACCTGCTATTACCTCGACCATCCGCAGGAGCGGCCGAAGGCGTTTAAGACCTTCAAATTGCACGTAGCGCCATCTAAAGAGAAGCAATCAGCGCGCGGAATTGTCGCAAAGCGGCAGAGGGAAACCGTGTTGCGGATTTGCAACACGGACGGTGATGCAAATCCGCAACATGGCCGTGTTGCAAACTCGGAACAGAGCCGTGATGCGGATCCGCAACAGCACGGTGATGCAGATTTGCATATTGCCGTGTTGCAAAGTGGCGACTCCATAAAAGACTCTGAATCAGAAAATGGAAAAGAAAATTTGAATAGAGGCTCAGGAGGTTCGATTCTCTCTCTTCCAAAGATTCAGGAGATTCCGAAATGGGCAACGCTCTGCGACATTGATCGAGATCCATGGCGTAACCGGGCCAAAGCAGAAATCGGAGAGCAACATTTAAGCGGACCGAATCGGCGTGGCGTCATTGATAAGGCCGTCGACCGACGCGCCCAGACGCTCTACGAGCAGGCCACGAAGAAAGGGTAGGGGTATGAAACTCAAAAAGACGGATACCGGCGTGTCTGCCGAGCTCACACACGCGGAGACGCTCTGGATGCTGAGCGCGCTGCGCTTCGCCGTCGGCGAGGACATGGAGAACGCGACGACGCTGGACGCGCGCAATGCGGCCTATACGGTCGACAGGGCAATGCCGGCAATCATCGACCAGGCTGTCGACTGGCAGGACGGCGATACATTCGAGATCGCGCTGCCGGCCTGGACGGCTGCGGACATCCGCGCCTGGCGCCATCATCGCCGGGAGGTAATCAACCTGCCGGATCGTGACACGTTTTTCAAGTCCGGAGAATAAGCCGGCTTACGTAAGCTTTACGCATAAGAGGAGAGGACAATGCCAGAGATTGCATATCACACCTATGGTGAATTTGCGGATGAGATGAGCGCAGGCTCACTCACGCTGCATGCAGAGATGCCGGTCGACGTGGAGCGCTGCGGCTTCCTCCACCTCGTCTTCGGCGACGTGTTCCAGGGAGAGAGCCCCGCCGGCACGATCCCGCCGCCACGGGATACGATCGGAACCTGCCAGCTGAGCCGGCGCGATTTCCTGTATCTCGTCGAGCACGGCATCGAGACGATACTGGACACGGAAGAGAGGCAGCCGGAGGCCTTCAGTAATGCCGATCGCCGCCGACTGCAGCAGGTCCTTGGACATCTGAAGAAGATCGCGCCCGGCAACGTCATCGACGGCGACGATCCGCGGCTCATCAGAGATTCACAATGAGAAACCGCCGCGGTGGGGGCTGGTCAAACACCCGGACATATTGGAAGCCAACGACTTCGATCACCATGCAGAAGCTGGCCTACATGGGCCGGCTTGAATGGATGGTGACCGAACACCCGGGCGGCGCTCAGACCTGGCTGCATGACATCCGGATCGTTAAAGGTCCGGATGCGGCGATGGCGCCCACGTTCGACGAATACGTAGCGCTGCAGAGATCGAAAGGCATCACGGTAAACGTACTGTGAGTCAACAATGATTCAATGTGTCAAAACCGAGCGACACGCGCGTCAAAAGTGTGTCGTTTCGTTTTTTTGACTTTACATAATCATGGGCTGCCGATGGAATGCGTAGAATGTCGTACAAATCCCATCTGTAGGTCCCCTACCGCCCCGACTATACATAATTGCCATTATCGGAACCACTTTTTGGGGGAGTGAATCAATTGGACTCGGTTCGTTGACTCACTTTGCATGCGGTGACTCTCAGTAATCGCTGCCGTAAAACGTCGATGTCGACTCAGCCCGGAACATATCGTCCGGAATGAATCGGCACTCAATACTCTGGCCAGCCTTGAGGCGCTCTGCATAACGCTCCTCAGCGGCTTCGACCGCCTCGCCGTTCGAAGCCGCTTCGATCAAGCCCAGTTGCCGGCCAAGTGTGTCGCCGGCAGACACTGCAAATGCTTTGTAAAGAGCCATATTAGATACCTGCCGCCTCGGGCAGCTCCGCTGGCTCGACCAGCAGGCCAGGTGAACCACACTCCGGACATTCGTCGAAACTGGGATCTGTGCCGGCAAACTCCGATTTCCACCCGCAGCTATGACACTTGACGACAACTGCAGTGTCGCCGCCAGCCTTCGTTATCCATTGCGTTCGCAACACAAACGAGATGCTGTCGCGCGGGCCGATCTTGATGAGGAATTGAGAATCAGGGTGACAGTACTGCTCGTTCTCGATATCCTCCAGGTTGTCCGCGTTGTCCACGGCCCATACTGTTGTGCCGTTGTGGCTTAGGCGCGGGTACACGAAATACGCATCACCGTCTTCCCGCGTGGCTTTTTGCGCGTCCTCTATGGCCGATCTGAATCCTAAGATGTTATCCATTGTTTTCACCCCCACCCGTTTAATGGTCAGTATAAATCCGATCCGTGGGCAGACCGGCCAATTGAAGCCGGCCCATCGCATACCCCGCCCGCGACACCACGGCCAGCCGCAGCCGCTCCGGACCAGCGTCCGAATACGTTTGTATGTAGTTCGAACAGATCTCGCAGCTGGGCTGCTGCAGAGTGCCATCGATCGTTAGAAGGTGCGTGGCCACGCCATCGCAAAGAGCGCAGCGCCCGTAATTCTGCAAGCGCACAGGATCGCTAATCGGATCACTCACGATTACCACCCTCCCCGCGCTCGGCTCCGACCGGCCCCCTATTCGCTTTGTTCTTCGCGCCAGGCGGTCGCCCCCGGCCTGGCGCGTGGCCACGGCGCGTTATCCACTGCGCCAGGTCCCGCTCGTCGATCGCAAGCGCCCGATCATTTACCCGAACGAGTTTGTCTTTCATCGTTTCGTCGTTTTGCAGAGCGTTGATAAGACCGCCCCGAGTCATTCCCGCAAGTTTTGCCGCTACGGGCATTCCCAAAAGTGCCATGACAAAATCATACCACAAAACGAAAATATATTATGTCATACGCACGAATATACTTGAAATATATAGATACGTATGTCATAATATATTCATCAAACAAACGAAACGGCCGACGGGGAGCTATCACCTTCCCCGCCAGCCTACAGAGAAAGGGACCTTCTCCGATGACAGCCATTGTACCCCAGCACTGCGACGAAGCGCCTAAGCGCTCTTTCCTCTTTGACAACGTGACCGCGCTTTCGAAGCGCGATATGAAGTGCCTGGCTACAACGTTGACCAACGCTTTCACTCTGCTCGCCGACGGATACGAGTTCGATCGCATCAACCCCTGCTACTACCTGGTGACTGCGCCTGCAGACAAAAAAGGCGAGCAAGCGGTCTACAACATCGCTTTCGATCCGGCGCTACGTGTCGCGAGCTGCAGCTGCGACCTCAATGCCCGGATCGGCAGCTGCAAGCATGTGCTCTGCCTGCAATACGATAAGGAGAAAATCGATGAACTGCATGACGCGCGTGTCGCTGCAGTTGCTGCAGCTGCAGAGGCCGCGCGCCTTGAGGCTGAGGCAGCCGCCGAAGCTGAGCGCCTGGCTGAGGCCGAACGGATCGCGGCCGCCGTCGAGGTTGAGGAAGTCGTTGTGAACGAAGAGCCGGTAGACGATTGGGTTACAAAAAATCCCTCCGGTAACTGGTGGGATCGTTCACTAGCATTTTGGGATGAGGTAGATGCCTCCCAAAAGCGGGCGCGAATGGCGGCCGCTGCCTAAGACAAAAAGCCCGGGGAGAAATCCCCGGGCTGGGAATGGAGAGATCAGACTTTGAGCAATGACGATTTGAAATTGAATGAGCTTTTTGGAGAGCCGATCGCGTCCTACACGCGTGCCCAGGCACTCAATGATGGAACGCTGGTAGACGTCACGGCGGCTGCGGCGGTGATTGGCTACAAACTCCCCGTCGCCATCACGGCGAGCCTGAGCGCCTGGCTTGCCGGCGGCAGTGAAGACGTTGCGCCTATCATCCTCGACAACATGCTGTTCCAGGTCCTGCTCGGACTGCGCCGGCATAAGAGCGATTCGCGCTGCGAGCTGCGCATCACGATGCCCTGGGGCACTGAGCCGGTCATTATCGACTGCGGCCCGGGCGACGACGCAAAGCCTGTTCTAACGATGGGCTTCGCACTCGATTTCTAACGAAAGAGGCCGGCGGCGATCGCCGCCGGCCTGGAGGTCAAATTATGTTTTCTTATCTGACAGTCGACGAAATGAAAGAGGCCGCGAAATACGACGTTACGCTGCATATTTCCGGCTCCGATATCCTGATGGCCGCGCGCAAGCTGACGGCCGAAATTAACAACGGAAACTATTTTATTGAGGATCCGAGAAGCCAGGATGGCGCTTGTCTTGTCGTCACTGAAGAGAAGGTCGCCGAAACGCTGAAATCGCTTCTGGAGAAGTTTGGCGACAACCGAATCGAGGAGGAGCTGGATTCTCCCCTGGACATGTTAGCGCATGAGCATGGCCTTTTCAGAGAGCGAGAATATACGGACTTTTTCGATCACATGTTGACCGTGAAGACCTACGGCATTAATTATTTTGCGCCCGATGACGCGCCGGAGAATTTACGATGAAAGAATACAAGATCCGCGCTTCCAGCATGAGCGCATCCTACAATGCTGGTCGCTACACCGCAGAATCCCCTGCTGAGGCCTGCGAGATGGCTCGGCAGCACTATGCAGATTCGGCCCTTGGCCGTGCGCTGCGCGACGTAGGAGCATTTCGCTTCTATACCGTGGATAAGTTCGATTTCGAGCGCGACGAAGAAGAAACAGAGGAAGTGTAATGCTTTTCGAATATACAATCCGCACGGGCAACTATGCTGCATTCCAGGTGATTCCCGTCGCCAGGCTGAAGGCTGAAAATGCACCAGACGCTCTTGAGAAATACAACGCCGCCGATGCCGACTTCAAAGATGCGTTCCTGGAGGACGGCGAGGTTGTGACGATATTCGAGGATGTCGAGACCTTCGTCCGATATCGCGTCTCAAAGCCCATCGATCGCGACCTGGCGCACGAGCTGGCCCAATCGCTCACCCCCGACGAGATCGCGACAGAGGCCCATACCGACGCCATTATTGAGGCGCTGCGTGACCGCGATCGGGACGTCACCGGCTACTACCCTGCCCCGCTGCTGCCCGAGCGTGTACAGCCCTATGCCGCCATCTGCCCACAGTGCCGGGGCGTGGAGATTCCCTATAATCCATGCGGTGTGTGTGGCGGCAGCGGCCGCATCGATCCCGCCGGCCCATAAACTTCCGTACGTACGGGAAAAATCGGCTTTTTCCCGTACGCGGGCGCTTACGATTATCGATGCTCAAAACCGTCGCCGGCGTCGTGGGCCCGCCGGCGAGCTCGCCCCGATCGGGCGCTGCAGCAGCCGAATTTGGCCTTATTTTGGGAGATAGGCGCCCATTTTCCGGATTTCTAGCAGCGCGGTAAACTACTCGCCGCAGATCTCAAACGACAAAAAACGGGGGCGCTCTCATATGAGAGCGCCCCCGCGCTGATTCACCCACGTAATTATACTGGTTAATTTAAGGGGTTTGAGTAGCAGCGGAACAGAAAACCTATGCAAAAAGCCCTTACATAGGTTTTCTGTTCCGCTGCTACTCAGACCCCTTAAACGGCATTATTCTTTGATTGTAGCCGCGCCATAGCAGACGATGACGGCCTTGAGGGCGGCGAAATCAGGCGTCTGGCCAGGCCGCACCACGAGTCCGTTTTTGCGCAGGACCTCGACGACTTGCCGCCACGTTTCCACGCGGTGGGCAGCTGCCGCCTCATCCCCTGCCCTCGTTAATTTGACTCTCTGTTTGTCCATGTCGCTCCCCGATTCAGGGCCGGGTTATGCCGTTTAATTTCACGGCATAACTAGTTTGTCTGGATGAACGCGTATCGCGGATGGCCACCAGGCCGGACGTCTCGAATGTCGCGCGTCTGGATCGCTACCTCGTATCCTTCGCGGCTGCCGTCCTGGTTCGTGTTGCCCTCGACGCTGCGGAATATTCCGGTCGCGGGATCATAGGATCTCACGATACCGGTATGCGCGTAGCGCCCCAGCTGCGAGTCCCACTGCAGCATAACCCAGCCGGCTTTAAGCCTGGTCCGGGCAGCGTCCGCGGACACGAGCAGGCCGGCCGCGCGCGCATGGTCCGCCTGGGCCTGGCAGCTCGCCGTCCGGATCATGAGAGTGACGCCGTTGGCGCTCGTGTAGCCGGCGTCGACGAATATGCAGTAAGCAAACGCCATGCACCAGGGATCGCCCGGAGACGCGCCGGCCCTGGTCAGCCAGTCGATTACCTGCGCGCCGTGATTCGTGTGTCCTGCATTCTCCTGGACGCCGACAAATGCCGTCGCGCGCGTCACGACAGCTTTTTGTTTTGCGAGCTTATCAGCCGCGGTCAATGTCGCCATGGTATTGCCTTTCCGGTCAAACAAAAGCCGCCGGCGTCGATAAATCACTTTGTGATCGACGCCGGCGGCTGCAGATTCCCCTGTGCAAAACTTCAGGACTGGTCAGAGCTGCTCTGATCGTCCGTTTTCGTATCCGACGGCGCGGCCGGCTTGCGGGCGCTTTTCATGTATCCGAGTGCCAATGTCACGGCGATTTGTGCGATTGCCGCTTTACTGATGTGCCCGGTCGTCAGGTACAGCTCGCCAGCCTTATACGCAATGTCTACCACGACGACCCAGACCGCGATAAACGTCGCGCGGTGGGAATTGAAGAATCGTCGCCCAAAATTAACGATTGATTTCATGTGAAATAACTCCTTTTCACGGCCTGTCATAGTAGCGGATCGGTCTTCGCTGCGAGTCGGTACGACGTCTCCCGGAGCTTGCCTCAAGAGCGTCGAGACGCCGGCTATGTTCAGCCTGAATTGCGCCCTGGATGATTTGCCCCTCGCGGACACGCTGGACTTCCTCGGGTAGCTTTTTGAGATCGTCCAGTTTCGACTTCATGTCATCGAGCTTTGTCTCGACATTGCCCTGCTTCTTTCCGATGCCTACCAGCATCGGGACAATCACCACACCCAATCCAATCATGGAAATCCAGTCAGCCATTTCAATTCCTTAAATCAATGTCGTACCAGCGAAAATAGAGCAGCCCGCCTCCGGATCCGGAGGCGGGCTGCATTGGTGTAGAGATTCAGACTATCGCGCTTAGGCGATCTTTTCCGTTGCGGTGTAGTCTGCGTATCCGGAGCTTGGGAAGGTCGTCACGTTGTCATCGATCCAGGTCACTTGAATCTGACACAGGTTGTTTCCCGGCTGAGAGATATCGTCAGGCTGCCACTCGTATTGCACCTGCCCTGCCTGCCCGGTGATGACCTGAGCCAGGGCATTGATGACCGGTGCCGAGACGTATTGACCGCGGCTGATGAACCGGATCGCGGCCGCAGCCGCCAGCGACACCGGTCCATTCCCGTCGGCGAGCTGCAGTTTTGCCGCCGGATGCGTGTCGCCGGTGACGAATTCATTGCCGGCAAGCCAGGTCAACGTACGTGACCCGGAAATATCCGGAGCAGTGCCGCCGGCAATTGTCCGCGAAACCGTCGACGATTGCGCGGATCCGCTTTCCGCCCAATCCCATTGAACGGAAGCCTCTCCCGGTGTCACGCCGTCCGGAAGCGGGTCTGTGAGCACGTAGGAGAGGATATGAGACGTCGCGGCGCCGCTCGGCGCGATCGTGGCTAGGGCCGGCCCCAGGACGACGACATCGGACTGCGAGATGGTAATCATGGCGCTGCCGGCATCGATCGTGCGCGGGTCTGGAGAGCCGGTTTGATCGAAGTGGTAGACGGTCAAGAAGATGGTCTGCATCCTATCCTCCCGGCAACGAAACGTTTACCTTGACGTCCGTTTTGTCGGCAGGGTGCGCCGTCAAATTGTCCGTCTTGGTTTTGACGGCCGCAACGAATTTGAGCGCTTCCGCGCCTGTGTTCGTAGTCGGAGACGTTGGAATAACGCCATTGCAGATCAAAGTCCACGGGTCTTGCCCGGAGGCGTAGGAGCCGATCTGGACGCCTGCAGTCACGCTGCCGACTGCCCCGGTCACCGATCCCACCGCGCCCGTAACGGACGCCACAGAGCCGGTCACGCTGCCCTGGACGCTCGACGCAACGACCTGGCCGGCGCTGCTGATCCCGGACAGAACCCGCGAGCTGTCCAGCGTAGCGATTCCGTCCACATATCTGTCAGAGGGATTCGTCAGCGATGCGCCGGCATCGATCTCCCACGCGATTTCCCCGTTTGCTTCCGCGTCATAGGCAAATTTGTAGATGCCGTTGCCGACCTCGACGATCGTCGGAGATGAGACGGTTGTGTTGTCGCTGAGCTTCTTGGCCAGGGCGAACGTTGGAGACAACCCGGTCTTTCTGTTGTCCCCCGTGGTGACCGTAGAATCGCGCACCGTAAAGGCGTACGTGATCGAGGCCGCCGGCGCAGCGATCGCGAGCAGTAGCAGCCCCAGAGACGCGCAGAGAGTTGATAGTCGTCGTAACATTACCGGTTCCTCCTGATCTGTCGGGAAACGCCGCGGCTTCCGGATCCGCCGGCGGCAACAGCGGCCTGAGCCTGGCGCGCCGTTGTTGCGCCCTCGTTTGACGATATGATCGCCTTGGGATGCAGGCCGTCGAATGTATATTGGTTTTCGCTCGTGCCGGTCGAGTTGTTCAGCCCCGTCGTCGGGTAAAGCCCGGTTGTGTCTATCAGGTACACATACGAATCGCTAGGGTTGGCAGCTTTGTAATTGTTGAAGCCGGCAGGGATTCCGGTCGAGGTGCTACTCTCGTATCCGCCGTACGGCATGCAGAGGAAAATGGGTGTCGTCGAGCTGGTGATCGAGCGCAGCAGGCCGATCGTGCTCTGTACATTGCTGGCAATTCCGCTCGTGATATCGTTCGTCCCCATGTTGACGAACACATAGTCGGGCACGGGCGAAAGGTGCCCGGATACGAGACTGGATTGCCCGGCCTCGTAATAGCTGAGCGTATCCGCCGGCGTGTTGCTGGACAGGTAGAACGCGGGGATCGTGGTAATCGTCCCGCCCCACTGCTGCCCGCTCAGCCCTCGATTCCCGTACTCGCAACCCAGAGCATCCGCGCAGGCTCGCACCCAGCCGGAAAAGCTGTCATCGTTGGCCGCGGACGTCAGGCCCAGTGTGCCAACGCCCTGCGTGATGCTGTCGCCGTAGAAGATCGCGTTTTTCGATCGCTTCGAAATCGCCGCCGTCGTCGCGCTCGGGTCTACCTGAATCCCTGTGAGCCGCACTCCGCGGCAGGAGGGATTCCAGCGGCCGCCATCGGATCCGCCGCGAATGGACTTGACGTAAACCTGCAGGTCATAGGTGCCTGCAGGCGCGGACGCGGAAACCGTGATGGTCCCTGTGTTTGAGGAGAGCTGCTGGAAGAACCATTTGCCGCCGGAGCTGGCAGGGTTGAGAGACCAGCCAATCGTCGGATAATTGGAGCTGGCCAGGCCGCCGGCAATGTTGCGGGCCGGGTCATACAGGATGTTGATAACGCCGGTCGACGTCGTGGTAAACCGGACGCGCATGTATGCGCCGGCGTAGTTCGTATCGGCATACAGCGAGCCGCTCAGCTGCCAATTATAGGGTGAAAGAACGACATTGGAGTCGCTCATCTTGATCGCATAATTGACCGCGAACGTCGTCGACGCCGGATACGATGCATTCGTGTCGGAGAGCGTGACGGTTCCCGTGTTGCTGCCGGCGGTGACCGTGATCGTCGCCGTTGTGTTACTGGTCACCGTGGTTGCGGTGATCGAGACGCCGGTTACGCCGGAAACTGTAAATGTAGGCGGGGAGCTGAGCCAGGTCTGCACGTTGCCGCGCACAAGCATCGTGTTGCCGGTTGTGCTCGTGATGACCTGAATCGGCAGGACGGTAATGACAGGCGCTGTGACGCTGATCAGCGTCAAGGTCCCTGACGTATTGTCCTTGATGAGCAGGGAGTCGTTTGCCGACCCGCTGTTCGACAGAACAACCGCGATATGCGTGGAATCGGTGAAGGTCACCGTCCCCAGCGATGCGCCGTTCGCTCCGGAGGCCGTCAGCGTGAACGTTGTGCCCGATACCCAGCTCGTTCCGGATCCGACCAGGCTCAGCGTTGTATTTGTGGCGCCGCTTTGCACGGCCGTCGGTGTGATCGTCGCCGAGCTGGTGTTGTCGTAGTAGACGATGATCTCGGCAAAGGTGAAGTTGCCACTCGATGCGACGTCAATTCCGCATTGGCCGGCCGTCGAAATTTTCGAGCCGCTCGAATCTGTAATCGATATCGTCGACGTTGCGCCCGTCGTGTTGTTCGTGTAGGTGAGTGAGAGGCTTGCCGTCCCCGCCCCGCCGGTAACGCTAAAGTCGAGGTTGACGTTATCGCCGAGGAGCGGCTGCTGCGCGAGAACAGTGGACGTCAGCTGCGTGACGACGTTCGACGAGCTGACCCGGTTGATACGCAGAGTTGCGCCGGCGACAAAGGCGTAATACCTCGATGTGTCCGACTGCTCCCGCAGGACCTCGCCCCACGTTTCTGTATTGGCAGTCTGCACCCGGTTGACGACGATCCGCTGCTCTGTCTGCTTTTCGGAGACCGGTCTGAGCAGAGTATTGCCCTGCGTCGCGCTCCCAACCCCCTTTAAGAGGTTGTTATTGATCGACCATACGCTGCCGGCGCTGTCAATCCAGTTTTCCCCCACGGCGGTTTGATTGCCGGCAGAGCTGGTACTTGTGTTCGGTCTGACGAAGGTCGCATCTTTGAGCGTCTGCCAGGTCGCCGCTTCCGCGGGCGCTGCCCCCAGCTGCGATACGATCGCCTGCAGCGCTCCCGAGGCCGGCAATGTCCCTGCCGCGTGCGGAGCCGGCTGCAGCAGGCCGGGCGCGAGCTGCAGAAGCATCAAGAGAAGGAGCGGCAGTGTTCTGAGTTTTTTAAGCATATAGCCCTCCAAAATGGAATCGCCCTGCGTGCCTAACACGCAGGGCGATTGAGTGATATGGTGTAGCGAACCTGGTCGCTATGGAGTGCGGAGCCAGGTCATGCCGGCATCGTCGGAGCAGAGCCAGGTCGAGGGCGCGGAATCCCCCACGGCGAGCACGGTCAGCGCCCAGCGTCCGGAGGGTTCGACCAGCTGATCAAGCCCGAACGCGCCGGCCTGCACGGCGATCGCCGTTCCGCTGCCGTCCTTGAACGTCAGCGTGGCCGATGGCGTGGCGTCCGCGGCCGGTTGCCAGTAGGCCTGTATCGTCCCTGTTCCGCTGCTGGTGCCGTCATCCACGAAGGCGGCAGTAAATATGCTGCCGTCCTTGCCGGCGCGGATGATGGGGTATTGCCCGTTTGCGATCGCCATAACTGGGTCACTCCATGTATCTCCGTCATCGTCCGACCAGCAGACCAGCGCCCCGACACTCTCCCGATCGAAGGCGCACCACAAGCGCCCGCGACTGTCCTGCATAAGGCACGGATTATTGTCGTCGACGTCCGACGTGATCGTATCCGGGACAACGCCCCCGCCCGTGGTCCACTGTCCGGGAGCAGCTGCAGGGCTCTGCCAGTACTGGATCCCCGCCGGGCCGCCTGCGAGGTCATAGAGCGGTCCGGCGACATGGTAGCGGCCGTCCATCGTGGCCAGGTTGGTGACGCCCGGGACAACCGTCGAGATGATCGCTACGAAGTGGTTGTAGGACAGCTCAGAGGTCGTGAACGGTGATCGGGCCGGATACGGGAGCGGCACCGGGTTGAGTTGGCGCTTGATTTTCGGGACCTCTTCCGGGTCGAAAAAGGTCGGCACACGCCAGAATCCGCCGGCATCCGTGCTCACGGTAAATGAGCCGGTGGGGAAGTTGGTCGATTCCCGCACTCCTCCGGGCGCGAGAACATGCGTGATGGTCAGCGTTCCGGAGGCCAGTATCTGTTTCGTTGCCCGGTCGTACGCCAGGCCCTCCCAGCTGCCCCCACTGATGCGGCGCGCTGTCAGGTCGTAGTTACAGCAGTAGAGCGGAAACCGAAGGCTCGTCAGCTCAGTGATGAAATCGTACGTGTTCGTGCCGGCGGACCAGGCCGAATAGCCGCCCTGGTTGTATCGTACATCGTCCATCGCGAGCAAGCCAATTGGCATGTTCCTCGACGATATCGCGACAGGAGCCCCCGCCGGCGCAAATGTCGCCGTGAATGTGGCAGAGAGGCCTGTTCCCAGTTTCGTGAGATCGTCGATCAGGTCATCGACCATCAAAGGCGTATCCCAGTAATCCTGATGCGTGCCGGCCGGGAACGACGTAAGTGGCCACTTGGCATAGTGCGGATATTTCAGCACATGCTTACCGTCCACGAGCACATGCTGGCTGCCGAGAAACGGAAAGTGAAACGGCGAGGGTGACGACGGATGCGCCGCCGCCTGCTCGTACGTGAAGCCGGATCCGTCCCCAAGCGCGTCAGACCATCCGCTGAATCCCGTATGCGGGGTGTCGAATTGAATCGCTGTGATATCGAACGTTTCGAGCGCCCCGGGCACGGTCAGCGTGACCGAGATGATACGCGCCAGCAGATTCGCTGACGTCGTATCGTTCACAACCCGGATGTATGTCGTTGCGCTGCCGGCGGTCGCATTCATGCGAGGGACCGGGTTCCACAGGCCAGGCCCCTGCCCGAGCGCGAATGAGCTCCAATTGTCCGGCGTGGCCAGGTCGATGGTGGCCACACCCGTCGATGGATCGGGCTTCAGCGTGTACACAATATCGCGGAGGTCATGCGTCCGCAGCGTCAGCGTTGCGAAATGGCCTGACGCCAGGCTGATGCCGGTGCAATCGACGACGAGGTACCGATTCGCGCTCCAGTTGCCCATGTCCGTCGCCGGCGCGAACGTATCCGTGTTCGATCCGCCCATGGCATCACTGGAGACGCTCAGCGTGATCGAGGGCAAAACCTTCTGCGTGATGGTCCAGGTCAATTGCCCGATTTTACGGCCGCAAGCCGGGATCGTGTAAAACGGGTCGGTTTCGCAGGCGATATACCATTCCGGCCAGTTATGGCTTTCCGGTCCGACCGTCAATGTCGGGTTCACGATTGCCCAGGGCGAGAAAAACGCGGAGGCGTAGCCAACCGCCGGAGCCGTGCCGGCGACAAAACCGGCATGCGTAAGAATCGCCGGCGGTGTCCCCGGAAACTGATATGCCGTCCCGCTGCCCGCGATTCCCGCCGTCCAGCCCGCGATCGCGGCCGCTATGGCAACCTGCTTGGCTGAGGCCGGGTCTCGGACGAATGAGGTGTCATCGAACCATCGTTCGTCAAAGGAGATCGTCGAGGTTGCCTGTGGGGCGAGAGCAACCCCGGCTTCGAACAGCCCGTTTGCGCCCACGACGTTCCCGCCGATGTACCAGGGATCATGTGTGCCGGCGTAGCTGCTCGCGTCCACCGGATAGGGCGTATCGTCGGAGTACTGGATCTTGACCGAATGCGCGTCAATCTCCCCGTAGCCGTTCCCGATATCGCTCAGGCCTGTGTTGACGCTGGTGACCGGGAGCGTCACGCCGCCGAACGTTGTGAAGTCGTTTCCGGTATGCGTGCCGCCCATGGTCCAGTCGGAGAACTCTGCGAGGAACTCCGGAGGATCGTAACCCCAGCCCCGGAAGTAGCGATAGCTGGTGCCCTCTGCGGGGAACGCCGCCCCGCCCTGCTCAAGGTGCAGTGTCGGATGCGCCGTGGAGTCCATCGGCTCCGGATCGGTATCCGTGTAGGTCAGTGTCGCGGATCCGGCGGTTAATCGCCACTGGACCGGCATCCACCGGCATTCCACGCTGTTGCGGCCACTGCGGACCAGCTCCTCGCGCATGTCGATTTCGATCGTAAAATCTGTATCGACTTTGACGATGGAGAGCCGGTTATGCCAGGCCACAGACAGAAACGGCCCCACGAACGTCGCATGCGGGCTGAAGTCATCGACCAGGACATCGCCCATGTAGTTGGGGATATCCTGGGTCAACGAAAACGTATGCGATGGACCGTCAAAGCTCGCGATCTCCGTCGCATCATTGCCGATATCGCCCGTGGCCACCACAACGCCCGAGGTGCGATTTGTGAACGTAAACCGAACACCGACTGCGGCGCTCTGAATCGGCGCGCTTGTCGGAATGTAGTTGTAGGTGGCCTGCGGAGCCTGCCCCAGGTAGGCCGGGTAGCCGAGAAAGCTACCTTCCGTATTCGAATACGGAATCGGTGTGGCTGCGAACGTCGTCGGGTCTCCGGATGTGCCCGTCTCCGATTCGCTATCGTGCAGATAGTAATTGCCGGTTGTCGGTACCCGGTGCCACATCCGCTGCGCGTAGCTCGGAGCCTGGCAGGTGAAATCGAAGCGCAGCACGTAGATTCCGACGATGATCTCGATATACGTTTTCTGTGTGGGCAAGTGTGTATTGCCGCCCAGGCCCGCGCCGGTATAGGCAAATGGGCCGAACTCGTAATTGGCGCTGAACTGCCCGCTCATGACCTGCTGCTGATACCAGACCGCCGTCGTCATGAGCGCATGGCCACTGATCACCCAGGTATCCGTACGCGTGGTGTCCACGACGTAGGAAAGCGCCGCATCGATCTCGTCAGGGCCGCCGGGCGGTGGAGTTGCGCTCATCGGTCACCTCAAAACGATATGGAAGTATGTGGAAGTATATGATTTCGAAATCATATACTTCCATAGAAAAACCGGCATGCGGGGAGATCCATGGAATTATCCATCGGAGCCGTCCCACGTATTCCAGCCGGTCATCGGTATGAATGTTCCGTCCGGGTTCTGAATCGTGCTGATCGGCCCCGCCATCGATAGGCGATGATGCTGCGAATGCTTATGCGCCGGCAGCGTCTTGCCGGCATGCGTGGCTCCATGATGCATTCCGGAGTGCTTGGCAATCTGAGCTTTATGGGTTTTCCGGATCAACTCCAGTTCGTTGTGTCCGATGAAATGCTGCCCCGGGAAGGGCTGAATAATCTCGTACGTTGCCATCTGAGCGCGGTCGCTAGTGAAGTTAATCTGCACACTCTTTATCAACCAGGTTGGATCGCCCTCGTACATGATGGGATCCTGGAAGCGCAGCGGCCGCCAGTTGCCCGAACTGCTTGCGGCCGTGGCCGACAAGCTCGTATCCTGGACGAATACGAGCGGCGCCTCGATCCACTTGATCTTCTGCCCATGACAGAGGAAGTCATAATAACGCCTGGCCAGCCAGTCGACGATCTTTTGCGTTGCCGCAATGTCCGAAGCGCCATCCCCGCCGATCGCGGCCTGGGGCGCGATCATTTCGTACGGTTTGTGGTGTCCGATGAAGTCCGGATGGTCCGGATCGGGGTCGACCGTTGACCCCGGAACCTTGTAACTCAGGAAGTTGTGAATGACCTGCTTGACGACCTGCAGCGTATCCGAATCGGTGGTAGGGAGAGCGCAGGAGATTTCGATGCTGTTGAAGTCCGGCGGATTCTGTGTACCCCTGACCTTCCGGATGAACGTGGTCGGCACGCCGTCGACCGCCGCGAATGCGCCCTGGCCATGCGGGTTGGCCAGGGCGCTGCCGATGTCTGCCGCGCTACGTGTGAAGTTATATAAGGGCGCGCTGAACGTGCCGTCCTCACTATGCTGGGTGCCGAATATCAGGATCCACTGCCCAGCGACGCCGGCGTTCGGTTCGAAGTGGAGAAAGGCCCCCAGATGCTCCCGGATAATGCGTACCAGCCATTCCGCGCGGCTCGCGGCCGCCTCGATCGTCAGATCAGAGACCGGGTCTGTGTAGCCGCCCCAGATTCGATAAGGCAGGTCAGGGATGTTTTGGAAGCTTGCATCGAAGCCAGCGTTGAAGAGCTCGTACTTGATGATATCGGTTATTTTCCACGATTGGTCATAGCCGTCGCCGGTTTGCGGCGCGGTCGGATCATTGGAAAACAGCTCCGGATACGGCCCCTGCACGGACTCCGCAAGCCGGTTATACATCCCGACAATCGAGATGAAGTACTTGCAGAAATCCGGCGCAACGTAGACGCCCGTGGGCAGCGTTTCCGCGCCTGGTCCAGCGCCCCCGGGATGCAATAGATCGCCTCCAACTTGCTCCCATTGAGGAGATAGCGCGACCCCATGAAACAGCTTGACTAGCTGTACTCCGCCCGGATCCGTGATGTCCGGCGCGAAGCCGGTCGCAATGATGGCAGAGAAGCGCCCGCGCTTCTGCAGGCGCGTATGCGTCATGCTCACATCGTAGAACTCGACGGTGGCCATCTCGGTTTGAGGATCGCCGGCATAGCCCTGGAGGTTGTACTCCCGCCCATCGATGACGAACGCGCCCGGTGCGTAGATGATGTGGACGGGATCCTGGATATGGTGGTAACTCCAGAGGGTAGGCGTTACCGTGGCGGACGAGGTTGTCAAGGTGAATTTGGCCTGCGGATACAGGTCCACGCCTGGCACATAGGTCACGCCCGTTACGGCGTCCAGAATCTCTCCCGTGCAGACCGTTCCGGACGGTGTGACAAAACCGTAATTTTGATGGACGGTGTTTGTGTTCCCGACGAAATTCCCGTTCGGCGCGAGAATGGCGTCATCGAGCAAACTGCCGTTCGTGTCCACCTTGTAGCCGAGCCGGCTGATTTGGACATCAAGCTTGAGATCGCGGCGGATATCGATGCGAATGTAATCGTCATAGGTGGCATGGCCCGGCGACTGGTCTACGTCCGTTCCCATAACCGCGCGGGTAATGCGGTACACGTGCTCGCCGTTGACGGAATGGCCGACGTCCGTTTTTATGGACGTGTTGGTTTTGGGCGCTGATGCCGTGGCCAAGTTCGAAAAGCTGATATAGCGCCCGCCGTCCGAGCTCACTTGGGGGAAGATCGCCATACAATGCGCCGTGCCGGCGGCCTGGGCCTCCTGGGTGTAGCGCCACGTGTCCCGCTGGACGTAATAGGGTTCGGCATCCTCGCCGGCAGGCTGCGCATACTCCCAGAGCTGAGCCTCTCCGGAGCCGGTCAGAACGAGCGCGTATTGCCCGAAGTGGAACGCCCACAAATATCGATGCGGGGATAACCGCGTCCCCGGCGATCGCCAGCGAAGGAAAAAGCCGGCGTCGGCCAGGAACACGTCGCCGGCAATGGAACCAACCCCTACCCGGTCCATGGGTATGTCCGCATTCGGGTACGGGAGCGCCGGCCGATCGCTATCGAAGCCGGCATTGGCCACGAGCGCCGAGGGATCAAAGGAGCCCGCTGCCGGCACAACTTTCCGGTAAAACGGATCCCCGAAAGCCGGCACATCGACGCCATAGGACGCGCCGGTGACCGTCGATTGCGCCCAGTTGTCAAACTGGGTCATCATGTCCTGCGCGGACGATGGCCCCTGCGTAACGATCCATTGCCAGTCTGTGATAATCAGGCCGGCAGCGGCCTCCGATTCATGTAGGTTGGCCATGTCATGCTGGAGCGGTTCCAAACTCCAGCATCCGGAGGCCCAGTGTTTGACGTTCGTCCATTCCCGCTTATTGGCGGTTCCCTGCGCCGCGCGTCTGGCGATATGGTGTCCCTTACGATTGAGCGCCAGGCCACGCTCCTGAATGACCGAAGCCAGGTCCGCGTCCATAATCAGCCCGCTGTTTCTGAATGGTGTGATCGCGCCTAATGGATCCATGGGGTTACCTCTGCTGAAAAATGTGCCAGAATGCCAAACATGAATAATCGCGCGTATACAGCGATGCTGATCACGTCTGTTCTGGTCGTGGCGGCCTTCATGGGCTGGCTGCTGAATCTCTGGGCGGCTAAGCCCGCGCGAGCGCCGCAAACGGTCGCGGTGGATGAAAGCGCGGCAACGCCGGCGGATTCGGTGAATCCGCCGGCGTTGCCGATCGAGCAAAAAGAGGAAAGCGCAGTCACGACGCTGGATGTGTCGCGGCTGCGCTTCTTCCAGGATGCCTGGAGCCTGCATGACATCGACGCAATTGTATCGAAGTACGGCGATCCGGAGCCAGGCGCAAACATTCATCAATTTATCTGGCGCTGTCGTGATGGGAACGTGATCGTATACACGTCGACGCAGGCCTGGCCCGAGCTGCAGGACGATGGCGCGATGCGCACCGTCCCGCACGCCGTATTCGCCGGCGCAAAGTGCGATCCGCCGATTAAGGTTATCGTTCGCCAGAGCAAGCGGCACTAGAAAGCCGACAGCTGCAGGGCCTTGGCACCAAGGTATTTGTTGAGGACGTATCCGCTATCGATCTTCCCCGGCATGACGCCCTGCCTGCTCATATTGCCGTAGCTGCCTGGCATACCGTAGCCACGCTTGACCAGCTCGATGAGCTCTTTGATCCCGGTTGCATTGTCCGCGTTTTTCTTCAGCGCCTTGAGCTGATCCTGAGCCCGGCTCGCCTCTGCTTGCCGGCGCTGTAGACTCCGCTGATAGGCCGATTCCGCCCTTGCGCTTGCGGATCCGAAGGAGATGTGAGCGCCGAAGGGCAGCTCGAAGCCCTTACGCGGTCCCGACAGCCCCTTCGGCAGCGGCGTAGACAACCACTTTTGTATGTCCTCATCCGTTTTTTTACGCAGTTGGGGACTCAGTCTCGGATGAACTCCACCGCCCCCACCCCCGGCCGATCCGACATTCGTCCCCTCGGGCTTGCGCAGCCGATCGAGGAAATCAGCCAGGCCGTTAATGGTCTCGGTCAATCCGCCGTTGCCGGCGAGCGTGGCAAGCAGGTTCTTAAACGACACGTCGAGCCGGCCCATCGCGCGGTCGAACTCCATCGCGCGCTTGATGACATCCGCAGACGGACCGTTGCCGATTGTCGCCATCCCCTTCTGGAATTGTTTATCGTCGAGCTGGAAAGCCGGGATAAATGACTCCTGTCCGAGTGCTCGGATATCGCGCAACGAATTGGCATGGTTCGGTGATTTGTCGCTGCGATATTCCCGGCGCAGGCCTTCCAGGACCTTGATTTCATCCTTGGCCCAATCCTGGTGACCGAACATGCCCGGCAGGTTTCTTACACCGAATTTCGCGCCGATGATTTGCCCGTATCCGCCGCCGGTAATGGCCGCCTGAAGTCCCTTGGTAGCAGAGAGCGCCTCATCGTCCGGAATGCCGGCATTGAGCGCATAACCGCGCAATGCGTTGTTTTCCTTGATGCTGCCGCCTGTCTGACCATTAAATTTGCCGATGCTGACTGCGAACTCATTGCCCTTGGCCGAGAGGCTAAAGAACATCTTGCCGAGCTCTAGCGCTGCGCTGCCGAGGATACCAATTCCAAGGATTCCTTTGGCAAGCGGCGAGTTTCTGCCGCCGGGAACCATGTCCATCGTGCGGCCGATCAAGGGCTGGATGCGGCCGCCGGCAGCGCCGAAACGGCTAGTTCCGAGCCACTCCAGAAGTCTGTCCGAAGTCGATTTCGGAGCCAGCCGGCGCGACACACGTTCATGCGCTTCGCGGGCATCCTCGTAGGCGAGCGTATTGCCCGTAGCTTGCGCGTGTCGCATCGCGGCTTCGAGCCTGGCCTGCTGCTGCCGTGGTCCAGACGGCAGCCAGGGCGTTCGAGGTCCTCGCGGTCCGCCCCCGATTCCCCCACCCGATCCGGAGAGACCGCGCAGGTAGATATCGATCCGAAGGCGGTTATTCGTGGCGCGCGCCGTGACAATGCCGGAAGGATTGACCGTAACGACAGGAGGCGTAACGGGAGCGCCCGATCCAGATCCACTTCCGGATCCGCTGCCACCACGCCGGCGCGGGCCAACTTTCTTATTGGCCGCCGCGACATCAGCAAAGATCTGTTCTAGCTCCTTGCCGGTATCGCGCGCCTCCTGTCGAAGGTCCGCGAACCCCTTTAGCGCCTCTTTCAGGCCTCCGAGCGTGAATTCAATGCCTAATGTCTCACTGGTGTTCGTCATCTCTAAGTCACCCTCTCCATTTCATCGCGATCCCATTTCTTGAACTCTACAAGGTCTTCAATGGGATCGTTAGGCAAATCGACGATATCGTCGGGGATCTCATCTGAGGGCACATCAAGGCGCTTGCAGATTGCAATGAGGCATCGCAGCGACGCAAGGGCGATTGCATCGTTACGAATGATTATTTCAGGATGACTGGCAAGTTGGAACTCGGAGGCGGCCCGGATAATTGCCCCGACCCCTCCGCGGAGTCGTTTGGGAGCGGCGTGCTCCCGTCCGGATTCTCCAGCTCTTCGTATGCGCCCAGCAGCGCCCCGGCCCATTTGACGATATCATCGAAGGCAGTGGGCATTGTGTAACTGATCGCTACCCACTCTTCGAATGTGTAGCGATCGTCCTTCGCGCCGGCGTCGAGTGTCTGAATGGTTGCAATGCAGTAGCACAAAGGTAAAGTCACTTTGAGCTCTGTACCCTCAAGCCAGATACCTTCCGCGAGCGTATCGAGGACGAATCTCTCAGCCATATTGCTGGCATTGCCCTCAATCGTCAGCTGCGTGGCAGAGCCTGGCTGCGATGCGAGTGTTACAGAGACCTCGACGCCAGGCTGCGCCAGATCCTTGAACGTCCTGGACTCCGTAATGCCCCGGAGCCGGCGGTTTTTGAATGGATTAATTTTTGCCATGTGTGATTAGCTCCAGGTCGGCGTCCCGACACTCTGCGCAACGTTAATGCCGGCGCAGCTGCCGATAAACGCGATCGTCGACTTGCCGACTGCGGCCTCATCGTCCAGCGAACTGCGGGAGATGATGGCCTGCGTGTAATACTTCGTGGTCCCGCCGTCTGGGCTGGTTACTTTTGTGACCAGGAAGTAATCGAACGCGCCGTAGGCAGCCATCGAGATATTCGCGCTTTCGTCGGCAAGTTTGATCTCGCCGACTTCGACGATGAACTTGTTTTTCAAGATCACGTCGTTCTCGACTGTCGTATTGGCGCCCGAAATTTCCTCTTTCGTGGTGTCGTTTCGGAAGCGCACATATTCGACAGTTTGCGCACTGCAAAGATCGCCGACGGTGCCCTTGGTAAAGGAGCCGTCAGCAGCCTGTGTGAGTGGCAGAATCGTGCAGTTTTTGATGCGCCGGCCTGTGAAAAATACCGGAGGCGCGTTTGTCACACCGGATAATGCTGTCATGATTAGCTCCTTTTATTTCTGGCGCGCGTCGACAGTCCAGTCATGAGTCGGCTCATCGTCGCTCACGACGACCGCGCCCTCGGGGAGCGTGGTCTGGTTGCCGGCCTGGTCGGTGTCGTCAAGGCGGATCACGCGCGATTCCGTGCCGTGGAATCCGCCGGCTTCTCGAACTCGCGTTTCTTTAACTGTCATGGGGACCTCCTGAAAAGGACAAAGGGCGCTCCCGATCGGGAGCGCCCTTTGTATTGATAATCGTCCGGTATTGAGGGATCGAACCTCGCTGATTTGCACAGCTCAATGGCCACTGAGGCCTGTCTGCCCTGAATTATCGGGGCAGACAACGTGTCACCTATTCCACGCCGATACCGGCACATTCTATGCGCGTAGAGCGCTCCGGACAGCCTCCTGCAGGCGCGATCGCCGCCGGGCCTTCATTCGTGCTGCCACGTAGATATCGAGCCGACGCGCGACCATTTTCTTTGTCCCGAACATATACTTTGATTTCGGGTCCGTACTGATCGCGCTCGACCTGAGAACATTCGCCTGCATGGCCGGCTTCAGTACCTTCCAGCGTCGGCGGAATTGGCCGGACTGCGCATTGATGATCGTGGGATCTACACTCCCAACGAACCGCATGACTTTCGCGCCCGTACTGTGTCCATAGGGATGCCCGAGCTTCCGGAGCGTCCGGGTCTTCAGTGTCCCGGACGAGCGCTGCACAAGCATCGCTTTCGCTTCCTGCGCGCTTTCGGTCTCAGCGGCGTAAACAAGCCTTTTGAGCGCGCGCTCCTTGCGATACATCGCAGCGATGAATGCATCCGGTGTCATCGTCAGCCCTCAAGCGGGATTGCGACGATGCAGGATGCTCTCAGATTCCCGGCCTGCAGCGGCAGTTTCGCGTCCAAGAAGGATACGTTGATGGCATTTTCGGCGCTAATGTCGATCGGGATGCCATCTTCCACCGTGCCGAGAGTCTGAGCGCCGAGCAGCGCCCCCACCAGGTCAAACAACTTGTCTGCAATGAAGCTACTCGCGGTCATCCCCGCCGGCGCTGACGCCAACTTGCAGATGTACCAGATCGTCACATCGACTTGGTAGACGATGCCGCAACACCATTCCGTGGTCGGAGCAAAATCAATCTGCACGGTTACCCACGGCGGCGCGAGCTCGCCATCATTCCAGCGTTGCGCCCAGTCTATCCGCTCTATGGAGGTATCCATCCGTAGCCGGCCTGGCTGCACGTCCGGCCACGCGGCCGCGATCACAGCTTTGAGGGCGGGCCAATAGTTCGAGGCAAACCAGCTCATTACGCTCTCCCCGGCACTACCATATCGTGCGCCTGGCGTGAATAAATCATGAGTGAATCTGTAGGACGCCCTGGCACTGAGGCAATCATGTAGGGGTTGCCCTGGGTAATCCACGCTTTGTTATAGAAAGGATGGTCCGGCGATCTCATGACGATCATCCAGGCATCCTTCATGACCTGATCCTGCAAAAACCACCATCGATCCGACGTTAAAATATTAACGTCAAGCGTAATGCCGGCGAGGGTCTTGCCATCGAATTCAGGCGTTCCCTGATAGGAGCACGTCACGTTTGTGTATGCCGGCGTCGGGTCAAATGCGAGATCTGCAGCTTCGATGCGTTCGTCCATGGCCTCAAGGTCGGAGACCTCAAGCGGCGCAATCGCGATCGGCTTGTAGATATCGCATTTGTGCACCATGACGCGGCGCAGGCGTTTGCCAGATCTGCCCATGGTTAAATCATCCTCGTTCGCAGATTCCGCAGCCGGCGTCCGGAGGGGCGACAATATCCGCCCGGGCCTGGTGAGGTCTTCGCGATATAGACCGAGTGCCACTTCAGATCGTCGGCGTCCGGCAGCTGGTAGCTTTCGGTAATGCCGGCCTGCGTCCAGGATTTCAGGCGCCCTTCCGGATCGAACACGCATTCCGCTGCCAGGCTGTGCGCGACCTCGCCGCATACGGCGTTCCACAGGTCATGCGGAATGGTCGCAGCGTAACCGAACTTTCCGGTTACCTGGATGTTTTGACGGCCTGCGGGGAAGAGCGAGGGATACGGAACCAGGATGCCTTCGGAGACGAATGCCGGGACGCTGCCGCGCGCTACGACGAGCCTGGTCTGAGGCTTATTCTGCTCAGAAACGACAGTGACACCGGTCAGCGTGTAGCCGGGCGCGGTCTGGATCCCGACGATGGCCACGCCGGTCAGCGAAACGATCTCATCGATTTCCTGCTCAGCCGTGCCCGTGCCGTCGTAGGTGCGCGTGGTGTCTTCCGTGTCCGCAACGAACTGCCGCAGCGTGCGCCTGGCCACGTCCGCGACAACCTCGTCGATGGCCGCCGGCACACGCCGGCCTGTGGTGTCACGAAGAACAAGACCGGCTGATATCAGCCGGTCTTGAACATCCTGCACGGTGGGCCAGTTGCTATAGTTGAGCGACATATCTGCCCTCCGATCGGGGATTTTCTTACGTGGTCGTGTACTCGATGTACAGATTACCGACGAGGCCTGCGCATGCTCCAGAGGCCCGGGAAGCGGTCACCCACTTGCCTGCCGCCAGCTTCTGAATGCTCTTTCCGTTTGTACCGGCCTGATTGATATTGTCAAAGACGCCGGCGGCAGTACCGACGTCGGTTGTGTCCATCAAGTTAGCGCTCGATGTGGTCGCGCTTGTCGGTGTGGTGCCTACGGATACCGTAGCCGCAGCCGTGGCTTTGGTCGTGACATCCATGTAGACTCGGCGAATTATGATGGCGCTCGCTTCCGGGTTAACCCAGGATGCAACGCCGCCGCCAGTGTCCAGGGCGCCAAGTGGCACGATGGCAACTTTCGTCCCCTGCAGGATATCGTAGAGGTAATCGCCGAGGCCTTGCTGGGGCACGAATGCCCCGTATGTACGTGCGGGCATAAGCCGCTCCTTTCAGCCGCGGTGCGGCTCTCTGAGATTCTCGAGATCGCGAAATCCCGAATAGAGATTACGAGCCGGGAGGTGGGGGCGGACCGCTGAGCGCGGCCTGAGCCGTCCGAACGGCGACTTCGAGATCCGCCCTCGGGGTCGATGCGGCCCTGGGGATGCCAAGCGCTCCCGCTTGCAACACGAGCGTCCGGTAATCCAGGGTTGCCGGATCGCGGCCGCCCTCGGACTCCTTGGCCGCCGTGGAATCGGTGAGCGGGTTGCCCGTCGCAGATTCCGCCGGCGCGGGATCCTCCGGAGCAGTAATCATATTGAAATACTGCTCCCGGGTGAGGACCTCGAAGCCGCGGCGCTCTTTGAACTGGTCAGCAAGTTCGGCGCTGACCTCGGCTACAGCCACATGGCAGCCGGTCTGCAGATCGAGCACAGGGGAAAACTGCACTTTCGTCTGCAGGTCGTAAAAATGGCTGTAGCTGCGCATAACGACTTTAGGCATGTCTGCAGTCTCCTTAGAGCGCGATCGCGGAGGCGACCTTGCAGGAGCCGTGAGCCCACTCGGGGCCATGATCCACGCCCAGTTGGCCGTAGATCATCGTCTGGTCCGCCGAGCCCTGCTTGAACAGAGGCTCTTCGAACAAGATCCCCTTGTTCGGGACGGGGAGACCGACGATGCCGGCAACGCCGAGGTTGACGATATCGAAGTACTGCGCGGGCATATCCGGCTCTAGGACCAGGTTGACGGTGCCGAAGCGGGTGAGGATCTTTCGGATCTTCACGCCGGCGAGCTCGCTTTCCGGCTGCAGGTAGATCGTGCCCTGGGCCTCGAACGCCGCGCAGACGTTGCTGAACTCGGTTGTGCCGGCGAACAGTGTCCATGTGTTGTCGACGTTGTAGCCGTTCTGAGCAATGATCAGCGCCATGAGAGCGTTCACATAGCCGCGGTACATCGTGGTCGTCACGCCCGTATCTGCGGACTTGTCCAGCACATTCGTCACGATGGCGGTGTGGAGGCCGCGGGTTTTGAGCGCCGTAGCGGCCGCATCGGCGGGATTCTGGTAGACGCCATTGAGGAACGAATAATTCGCGTCCTGGGCGATCTTCTCCAGCGTCATCATGACCTGCGCTTCCGTGGAGCGCGGGTTATTGACCTGGCCCTGGGCCGCTGCAGTCGGGATCGGCACAACGCCCGAGACAGTCTTGTCGGACTGCGCCAGGTAGGTAACCTGGATCGCTTCCTGGAAGATCTGAATGACGTTGGTGCTTTGCGTCAGCGTCCGATAGGTCGGCGACGGCGCGTTTGCGCCTTCGAGGTTGGCCGGCTGCGATGGGGCCGGAATGTTCCAGAACGCGCCGATCGGGAATTCCTTCGCAGAGCTCTCCGAAACGCCGCCCTGGAGGCCTCCGAGGAGACGGAGGAGAGCATTCGGGCGCTTGACTGTCTGAAACAGTTCGCCCAAGTAAATGACGACATTTGCCGTCGAGACATTGCCGGTAGGCATGATGGTTTCCGTCCTTTAGTCGGTTTGTGGAGTGAAATAACGCCTACTGGCCGAAGGCTTTTTGGCGCTTGAGGCGGATCGCCTCCTGGTTATTGCCGGCCTTCTGGGCGGCGGTGATCTGCTCATCGATCGAGGGCTGCTGGCCGCCGGCGGGGTTGGTATTGCTGCCGGCTTTTTTCGGGGTCGTTTCCGTCCCGCCGGCGAGCTTGACGACGGCTGCGGCCTGGGCGCGCAATCCGTCCTCGTCCGTGGCTGTCAGCAGGTCCAGAGCATCGACAGGAACGCCGGCCTCGGTCGCGATCTGCAGCTTGAGGAGCTTCGCGCTGGCATCCTTGGCGTCAGCTTCGGCCTTATCGGCGCGCGCCTTCTCCCGCTCGGTCTCCGTCATTTCGGCCTGTTTACGGGCTTCCTCAGCGTCCTGGTATTTCTTGAGCTCCTTCTGAGCATCTTCGGCCTTGCGGCGCCAGGCGTTCTCCTGGTTGTTCTGATCCGCAGGTTTATCTGCCGGCTTGTTGGGGTCGGCATTCGGCTGCTCGGCGGGCTTATCTGCCGGCTTGTTCGGGTCCGGATTCGCCGGCGGCGTGTCCTCGTTGCGGAAGTAGGTTCCTGGAAGGTCGCCGGGGCCGATACCGAACGGACTGACGGATGCCATAGCAAGCAGGGCGGATGTAGCGCTGCCTAACGATCGATGAGTAAGCATGTTTCTCTCCTGTGGAGCTCCCTAGATGGGGTAGATTTGATCGAATGATCATTTGCCGCTGAGCGCCCGCGGCCGGGTAAAGCAACAGCCCGCCTCCAATCGGAGGCGGGCTGTCAGAAGCAAAATGAAATTGTTATTCGCCGTCTGTCGGTGGAGCTGCTCCCGGCTGCCGGAAACCGACAGGGCGCGCGGCCGCGGCTGCAGTGGGATCCGGAGGCTGCGCCTCGATCTCCTTTTTCAGCTTGTCGACGTCCGTGATACCCTCGGCCATGGCAACGCGCTCGATCGCGCGATCTGCCGGCAGATACCCGGCTGTCTGCTGCGTTTGCGTTCGTGTGGTGAGCGTTGTGAGCTCCTCCTGGCTCAGGTCGAAATACGACGGCCATTGCAGATGCACATCGTAGGTGTCCGGAGCGGCAGGGTTAACGCCGAGGTTCTCAACGCCGAGCTTGGCCAGGCCGAGCGCGATATTCTCCAGGAAGAGGACAATGCCGAATTCGCCATAGGTCTTACGCTTCTCGCCGGTGACCTCGATAAGCGGCTGAAAGAGCTGCATCAAGACCGCTGTGGTCAAATTCCCCTTGTTCGAGAACTCCGATTGATCGACCTCGACAGAGGACGCGGCCGAGAGCACTTGCTTTCGCAGGTCCTTAGCGTATTCCATCATGGCCGGCCGCAGGCTCCCGGCTGCTTCGAGCTGCTGGATCTTGCCCTGTTTGCCCTCCCGGCTGTCCAGCTGCATCGGCTGTCCAGGCTGAATCGGCCGGTCGATATCGTCCCCGTCCATCTCCAGGTCAATGAACGCCGCCAGCGGCTCACTATCGAACTGATTGGATTTGTCCATCAGATGATACGTGAGGTTGATTCGGTCGATGATCCGGTAGAGGTCCCACAGGTCCCCCACTCCCCACATATCATCCGTGTCCAGATTCTTGATATGCGTGAGCGGGATCAGCCCGAACGGGTTGGCTTCCCGCGTCTCGATCGTCCACCCGTCGTAAGCATCCGGGTTAAGGACCTGGTTGACGCTCTTGATTTCGTCGGCCGCGACGGGGACGTAAACGACGTATTCCTCAGCCGTCCACTCCTCGCGATAATAGTACGTTTTGCCGTCCGTCGCATCGAAGTATGGATACTGAACCCGCGCCATGACGAGCTGCTCGCGGTCATGCGGATGGTAGTACAGACGAACCTGGTCGACCAGCGAAAGCGACTGAATCGACAGCGGCTTTTCGGCCTGCTCGTCGTACGAGAACTTTAGGACAACGCCGCCCTCGATGCCGCCGCGCTTTGCGATCGGAACCAGACGCGACGGCATCCTATTGTCTTCCCACGCCTCGTTAATGTACGCTTCGAGCGCCTCGTTGCCGGGAACCTTGATCTGCAGCGGCTTGCCGAAGAGCCAGCGAGCGCCCCGGGCTACGGTCGATTTCGCCAACGGCATGCAGCGCGGAAGCGGACCTCTGTCCTCACTCTTCCAGTCCCGGAAGTGGAACATGGGATACGGCGTCAGCTTATCGTACGCCGTAGCCTCGCCGGCGAGGCTCTGGATCATGCCCAGGCCAGCCGGAACGCTGCGCGTTCCGATCAGCGCAGCTCCAATCTCGGCAGCGGTGAAGATCATCGTTATCTCCGTTTCCCGGCGAGCTTCGTACTCCGGATCGAGGGGGAAGGGCCAGGCGTCGGGGTGATGATATCGATTGCGGCGACATTAGGCTTCGATACCTCGCAACGCACATCGTGCCCCTTAGAGCAGCGCCCTGCCCATACCCGGCCTGCATAGGCGGTGCACGGGTCGAGCGTCATCGTTACAGCGCCCCAACAAGCGGGGCAGCGTCCAGCGAACTTTTCCATGGTTACGGCCGCTCCCAACCCTGCCAAGATCGCGCAGCGCCCTCGCTATGAGCGTCAGTTGCGCCGTTCAATATTGCAGATGAATGCCGGACTGAGGCCTCCCATGCACTCTGAACATTTCTCGGTAGATCCCGGAACGGTACAGGTCCATCCTGATCCAGCGCAGAGTAAAAAGCGTAATAAGCCGCCTTCGCTATGTCAGACCAGGTCTCTTTGGCGGATATTAGTCCGGAACCTGTTTCAACGTCCGTGGAAAGGCCATACTTTGATCCAACCGGATGATATGTAACATCAAATACACGCTTCGGAATGATGTATGTAGTGCCGCCCACGGCCTCGTACGACACGAAATAATCACCAACTTTAGGATGGTATATTTCGGATTCCGATGGAGAGATGTATCTGCCGCTACTATCATCCATCTGGATCAAAGTAAAACCAGCATCGTTTTTCGGCTCAACGGAAGTAATACGAAGTGCTAAGAAGAAAGTGTGGTTTGCGTGTAAAGTCACTTTATGGCCTCTTCCACCCCTGCCAGGTCTGTTCGGCCTCAGCGGTCATGACGGCCTCGCCGCCCAGCAGAATCGCGGCGACGTGCCGCGCGGCCGCTTCCCACGAGTTTTGAATGCTTTCGGGCAGATGCTCGAACGCTGGCATCGGCTCTCCGAGGAAATTGCGATTGCCGGCGGCCGCCGCGTAGGCCCGGTAAGCGCTGGCAGTGATATGCGTCCATTCCGGGCCGATTTCGGTGCGCGTGGCGATCTCCTGGAAGGCTTGGCGAACGGCGTCCTCAGCATGGTTATTTTCAAGGCTCTTCAGGTAAGCGCCGGTCACAGATTCATAGCTCTTCTCGAATATGTCGGGCTTGCAGGGATAGATCTCGCCGTTCACACCCTGGATGATGTAATCTCCGATCGAGGCTTTCATATCGCCTTCCAACGTGTGGATCATCAGAACCGGAGTAGCAGGCTCACCTTCCTGGCGGAAGACAATCGTACGAGTACGAGCGGCTTCGTGGATCCACAGCGGCGCATGCCTGAGTAATTGGCCGTCCCACTGCACGGCTTCGACTTCAATTGGTTTCTTTCGATATAGAGACATGTCTGCCGGCCTCCTCCGCCGGCTCCTCCAATAGCAAAGCCCTGCAATCCGGAGGAGGGACTGCAGGGCTTTCGTTGCGGCAGTTACTTGCCAGCACCTTTGAGCGCAAATGCCGTAAAAAGCAGGAGCGCGCATGAAATCCAGAAGACGATCAAACCACGCCTCCGCGCTTGGACCGGCGCCCTTTTTTGCCCGTGCTGAGCGTGCCGAGGTATTTCTTCAACCCATACACAAAGGCGTCGACAAGGTCTTTCTTCTTCACCTTCGGGAACCGGGTCAGGACTGCGAGCAGGTCGCGCGTCCAGGAGAACGTTTCCGGATAAAAGGCCGTGTCGGGCAGGTGTACGCGCTTGGCTTCGCAAATTGGGGAGACGCCCTGAGCGCGCGCCACTTTGTCGGCTTCGACCTGCACGGCAATCAATGCCAGCTTGCAGCCGTCATGCGCCCGTGTGCGGTCTTCGTCGACATGCCGCTTAACGTACTGCATCAGCGTAGTGCCGGAAACCTTATCCTCAACGTAATCGCCGGCGTAGAGCGCGCCATAACGCGATTTGTACCAGTAGGCGCGGGCGATCAGGAACTTCATGAGGTCGGGCGTTTCCCAGCGTCCGTGAGCAGCATAGAGTACATAAACGTCGCCGTCTTCACCTTCCGCCATCGTGACGCAGGCGCTCTCGTCGTTCTGTTCCTCGTCTTTGAGCGCGGTATCCCAGCAGGTCCAGACGAACTTCAGCTTGGGGAGCTGCTGGTATCGATCGGCGAACCATTGCTCCTTGAAGATCGTGCCGCCCTTGGCCGCCGGGCGCTGCTGGTACTGGCCGGCATAACCGTTAGATCCAAGCCTGAGCAGCTCAGCCGCGAGAACCTCTTTCGGGAACCGGTTCGGCATCATGAGCTCGCCGTCGACAGTCCGCGGATCCGACCAGCCGATTGGGCTCACGCCGGCGGTGCAGCTGGCGCATTTGCAGTCGTTTTGACGCTCGTACTCCATCGGGAGCGAAAGATGGAACCAGGTCCCCAGCGGCAGGACATGCCCAGTCCAGTCATCCTCGTGGGTTCGCTGCTGGATACCGATTCGCGGCGACGTTCGCAGGTCGTTCACGCGGCTGCCGGCAGATTGGTCCCACCAGTCGTTTCGGCTTGTGCGCTTCGTGTCGCTCTCAACGTCGCTGGGATCATTGAGGTCATCGACAAACAGAGCGTCCGCGCGGTCTCCGACGATGACCGCGCCGGCTCCGATCGCCATCCTTTGCCCGCGCGCGGTGTTGCGGTAGAACGTCTTTGCGTTCTGGTCCGGCGCAAATTTCCACGCAGGCTTAAAGGTGTTCTGATACCAGTCGGACTGAATAAGCATCCGGCAATATGCGGAGTCGCGGCTGGCCACGCGCGGGTTACCGGATATGAAGATCGCGCGCCAGCTGGGGCACAGTAACCACATCCACGCCGGCGCATAGACCGAGACAATTCTCGACTTTGCGGTTCCTGGGCTGATATTGATGGCCATGTCCTTAATCCGCTGCTCGGGGCGCGGATCCGCAATAGGATCATGGCCAGGCTTCGCGGCCCGCTGCTGCCAGCGTACGACGGCATACCAGTCTTCGAGCGCAGCCTGCACATGGTCGCAGAGTGCGTCAATATGCCAGCTGTCCTGCAGGGGTATGCCCGGTTCACAGACATGCCAGCCGGCTCGAAAGAACTCAGCCAGGCTCATTGAGGGGCGATCGGGAGCGGTTAGGATTTCCTCGAAACGCTTCCCGAATGGATCGGGATCCGGATCGATGTCGAGCAGCTCGTGCTCATCTTCGTCCTCGTCGCTGCCCTCCCAGGAGCTCGTCGAGGAATCCCTTACATTTCCCGTTAAGAGCTCTTCCCAGTTCGGCGCGAAGTTCAGGATCATCTATCACCTCGCGGACCTCAACGGCAACACGTTCGGCATACAGCTGCAGCGCGATCTCGAACGTTTCAAAGGAAACGCTGTTGCGCTCTTCACGCTTTTGAATGCGCTCGACCATCGCGCCCAGCTGGCCGATCAGGGTAGATGCGGAGGAGATATCGAGAATCTGCGAAGGGCGCCCAAAACCGATGGGGTCTGGTTCGTCGTCCTCGTTCTCTGCCGCCCAGGCGAGCGCCCTGGCGTACTCTTTCGTATAGCTGCCGCTCCATCTCAGCAAGGCATCGCGGTTCTCGTCATAACGCTCGACGAAATCAACGGCGAGGACCTGGAGCATGTTGACGTGGGGCTCCAGGTCCAGAGGGTTCTCGAGCGCGGCGGCCGCATCGAGCAGCTCGCGGATCCTCGGCCGCGTGATTTGCGCGTAGAGGCCGTGTTTCGGCGGTCTGCCGCCTTTGCCCCCGTGGACGCTGCAGCAGCCCTCCCCGACGTGCAGAGTGCCTTTTCCGGCACGATTACCGCAGGGCTCGCCGTTCTCTTTCCGGAATCCGCAATCGCCGGCGGCGCGCGCCGGCAGATCTGTTGTCGAGGGGTTAGGCTCGTAAGGCATGTGGACCTCGCAGCTCCATGGAATTACCAAACGCCGGCGACGTCCATGGAATTAAGCCAGGCCGGCGCAATTGCGCCGGCCTGGCCACTTACACGATGAGGGGATCAATCCGCCGCTTACCGATTCCGAATATGATTTCGGACATCTCGATGCCGATGAAGCCGAGGCCGGCTTCGATCGCGGCGACGCCCGTGGTGCCGCTCCCCATAAAAGGATCGAGCACCACGCCGCCGGCGGGAACGATCTTGACCAAGTCCTGCATCAGTGGAGTCGGTTTGCCGGTCAAATGGTGTTTATCGGCCTGGCGAACGACATGGCGAAAGACGCCGGGATGGCATCGACCGCCTTCCCGGCGGTCGATGCTGCCCTTCGTGGCCCAGACGATGTATTCGCACTGATTACGGAATCCGCCCATCGTTGGGCGCGCTCCCTCGGTTTTGTCCCAGGGTACGATGCCGCGCTATGTCCAGCCAGCGGCCTGGATGGCATCGGTCATCACCGGCAGCTGACGCCAGTCGGTGAAAACGAGGCAATGCGCAGATTCCCTGGCCACGCGATAACACTGTTCGAGCCAGAGAGTAGCCCACATCCCGAACGAACGCTGATCGCGGTTATCGCCTGGAAAGGTGGGATAGGTCCGGATTGTGCCGGAATTTTGATACTTCTTGGTAGGATCCTGAGTCGTCCGCAATTTTGCGGATGCGCCGCCGCTGCAGTAAGGCGGGTCGGTAATGACGGCATCGACACTCTCAGAGGGCATCGATGTCAGGATGGGAAGGCAATTGCCGTTATGCAGTTGTATCAGACGTGCGGGGTGCATTTCGGGGAATCTGCCGGCTAGATATTTAGGATATCGCCGACGCCGGCCCATCGGCAACGTCTTTGTTAGTTGGAACGTGATCGCAGCGTTCCGACGATCGTGTTCCGCGGCTCGACATGGGCGCCGCCTTCCGTAACGCCGGCAGCCCGGATCGGGCTCTCTAGGGGGTTCGGACAGGGATCCTGCAGGCTTTCGCCGGGGAGCAGAACACCTGTACGCAGCTCCGGATTGAGGCGGGGAATCTCCATCTCGCGGCCCTCGACATTACGCAGGGCAGCCATTTCGACGCGATCGCGCCGGGGAACGGGTCGGTGTCGTCTCATGCCATGCTCCCCCAGATCGCCGCGCGGCTCAGGTCGTAATCCCGAATGGCCTCAGCCAGGCTCTTTGGCTTGTCATGCCGGAGCGGATGCGGAACGACATAGACCAGGTCCGTGGGCTCTTCACAGAGCCGGCTTTCCAGTGCCTCGTCGCTGAGCTTTTCCGCAACGTCTGCAGAGAGCGTCACGGGAGTAACGACGGTCATGACGCCGACGCCGCACTCTGCGGCCACAACGCGCTGACAATCGGATTCGTCGCGAGTAAGATGAGTTAGCCGGCGGGCGGCTCGAACTGTGGATGCGCGGCGCTGAGCAGCTGTCATGTGGGACTCCCCGTAAACGACAAAAGCGCCCATCCCCCAATTCAGGGGATGAACGCTTTTGGACGATATAAAAAGTTACACTTACGGGTCTCTGCGCGACCAGGACAATCGCGCCCACCCATGATAATTGCGGTCCCGCCGGTTCCCGATTCCCGTAAAGGAATCGATTCCCGGCGCGTTAGACAATTATCATCATACCAAACAACGGTTCGGTTGACTAGGGAGTAAGCATGTATAAGTGTCCGGTTCCGGACACTTATTCAGTGTTCGCCTCTTTGGCTGTCTTCAGTCCGCGCCAAGCCGCCCAGCGACGAACGACGCAGAGATTCATCAGCTGTCTTACTGTAGGCCAGCGGCCTTTCTCCTCTTTGTATTGAACTGCGCGGCGCTGCGCCCATTCATAATCCGGGAGCTCTCGGAGTTTCGGATCCGTCGTTTCGACATATACAGTTTTGCTGACCGCCAATAAACCCGGCGGCAGATTCGACATATCACCCTCCAGATGCCTCCAGGACGATCGGAACCTGGCTGGTCACAGTTATATATACGGCCTGCTTATCCTTGCCATAGCCAACAAGCACAAGCGCTTTGCCGCTCCATTTCACGCGCTCGAATGCAAACGATTCCGCAAGCAGGTCAACCGCAAAAGCATTGATGCCGGCATCGATCATAACCTGCTTGCTATCCGTGTAAAGCACATCTTTTTCGGTCTCGAATATCTGGATACGCCGCGCCGGCTTCGCTTCCTCACTCATTGGTTGTTCCACCCTTTCGGAACTGCTCCGGCCCCTTGAAGCAGTTCGGGATCGCGCCCTGGCGAGCAGTACTGCAGCGCCTATGCGTGAAAAACATGTTGCCGAAACGCGCCAGGCTCGTATTCTCGACATACTCCTCGTCACCGATCAGCTCATCGCACATGAGGCACCGCACCGTTTTGACCTTGTTTCGATCGTAGCCATAACGAGGATGGGGATCCCCCTCTCCCGTGCAGCCGGCACAAGTGCAAACGTGTGGCTTCCGCTTGCTCACGTTGCAGCCTCTCTCGCCGGCAATATAATTTCGAGGTCATGGCGCTTCACGTTCGGATCGTCGAGGACGGCGATCGCGGCATCGAGCTGCTCGCGAGCTGCGGCATAGCTCTCTATTGTCGCCGTGTGCGGCGCCCTGAGATAGTCGCGGCCATCGCTGCGCAAAGTGTCTACGACGTCCTTGCAGTGGCACCGTGCCCAGGATAGAATATCGCTGAGCTCGTCAGCGTCCCCGACCATTACAACCGCGCCGAAACGCAGAGCGATTCTCATTTTTTCTCTTCCTCAGCAATCGCCCTCAGCGTCACAACTCCAAGAATAGCCATGCAACACCGGAGCATATTAAAATCGCCGGTATGGTTCGCAATTACCCCGAGTGCCGTGGCCGATAGGATGATAAGCCATTGCAGCCTCATTCATCGCCTCCGCAATTTCTCCAGGGCGATTACCCCCGCTTCCGTGATCCGGTAACTATCGTCCTCCTGTTTCGAAACAAGACGCTCATGATTAAGCCGGCCGAGAACCTCGGAACGTATGTGGTCGCCGTTCGTCGGGCCAAACTTCTGGAAATAGACAGGCCCTTTGAATGCCAGATTCAGAGCTCGAACCTCATCGCTGGTCAGCATAAATATGTTTTTATTGCTCACGTCCGCTCCTCAAGGTCCTGCACATAGTCGGAGATCGCATCGATATGCCAGCCGTCCGGCACGGGCAGCGACAATTCCCGACAGGCCGCGCGGAAGAAGTCGGCCAGGCGCTGCGCCGGCGGATCCGTCTCAGGGACTTCAACCATCGATCAATGTCGCTTTCTCCCGGTCAAAGCCTTCCGGCTCCAGGTAAATCCGGCCGGCCTTAATCCGGACATCGAAATCAATGTCGAAGAACGGAACGATATAATCGCCGTCCGGGACCTGCAGCTGCGTCGGATCCGCTACGCCGTAATGCCGAACAAAGGCGTTCTGGATGCCCTGAATCTCAAAGATGCCCATTCACCCCTCCCCCTCCTGTAACCGCTCTGCCAGCCATTTCTGGCGACATTGTGCATGCTTCAGATGCCAGGGTAGATATCCATTTGCGATCTGCTCCACGCCGATCAGCTCCACACTATCCCGGCACAGGCAGCATGTCATGCGCCGCTCGTGTTCCCCCAGCTGCTGCTCCAGCAGCGCCGCATCGATCCGCTTGCCATCGTGGAACGTAACAACGGTCGACTCAGAGCCAGGCAGAGCGAAATCCCAGGAGTGTATGACTTTGACGTCGCTCATTTCGCCGCACTCTCCCTACGCCATTGCTCCCGGCACTGCCGGTGCGATCGATACCAGGCGATGTAACCGGCCTTGATTTGCTCATGGCCGATCAGCGTGTCGCTCTCCCCACACTGCCAGCACGTCAGGCGTAGCTCTCGCTTTTCGCCCTTGCCCAGCTGCTCCTCGGTAACGGGAACGTCAGCCATTCCCCCTCCTGGAAAAAATGCGAAAAAATCAAACGAGGCGCTTGAGCTGGTCCATCAACCAATCGAAATCGGGCCGCTCGACACGGCCATAGCCGACGGCGTACCGCGCCTCGATTTCCCGGTACCGCTCTCGATCGCGCCGTGGCCAGGCCGCGCTAGGGCGGGCGTTCGTCGCCCTCCGGAGCGTCCCCGGAATCTCCCAGCTTGCGAAACTCATCGAGCGCCGAGTCGATTTCCGTACGCTCCTGCTCCGAGATTTTCTCGGATAGGAAGATCTGCTTTTTGCCGAGGAGGCTTTTCACACGACCATAAAAATAGGCCCCCGGTGTTTTGCGCAAACTGCCCTTTCGGATGTGGGCGAGCAGCTCATTCTGAGCCTTTGCCCAAATGTCCATGACGTCATTGTCGAAGCAAGCATCGTACAACTGACCAAACGCATTCCGACTGCCGAGGTCACCCGTGATGACCTCGATAAGATCGACGAACTCCTTTTTCTGACGATCCCAAAGAGAATTATTTGAACCTCCTAAACCCGTTTTCGTTGTTCCTTCGCGCGCAGACGAAGAGGAAACGTAAACGACTCCCGAATCGCTTGTAGAATCTTCTCTTATCCGGGACTCGGGAAACGGGGCTATATTTTTGCCATCGGTTTTGCCATTTTTGCCATCGCCTTTGCTATCCGGTTTGCTACGTTTACCATCCGGCCCGACTGGCCCCCAACGCGCGTCAGCCCCCTTTGATCCGTTCTCGCTGCGAATCTGTTTGATGTGTTCCCGGTGCGCCAAGACCTCCTTTTTGCTGAGCTGGTAGTCCAGATAATCGTGTATGAGATAGCCACCCTCTGCAGGATGAAGCATAGGGTATTTCTCACGCGGCGCGGTCGTCAGCAGCCGCTCTATAAGTTCTTTGATGTATTTTTTTGTTGTCGGCTTGATCTCCGCTTCTGCTGCCAGCAGTTCGAGCTGGTGCTCCGGAACGTATCCATCCGTCAGCGCGCGGTTACACCAGCTCACCATCGCGATGAACAAATCGCGAGCATCGCGACGGACAAATTTCACCTTGTTGCAAATGTAAAAGTCGTCGCTTAACCTGACCCACATAGGGGCAACTTACTCCCCTCCCCCACTCCAGGGAAGCAGCTTCGGCACCTGTCCTGTTTCGTACGCTCGCTTGATCGTTTCTGCGACGTGATAACCTACTGTCTGGTTGTCCGGCATGACGATATCGGGCATGAATTCGCGCTCGATGGTCGTGATCCCCGAGGTAACGGAGGCGAGTTTTGCCTTGATGATCAAAACCAGGTTCCTCCATCTTTCACGCAAGGCGGCTTCGTAGGCAGATTTTGCAGCCGTCTCGGACCGCCGGCTGCCGTTCTTATCACGCTGAAAATCGCTCGGTGCAGGCAACGGAAGCGTGATCCGTACGCGAAGATTGATTTCACCATCTCGTATCACGAACTCGATCGCATTGATGCCAGGCGCTTCGACGAAAGCGAAATGGTCGCCGCCCCATTTTCTAAGCATGTCGCGAATCTCGGAATACGATTTATCGATAGGGACCTTGGTGCCTCTGGCGTATGATGCAGGCTCCGGCATCATTCCCCCTTCCTTCCCGGCCACTCGTCATCCTCGGCCGCGCTCACGACGTCAGGATCCCCTTCCCCCGCGCTGCGCCCGAGGATGATATTCACGACGCCGGCGCGATCGATGACCGTGCCGGTAATCTCCATGCGCTTGTTTCCGACCAGCACAACGATGTGCCGCTCGGTGTCCAGCCCCTCCGATTCATCCTCCCTCGTCCCCTGCAGCCGCTCCTGCAGGCCGTCCGTGAAATCGTTGACTGTCATCACGCCTTTTCCCCCTCTGCCGCCGGTGGCGGCTCACTCCAGACTCTCAGCGTATCCGGATCGAACAGCCGCAATTGCCCGAGCTGCTCGACCAACTCGATATAAGTAGGCCGACTACGCCGGCGCGTCGGCCTGATCCCTCTTAGCCGCAGATAGGCCCGCCGCTTGCGCAGCCAAGTTTTGTATGGTCCACACCGCCGTTCGCCGAAGGGATACGCCTCCCGTAGGGCGCGGCGTATCTCCTTCGCGGTGGCGTCTTTGGGCAGTGCGGCATGCACCTCGCGGATGGCCTGGTCCGCGAGAGCCACCCAATTCCCCATTGGTAGAGCCTCCGCTAATCGTCCATGACCAGGCCGGCGTAAACCGCGAAGCAGGCCAGCGCCACGAGCGC
>Ga0105238_10000459_pt1 | contig 42813 bp, 36 predicted proteins | sample KBSC34metaG_FD_81526 | JGI IMG/M metagenome (GOLD analysis project Ga0105238, IMG submission 81526) | Corn rhizosphere microbial communities from Kellogg Biological Station, Michigan, USA - KBS C3-4 metaG | ecosystem: Host-associated > Plants > Roots > Rhizosphere > Soil | place: Michigan, USA...
GAAAACGTTTGCCGGTTATTTCAATAAAGGAATGGCTAGCCTCGGCTCCGCAAAATACAAAGACGCGGTTGAATCCCTCACGCAGGCTGTAGCCTTAAACCCGCAGGATGCAATTGCTCACGCAAAGCTTGGACTTGCGTATTCGGCGCTCGGCGAACATAAACCTGCCATCACAGCATTCAAACAAGCTATTAAATTGAATCGCGCCTTTGTTGATGCAGATTCTTATTTCCGCCTTGGTATTTCTTATCTGGCGCTGTCTGATTACGCGTCTGCGATCGACCCACTGAAGCAAGCGCTCTACGGCGTCAAAGCAAAAGTGCTGGAAGACGGAACCAAGTCAACCGCTGGACCTGGTGAAGCGGACATCAACGACGCTCTGGGTCGCGCTTACTACGGCATCGGCTCCTATCGCCAGGCTGTGAAAGCGTTTGAAAGCGCCGTTCGACTTAAACCCGATTTCGCCTCGTCGCACTACGGCCTCGGACTGTCGTATTGGGAAGTTGGCGACAAACGTTCAGCCGAAAAAGAAGAGCAAGTTCTTCGCAAGTTGAACTCTCGACTCGCAGATCGTTTAGCGGGAATGTTTATCGTACCGGCCGGTCAAAAAAATAAAGTGTTTTGACGATCTCGATCTGCACGCCTGAAGTTGGGTTTAGTCCATCTCAGACGAGTGTTGTCGCGGGCGATGCGATGCGCGAGACGGTCGACTCCCGTGTGAGTGCGTCGGTGAAGGAGAGCCAGGTCGCGCGTACTAGGCAAACGCTCCTTCGGTTTGAGGTCGCACTGACGATGCCGAGTGTGATCTGCGTGACCAGTTGCTCGCGTATCGGGACTTCGCTGTTTTTGGAGAGCCAGAGTCGCATCGCGCTTTGGTGCGCCGCAGAATATCATAGGCGCCTGCGGCCTCAGAGTTTAGCCTCTTCAAGGACAACCCACTCGTCGCCCTGCATGATCTCGAACGCGATAACCGGGTGCATCTCCCAGAGTGTCCCGCGCGTCTTCTCGAGTTGCTCGGGGTGCTCCTGATCCATCATCAGCCAGCCGCTCAGACGCACCTTCATACGGTTCGTTACGACTGTTGCGATGCGCTGTAAACTCCACCCGGCGTTGTGCTGAGAACTCACGCGCGGGGTCGTCTCGCAGACCACCGACTGCCAGCGATCCTCCTTGTTCGCCTTCACCGGGTCGTCCACGAGCCACATGTGGTAATCAACTGCCGTCGGGGAGTGACAGTTGCACGACTCCTCGCCCTCCTTCTTCACGGCGGCCAGCCAGCCGATGATTTGTATGGCTCCCTTCTTTTCGTTCGCCATCACTTCTTTCAACGCCTCGGAGGACCACTTCCCGCGATTCTTCTTCTCGATACCTTCGGGCCACGCCAGATCGAGCATATTCTCGACGCTGGTCTCCCGCCAGTTGCCCGAGTGCGTGCGGTTCTTCAACTCGTTTAGCTGGTGATCGCCCCCGTCGCCCCCGAGGGGACAATCCTCGAGGGCGTCAATTTTTGGGGAGGTGGTTGGGGGCTCGACTTCCGGCTCCTCGAAAAGCCTTCGTTTAGTGCGCTGTCTGGGCTGGATCGGCGGGAGCGCGGGTGCGGGCGCGCCCGGTAGGGGCGGCGGCGCGATGACGTCCTCGTCTTCGTCCTCGTGGACCTTAGCTATCTCCATGCCCGCGTCGAACGGCGTGGTCTCGGCCGGCGCGAAGGACACCGGAGGCTGCGGGCCGCGCACGGCCTGAATCGCGTCGGCGACGGCACCGACAGCCAGGCTCTTGAAATCGACGGGTGCGGCCTCCTCGCCCGAGACGTAAACGGTGCCGCTCAGATTACCGGCTTGGTCGACGGTCAGCCCCTCGTCTGTAAGCGAGAGACCGTGGCCGCCCGCGGCGAAGGCTTGTTTGAATTTTTCCAGGATCTCGCCGCCGGCGCCCGGGTTCGGCCCGACGGTTCCGTTCACGCGTAACTTTATTCCTTTGAGCATACGGTTCTCCTGCTTTCTACTGTTAGAGCTTGGTCCGGACAGCCGTAGACAAACGTCAGTCGAGGGCGATTTCAAACACGCCCCGGCCGTGTGTGGCGGCCCGTAGCAGGCGCTGAGTCGGGTGAATTTGTAGGTCGAAAATAGGGGCGTCCGGCAAGCCGTTTTGCATAGGCGCCCAGTTACGTCCTCCGTCGGCGGAATGCCAGACGCCGATATCGGCACCGGCGTAGACGTTGCTCGGCGCCGCTGGATCAACCGCGAGGGCGTTATGCTCCACGTTGAGAAGATTGTTACCACCGGCCGGGCCGCTTCGGACTTCCCACTTCGCCCCGTCGAACCACCAGATTCTGCGTCCGTCTCCCATCCCGCCGAACGCAAGGTAAACGGACGAGCGGGTCGCGTCGGCCCAATCGACGGCGATGTCGCTAATCAGACCGTCGAGCCCGATCGGGCCTACGGCGACGTTATCGAGTTGGATGACCGTCCAACTGTTGCCCGCACGGTCGGCTCGAAACACTCGCCCGCGTGTCGTCCCCATGAATAGCCGTGTCGGCGACGCGAAGGCCATCGCAAATATCTGGTCCACAGGGTGCCCGGTGGGGATAGAAAAGTTCATGGACCATGAGGCGGCGAAGTCGTCCGACACGAAGACCACCTCGCCGGCGGCCACTGCCACGATGTTGGCGTCGGCCGGGTTCGCCGGGTCGAACGGAGCGCCGACGATCGGTTGCGTCATGGTCGCCCAATTGAACTTCCATTCCGCCGACCAGGAGTTGTGCGAAGACCCTCCGCTCTCCGAGCGATAAACCTTCCCGTTGGCAAACACGAGCACCAAATCCGGGTCCACCCAGTTGACCACGCAGTACCCGCCGTCGCCACCCCACACGTGGTTCCAGATCGGCGCCGCGACTGTGCGAGCGGTGCCGTTGTCCTGCAAGCCCGTGAACAGAATGTGCGGGTCCGTAGGATGCTGGCCGACGAAATTACAGCAGAGGCAAGCGAGGCCGTTGTTCTGACCGGCGAACTCGCCCGTCCCCCGCGGGTTGCGGTTGAGGAATATTCCCCCGTCACACCCGCACCACAGCTCCGTCGGGTCGCCGGGTGTGTGGACCAGCACGTGTACATCCGCGTGCGCGTGAGTCCCGATGGACGCGGAGTTATTTACCTTGAACCCCGCGCCGGCGGCTTTGATCATGCAGCGCCATATAGACGCCGGAAAGGGGGGAGCGCCGACGCGGTCGCCGCCAAGATAGATCACGTCGGGGTCTACCGGGTCTACTGCGATGGCGAGGTCGTATGCGCCCTGTTTGCCCGGGAGGACATCGGGGATGTTGCTCACGTTCTTCCATCCCCCCGAAATATTATCGAGCCGGTAGACGCCGTGAAGCCCTCCGTTCGTGTGCGAGATGAACGCATAGAGGAGATTAGGGTTGTTGGCCTGCACTCCGAGGGAGATGCGGGCGGCATTGGTTGTGGGCAGCCCGCTCCCGGCCGGGTTCCAGGTTGCCCCACCGTCGTCCGAGTAAAACACACCGGAGACGCCTGCGTTCCAACCCCACTCCGCGCAGTAGAACCGCGTGGAGGCGCCGGATGAAGTAACAACCACGCTCGAATGTACACCCGTGCGCACGCGTAGCCATTCGAAGTCGCCACCGGGTTTCGGCACACGGCGGTAAAGCCCCTGCGTCGTCGCGCTGATGACGTTATTGCGGTCGCGCGGGTCAACGGCCAGAGCAAAGAATGCTTCGCCCGCCAAGTCAGGCGTGCTCGGCTCGGGTGACCAGTTTGCCCCGCCGTCATCGGACATGATCGGCCCGACTCCCCTGTAAGCCGGTAACGATCCGGTGATGCGCTGCCGGAAAAGCTGGAGTGTGTCTCCCTCACCCGTGCCAACGTAAACCCGCGTCGGGTTGGCTTGATCAATCGCGATGGCCCCGCACACCAGACTGGCGCTGGCGAAGTTAGTCGGGTCGAGGTCGAAGCGATCCATCATCGAGCGCCACGTTGCTCCACCGTCATTCGAGCGGAATACGCCGCCGTTGGCCGAGGCCGCGTAGAGGATATTCCCGCCCGGGGCCACCGCTATTCCGACCACACGCCCCGCGACCGGCTGGTCGCCCACTGTCTGCCCCTCGAGCACAACGCTCGGCCCGAGCGGCTGCCAGTTGCGCGCGCCGGGGACGAAGGGGGCGGCCATCCCTATCGTGGGGAAGGCCAGAGTGGGTGTCGGCGGCGACACAGAGGCTGCCTTCCGCCGCTTGTATTCCAGGAAGATGTCACGCCACACCGTTGGGCCGGCCGGTTCCAGCACGGTGGCGCCGTCCGGCTGAATGCTGCTGACCGCAATCGTTACCGGCGCGGGCTCAGCCGCCATTGTCATCTCAAACGGCGGCGCGGCCACAGCACCGCGTGGCACGAGTCGCGTATAGGCCGATTCCAACGTCGGCAGCAGCCACCCGAGTGGACCGTCTTCGTCCCGCTCAAACTCTTCGATCTTCTTGCCCGTTAGCTTGACCGGGCGTAGTGCCCGTGAGGGTCGGCCCTTCCCGTTGCCTCCACCGTTGGTGAAGTTTTTTGAAGAGGCGGTACTCTTTTTCGCCCCGCCTTTTTTTGCCTTTTTCATAGCTGGAACCCTTTCCTTATTCGTTCCTTATTCGTCCGCCGACGCAGATGGGTGGGTGAGAACTTGACGCTTTGAGCAAGCCGCGCACTGTTGAGCGGACTTTCTGCCGACTCAAGCACAGGCGTTCATCTGCTCAATGAGCGTGCCCGTGATGCTGTTCGAAGATTTCCTTCAGCACAAGCGCGAGCCTGACGCCGGCACGGAGCAACTGCCGTTCTATGTTCGCGCGGTTGTCCGAATAATATTGAGTCGTGATGTGATAGAAGCCGTCGTTTCCGCGCGGGCCGATCTGGTATGCACTCTGCACCGCGACGCGGTGCGCCTCTTCGGCCCAACTGACGGTCGTTCCTTGCTCTATGGCGTTTAACTGTGCTTGCGTCATGCTCGCGGTCCGGTTTGCCAGCAGGTTGAAGTATTGGTTCTCGCTCATACCAGTCCAGGCGATGATGTAGTTGTCCCAGGCGGCGTGGAGATTTCGCTTGTGTTCGTGATCCTCGTCGTCATAGCAGCTCTCCGAAGCGTTGGGCTCGCGGACGCAAATCTTGCGGGCGTTGCCGCCGTCGTCGTCGTCCTTAGCGACGTCGTGCATCGGCTGGTGCATGTCGCCCACGAAATGGAGGATGAAGGCCAGCGCGTCGCGCCGTTCCCGCGCGCTATGTCCTGACGTGAGCAGCACGTTACTGTAGCGCTCAAGCGCGTTGATAACACAGTCTCCCTTGGCTGGATCGAACCTGCAGTCTTCAGAGGCGATGTAGTTCTGACGTCCGAAGGGGATGTCTACGAAGTGGTTGTTATAGGTGGTCAGGTAGGGAGGGTTGAAGCGCGCGTCGTCCGGCCACATCACGGCCTCAAGCAGAGGCTCGCCGTTCAAGATCGCCGCCACTTTCGAGGGGACGCCGGGAGCGGTAGTCTGTAGCCGGCGCATCGCCAGCCTTACGACCAGGCGATGCCCGACTCTGCCCCAACCGAAGACGTTCGCGGAGAAGCTGAGCAGAAACAACACTGCCAACAATATGGAGATCGACCGGGCCGTGGGACGATGCATGGGAGGCTCCTTGTTTGCTGAAATTCGGAAAGAACGGGTGAGCTCGCAAATGCCGAGCACGCAGATTATGACCGGCGGCGGAGTCTGTCAAGCGCCATCTGCATGACGCCTCGTGAACCCTAATCGGGGGCGCCTGACTTTGATGAAGAATTCTTATCCAGAAGTGTCGACACGTCCCAGCGTCGCATGAGCCATGAAGATGGGGGAAACGTTTATCAGGGCCGTGAAGAGACAGACCGCCGCGGCCCAACGTGCCAGCCCCTCGACGGCGAGGAACAATTGGACCAGGGGAGCGATCAGACTCAGGAGCAAACAGGCTGCGGCCGGCACGCGTTTGGTATAAATCTTTCTGGCCAGGAGTGACAGACCGATTGCGGCTAAAAGTTCGAACAGTCCGAAGTCTATAAACAGTTCCTTAGCATGCCTCACGATTACGCCACTTAGGACGTCCAGTGACCGACCGTTACCGCTGTCCCCTGATCAACTCGCGCGGGCGTTAGGGTACTAACTTTTACATAATTTACGGGTACACTTACATTCTTCCGAGACGCTGATGAGGCACTGATTCGCTCGAAACGCTTGACGGCTTTTGCCGGGTAAAGAAGTCAACGATGGCTGCAGAGTACGGACCGACTACTTATCTTTATACGAAAGCGGGGAGCTGGCGGAAAGGGTGCAAGCCCTTGAAAACTTCTCCTTAGCTGCACCGTCTGCCCGCGCGACTGCCGGCAGACACAACCTCAATTCCGACGAGCTTGCGACTGAGTTTATTGCCCAGGCGGGGATGCCGAGTTGGGCCAGCATGTTCGCCCCAATGACTCAAAGAAAAACACTGATAGACATTTCCTGTTCGACCGATAACGAAGTAAGCATACTTCCCTTCTGCTGCGCAGTCTTCGGCGGCTTGCTTACCATCATTAGGCGACCATCGGTAGAATGAACTATCGCGCCAATGGGAAACCCATGCTGATAGGAACCCCGAACACGCATTCTTACTCCCTGAAGCCGGATCGCCTTTGGGTAATAGATTTCCTTGTCCGAATCTTCGGCTTCAAAGTCACCGCTAGTTTCTGTCTTCGCACTCATGTTCACGTCCTCAGTCTTATCCAACGGGATTAATGATCGGTCGCCGGGCCGATGACTCCCACGCCTCAAAATCTCCTCCCGCCGGCTCTAGGCTTTCGGCTTGAGTAATTCTTCCAGAATATTAGCCTGCAGGGCGGCTCTCTTCTTTTTCATTTCCTCTTTCGCAGGGCCGTCCGGCGCTGCCTCAATCTTCTTGTCAAGTTCGATAATCTGCTTGCGGAATGAGATGTCGTTAAAAAGCTTGAGCCCTTCAATCACAAGCTCGAACGGGACTGATTTACCTTCCTTAATGTTAAAGAAACGAGACATGAGCGCGGCGCTGGCCGCCGTCGGAGTGAACGATTTGAGCTCATCGCTCTGCGTTCCATCTACGCTGATAACGACGTAAGGGACATCGCCACTGTAAACCTTTGCCTCGTTGGCGACTTCAACAACCGTTCCCTTCGTCGAGACTTTGTGCTTGGTACGGAAAGATGGATCAACGGAATCGATGTTGTCGCCCGTGACCAATACGAAACCAGCCGGAAGGGGAGCGCTACCAGGAAGAAAAATGTCCAGGGCGTCGGAAGATTCGAATTCAGGCGTGCTGTCAAATATGGCTTCACCAATCTTGCCAATCAATTTGGTAATTGCCCCTGCAGCGATGAGATAGAAACTCTGAGTCACAAAGAGAGGAATGCCCGCAGCTGAAGTGAAGGTATTGCCGATCTGCTCAAAGATTTCCTGGTCGAAGCTGTCGAAAGCAACCGTGATGTCCAGAGTTAAAGATCTCTCGAGGAGCGCCGGCGAGTAAAATATGTGCGGTGTTCCCTGTTCGCTCGCGCCGGGTCGTTCCATTCGACTATGAGCCGGCACTCTTTTCTTGAGGTAATTGAGAGCCCGCGGCTTGGCGTCCAGTGTCGCGATACTCTTGATAGCGGAGGTAAGAAGCATATCCTCCTTCTTCGGACCGAAGAAACTGCCTTTTGGGAATTTGCCCGTGTAGACCTCTCTGACAATCACTGACAGCGGCAAGCCAAGGCCGATCGGCTGAAAAGGAACTACCTCATCCTCAACTTCCATTTTCCCGGCGCCCTCAGCTTTCAGATCACCCGTCGGCAGGTTGATCGTGCTGGGGGTTTTCCCGAGTTTCAGATCGTCGAAGAATTCAGTCAATGATCTAAATACATCTGGTTGGAAGATTTCGTCAGCAGTCATTATCGCGTCGCCTTGTGCGTAGTAAAGCATTTTGGGTGTCTCCTTGAGAGTAGGGTTTCGAATTATCTTAACGGAGTTTGAGTTTTGAGATTCTGTCCTGGGCACGACTGTAATGATCTGGCACAAACACACGCTGCGATCGAGGACGTGCCAAGGCGCGTGACTGAATCTACGGCAGATTGATTTCTATCTCTCCCTTGACGTCGCTGCCGTTTGGCGTCTTTCTTGGAATATCAACGAGCTCACCTTCATTATTCAACTCGCCGATCGCGCGCACAGTCATTTTCTTGCCGGCCACAGTAACCAATAGGAAATGATACATAGCGGCCCACGAAACGGTTCGTGCTTCGTCAAATTTGTCAGGAGTTGCAGTCCTTAGCTGGCCTGCGCCGCCTGACACCAGATACTCAACTCCGTCTGCATGGCTTTGCTGAAACTGGTGTTCATGCCCACTTAGAACGACCTTTACGCCGGCCTTCTGGAATCGTTGGACGATTTCGGTCATCCCCTCAGTGTTGTGGTGCGCCGGTCCCGCGCAAAACGGCGGATGGTGGCAGAAAGGTATGCGCCACATAGAACTCTGACCTGCGGTCGCTGCTGGTAGAGCCGAATTCAGGAACTCCTGATGCTTCGGATGATCGAAGAGTCGCTTCTTAAATAAGGCCGCCTCTTTCGACGTGTCGATACAGATGAACTCAACGTCGGAACTAAAACGAAAGCGGTAAAAAAGTCCCGGATCGATCGAGGCTCGGCCGGAAGCCTCCTCGCCGGCGATACGTTCATTGATGTAGAAGTTATCAATCAACTGATCGCGATCGTCACGGCTTTCACTTTCGCCCGCATCGTGGTTGCCGATGGTCGGATAGGTTGGCACTCGGTTGATCACATAACGATATGGTTGGTAGTAAGTGAAGTACCAATCGTCGTCCTCGTCTCCGGTATTGCCGCCGATAAAGCCGAACATTGCGTCCGTGCGATAGATGTTGTCGCCGGTCGTCAGGATGAGCCGCACGCTATGATCGTTAACAGCTTTTTCCAGCGCCTCTGCGATTTGCCGTTGCCCTCGGTCTTTGTCCTTCTTAATCCCCACGCCAAAATCTCCGATGACGGCAAAGGTGAACGGTTCAGCCGATGGCTGGGTCGGATCGGGATGCGTGCGGAAGCTATTCTGATAGGGTTTACTTTTTGGCCCGAGTCCCATCTTGTCGCCAACTCGTTGCCAATTGCGGCGATTGCCGCTGGCCCACTCCTCGCCGTTCACCGTTACGCGATAGGTATACTCGGTATCAGGTTGAAGACCCGACACCCAGCAGTGGTTGGCAGTTTCAGTAAAGGCTGAGGCGACCACCTCACCTTCCATCATGACCTCAACTGTCGCTTTGCCATATGGTTCGGAGGTTGCGCCGACAGTCTGGTGCCGCGGCGGGTGTACGTGCTTGAGGTCGTCATCGTCGACCAGCTTGAAGTCCGCTTCGTTTTCTCTCACGCGAAAGTAAAACGCTCCCCAGGCAATCAACACCGATTTGTGAGTCAGACCCGCGAGATTCAGAAATGGTTCGGAATAATAGTCAGGCATAAGGGTTCTCCGATGTCTTAAACGTTTAGGTGTGTGCGGGTGAAACGAAGTCGTAAGCGCCCGCCGAACTCTACGATCCGATGCCCAGATTAATAATTTTCAACTCGGCATTTTCTTTGACCATTTGGACCACAAAAATTCCGTGTTCGACTGTGTAGATGTTTTCTGGCGCCGCTTCGCCCGCGACCTCCGATGCCACCGTATCAATGTGGTATGGGTGCCGGCGCTGTTCGTTGATGCTTCTGACGTTAGCTCTGAAAAGCTGCGAACGCCCTTCGCCGGAAATCAGGCGTGCGCGATAAGCGGATGCAGCTTGCTCAAGCGTTACGATGAGTTCTTCAAGCTCCGCCTGCTGGTAGAACCTTGAAACATCCATCGCTTCTTCATTGACAAGGACTCGCAACTGCGGCGCGGAACTGAGCATGTCCTTAACCTCAGGAGGCTCCTCCTCTGTTCTTTCTCCCAAAGCGATTATTCCAAGGAACTCCGTTCTCATTTGAAAGAGGCTGCGCAGGTAATAGAAGTCCATCAGTCTCTTGTAGACTCGAATTAGTTCCGCATCACGAAGCGAGGAAACCAGCTCTTCAGTCAGTCCCATAGCGGCGAAAAAGCCGGTGCTCTTGATGTAATTGATTGCGCCCGCCGCAAACATTTCCTCAAATAGACCATCGAGCGTCAGCCTGGTCTTGAACCTTTCAATAAAGGCTAATGCTGCTGAGTTGGCCTGAGAGATCATTTCCATTTGAGGAGCCGCCTCGGTGTGAACATCTGCGGAAATAAAGAGTGCTTCGGGAGAGGGTGGCCCAAGATGAACGTCCTGCATGGTGATCGGCACGTTACCGTAGCGTCCAATATGACGCTGAAGATGTGACTTGCTGCCGTCAAACGCACGTATGTCCGAATTGTCTTTAGTGTTGTGCGCGGGATTGATGAGTCTCCGGTAGTCGACGTCGCTGTCGAAACGAAGCCAATCTTTGGTCAATGAAAACTGACCATTCGGCTGACCCCACATTCCTTGTTCGCGCCTGCTGATCGAGTAATCGCCGTGCCCACTTCCGAAGATCGTCTGATCGAACTGCTTCTTTATTCTTTCCATGGAATCTGCGGCAAGCTCTCCAAACAGTCTAAAGTTGGCATTTGGCTGATCGCCGTTGATGTTTGTCACCGTGGTCACACGGTCTATTACATTTCGTTTCTCCCACATGCTGGTAACACCGACAAAAGTGGTCAACCGGCTGAGATTGAGCAGACGGTCCGAGGCAGGAGTGCTGCTTGAATTCGCTGTGGTCACCGAATCGTTCCAGAGGCCGGCGGCAAAAGCACTGGGGTCCGTTCCCACTTCGCCTCCGAAGTTGGCCCGAACATAGCTAATGAAAATTCTGTGCTGCTCAGTAGTAAGCCTATCCCATGTACCAATGGTAAATTTTGGGGCGGCCAGGCTGAGAAATTCGCCATTCATCTTCCAGGTTCTCCTTAATAGGGCTTTGCCCGAAAAGTCCTTGAGCAACTGTTTTAGTTTGCTCTGCGATCTCTGCGTAACTCGGCGTCCTCTGCGTTAAATGATTCAGCGGGTCACGTTAACGCAGAGGACGCCGAGATACGCAGAGATCGCAGAGAAGATATAAAACCAAGCGATACTGGAGTCGGCTGACTTTTCGGGCAAAGCCCCTTAAAGGTATTGACCAATTAGATCCCTGCTTGATCCGACGAGGAGTCTGTCGGGGTCAAATCCTGAGAATTCGGCGGAACCTTATTCAGCGCGAGTCCAATTCAACTCCGAAATCTACCCAATCCAAGTTGATATGAGTTTGCCGGGCTAAACGTTTCGTCCGGCGTGTTACTGGCGCGGAAAGTCACACCACGAAATATTTTGGGTCAACATCTCATTAGAGTCAGGAAAGTAATCTGAACAAACGCGGTGTAGAGAATCATTAGAAGGGCTATTGCCATCGTGCCAACTTTAGGCACTCCCTACGGCTTAGCCCTGGGGTAAAAATGGAAGAAAAACACAAACTGCTGTACGAGACACTGGGATACACCGGCCCTTTGGAAACTGGATCGCAGCGACTCAGCACGGAAGTGATTGCTGATGAATTGCTCAATCCCGTTGCTGATGACGCCAATGCCGGCCCACTCATTGACGAAGCGGTTGTAGTGTTGCCGACCACCGTGTTGCCCGGACAAGACCCCGCAGAGATTCCTCCGCTCGACCCGGAGGGTATCGAACAACTCGAAGAATCTCTAAACCTCAGACCGGAAGAAACGCTGATTAGAGCGCGGGAGGCATTCGACGAAGACATTTCAGAGACGCAATTGCGAGCGATGATCGCTCAGGCGCGAATGGCGCTCGACGCGCCGGAAACAGCGATTGCCTCGCTCGAAATGGATTCCATTCACCTCGAAGCCGCAAACCCGTTACCGCCGGATTTTAATTTCGAGGGGATGGATCTTGATGAGATTCCCATCAAGCCCGGTGACACTAAGTTTGAGACTGTTGCTGATGCCTTGGGATGGGCCTTGTTTGCTGGACCATTCGTTCTAACTCAGGCGTCGAGGGACAAGTTTCGTTGGCATAGTAGTCCGAATCACGCGGCGTCCAGGTTTATCTACTCTTTGAAAGAACCGACCGCAGCGTCACCGGTGGAGATAGCGCTCTTCAGCGACTTTGGAACAGGACGCTATCATTCACGCTACATCGCTAAGCGGTTGCGCACTCGCAAATTTCCCTACGCTGTCCACTTGGGAGATGTTTACTATGCCGGGCGTCGCTCCGAGTTTGAAAAATACTTCACAGCGCCGCTCGCTCCGATCCTTGCCGATACCACGCTATTCGCTCTCAATTCAAATCACGAAATGTATTCTGCCGGGATTCCTTATTTTGAATTCATGGACCAGCGAAAGACTGAACACCCCGCAAAGCAATTGCAGGAGGGAAGCTACTTCTGCCTTACGTCTGAAAAATTTCAGATTGTGGGGATCGATACCGCATACTTCGATAGGGGACGGTACCAGGAACCGCAACTACTTGATTGGCTTGCCGGCACTCTTAGAGACGGCAGGAATGCCGGGCGCGCCAACATCCTTCTCAGCGCGGATCAACCTTACGGCTATGGAAGTAGTGGGCAGACAAAACTGCTCAGCAAGGATCTGGCTCAACTTGTAAAAGACGAACAACTGGTTGACCTCTGGTTTTGGGGTAACACGCATTACTGTGCGTTGTTTGACAGTGCGGCAACGAGCCCTTTCGTCGGAAGTTGCATCGGGCACGCCGGATATCCGTATGACCGGCAGAGTGTGGGCAAACCGACTCCAGCGCCACTGCTTTTCCTGGAAACAAAAGCACGGTTTCCCCAATGGACCAACCTGCGTCCTGATCGGGGCAATAACGGCTACTGTATTCTGTCGCTAAAAAGCGATGGATCGATCGGCCTGCAATATGAAGACTGGATGGCAGAGCGTCGCTGCGAGGCTAGCTTATCGAGAACGGCCGCCGGCAAGCTGCAAGTGAGTTCAGTTGTACCAGTGCCTTAATCACCTGAGGATCCAAACATGCAAATCAACACCCGTACTCCGCTACTACAATTTCAGAATCCGCCAAAGAAGTTGACGGACTCACTTTCGGCCGCAGTTTTTGCCGGTGACGACTTGTGGGTCGCGTCTGATGAGACGACTGGCGTGGAAGGAGGGCAATCAGTTAATAGTCGAAATGCAAATTCCCTTTGGCCAGGGGTACCGACCATGGTGAAGGCATTGCCATCGTCCCGGATGCTGGACCGCCGAGTCAGCTATTAGTCGTCTATGACTCTCCCGGCGCGCAAAGAAAAGATGTAGACGCAGTCAGAGCGGATGTATTTCCTCTGACGAACAATTAGGGGCTCGAGTCGGCTTTGCCCGAAAGTCAGCCGAGTCCAAGTATCACTTAGTTTTTATCTCTGCTCTGCGATCTCGGCGTATCTCGGCGGTCCTCTGCGCTAAGGTAAACCAGTGAATCATTTAACGCAGAGGACGCAGAGATACACAGAGATCGCAGAGCAGACTAAACAGTTGCTCAAGGACTTTCGGGCAAAGCCGCTCGAGTCTTTAGGTCCGAAAGTTACGACAGCGAGAGGAAATTCCTATGGCAAATAGAGCGTTGATAACCCCGCGCAGAGTGCCGGGCGCTGAGGAAGATGAAACTACCGCCGGCGACAAAGCCAGGGCTATGGGTGTAGCGGTGGAACATGATCTCAGTGGCGGCTCAATCATTAATCTGGAGAACGACGAACAGGTTGATGCGTTAGAGGCGAATGGCTTCCGCGTGAAGGTCTTGCCGAACACCAACATCCTGAACATCGGCAACTATCAGATAGACATCGAAGCTGCAACAGCAGCTGAAGATGAAACTACGCTAGCGTCCCCCGTGGTCCCCGGTATGGAAGTCCCAACCGAGATCGCCTCCGAGTGGACACACCACCTCGTTCAGCTCATTGGTCCGCCAACGGAAGATTGGATCAGGCAGATCGAGGCACGGGGCGTTGATGTCGTCGAACCGATCTCTTCTTATGGACTGTTTGTGGTGGCGAAACCGGAGGTCGCGAATGGGCTGCGAGACCTTCCCTTCGTAGCCTGGGTCGGACCCTTCAAGCCAGCCTACCGCATCGCTCCGAATCTCACCGGGCTAACCGGTGTTATCAAGTATGTGAGCATCGGCGTCTATCCGAAAGAAGAGGTAGATCTAGTGAAGCAGGTGTTGGCCCAGGTTGGCGCCACACTGGTTCGCGAGGGCGCTCCAGTCGAAGGCTATTACGATGAATATACGCGGCTCATAGTGGAAGTCTCGGCCGAGGCGCTTCCCACCCTGGCCAGTCTGCCCGGGGTTCGATGGTTGGAATTCGCGTCGTCGGTACCCGGCCTTGACGGAGAGCGCGAAACGCAAATCGTAGTCGAAAACCTCAACGGCGCGCCTGGAGCTATGCTTGCGCCGATACCTGGGTATCAGAACTGGCTTGCCACTATGGAATTGAGCGGAGCCGATATAGTGATCGCTATCTGCGACACAGGTGTTAGCCGGAACGGAAGTAACAATGTCGATGGACACAAAGACGTAAGAGGCCGGCAGGTCTCATTTGTAGACTACACGGGTGGGTTCAAGCTAACCGATACTGACGGACACGGTACTCACGTCGCCGGCATCGCGGTCGGCAATGCAGCCACCGGAAAAATAGAAGGTCCGCCACCGAACGATTTTCTGCTCGGTCAGGGAATGGCGCCCGGAGCAAGTTACGTAACCCAGAACGCACTCTTCGGCCACTGGCCACCAGCCGACTGGGGGACACTGACTCGCGATTCAGTCACGAATAGGGCCGTCGTGATGAACAATAGCTGGTGGGACGGTGGGCCAGCCGGTTCCGGGTACACCGAAAACTCCCGGCGTTTCGATCAACTTGTGCGCGACCCCAACCCTGACACCGAGCAGTTCGATCAGCTCGTGATCGTTTTTTCAGCCGGAAACGCAGGTCCGAACACGCACACTATTACCCCGCCTAAAGAGGCCAAGAATCCCATAACGGTCGGCAACTCGCTGACCTTCAGACCTGGCGGAGAGGTTGACGACATTCGAGGTATCGCGACGAGTTCGAGTCGCGGTTCCGCGCGAGACGGCCGTCTGCTGCCGAACGTTGTTGCTCCCGGCACAAACGTCTCTTCGGCGAAGGCCGGCACCACCGAAGACTACGTGTTGATGTCAGGGACGTCGATGGCAGCGCCGCATGTTACGGGAGCGTGCGCCCTACTCATCGAGTGGTGGCGACGAAATAATTCCGGCGCAATGCCCAGCCCTGCAATGATCAAGGCTTTACTTATTAACGGTGCGGAAGATTTGTTCGGTGGTCCAGATGGCATGGGAGGTATTCTGGGCCACATGCCCGACAACAATCAGGGCTGGGGCCGAGTCAGCGTGGAGAATATCATCCTCGAGGCCCCAGCCTCCGACCGTGGGCCGAAACTATTCTTCGACCAGAAAAACCCGCTTACAGTTGTTGGCCAAGAGGAGATCATACGGGTAAGGCCCAACGACGAGTCACGGCCTCTTCGCGTAACACTGGTATGGACGGATGCTCCAGGAAGTGCCGACGCGTCGCCGGCGTTAGTTAATGACCTCGATCTCGAAGTGGCTGAACTCGATGAAGGGGGCAGGATTTTCAAGGGCAATGTTTTCGCCGAAGGCTTCTCCTCAACCGGTGGCCAGTTCGACAGCCTAAACAACATTGAATGCGTTTACGTTCGCGACCCGCACGGTTCCTATGAGGTGCGCGTGATCGCTTCTGCACTGCGCGCTAATGCCCGCCCACCTTTCGATAATATCGGGTGGCAGGACTTCGCCCTGGTGATCGATAACGCCGTGCAGTTGTAGCTCGCATTGGTTTCAAACGGACACTCGCCGGACGCCGCAGAAACGGTCAACGGGACGTCACGAACTTTTAACTGCCGTTCTTACAGGAGGTATGGATAAGTCATGACTTACGAGTTGGTGAAGGCCACACCTGCATTGATCCGAGCACATGAGGGCGCCTACGCCCCAATCTCCATGGGGGAGGCCGCCCCATGCCCGGATCGCGCATATCAGAAACTTAACATCGGAATGATCCAGGTCACAAACGGCGAGTTCATTGCCTACTCGACCCCCGATTCCGCCTTCTTCGTTACGAAGAACCTGATTGAAAAGGCAGAACGTTCCATCCTCATTGGTATTTACGACTTCACGGCAAAGCACATGAGGGATCTCCTCATAGCCGCTGTACAGAAGGGTGTCAGTGTAACGCTGATGCTCGATTGCAATTTCAGTAATCTTCCGGGCACTGTGTCGCCTGAGAAGTCCCTTTTTGAAGAGCTTCGTAATAAGGGCGTCAGGTGCGTCCGCGCACCCTCCTGCCAGGGCGGGACAAACCGTTACTTCAAAGTAGCGCATGAGAAGGTGATCGTCATAGACGACATTTGGACGCTCGTGCAAAGCGGGAACTATACGAACCACAGTATTCCCTTCAACCAGAGCGACGGTATCAACAGTCCCGGTTTCAAGACGGGTAACCGCGACATGGGTGTTGCCATTAAATCCCCGGACGTAGCTGAGTTCTTTTCACGAATCATCAATGCTGACATTCAACTCGAACTGGGTGAGGAGGACGAAGTAACAGATTCGGCCCTGGTGGCGACCAGCTTGCCCCCGTTGTTTACACCAGCGGTCGAAGCCGTGGAGTTCCAACTCTTCCACAGCCAAAGCTTCCCAATACCTGGTTCAGTTCCTGTGTTGCCCGTGCTGACGCCGGACAACTATATGGATGTGGTGCCGGCGTTGATCGCCTCCGCTAAGCGTTCCATCATCATCGAGCAGCAGTACATTCGTGACTTTAACCAAAGTTGGAACGGCAGCATCAAGCGACTGGTCATGTCAATCAAAGGTGCGCTGGAGGAGAATTCCGATCTCGACGTGCGCATAATCGTTGCTCCACCCTACGATTCAACTAATGAGAACGATCGCACGCAACTCAGAAATGAATTGAACGCGCTCGCCGGCGTAGGCCTGCTCGAGGGTAGGAATATCAGACTGCTAAATAAGGCCCAACTTACGCATTGTCACAACAAGCTGATCATTGTGGATGAGGAGAAGGTGCTGATCAGTTCGCAGAACTGGTCTGAGCCCGCCGTCACCATCAACCGCGAAGCGGGAGTCATCATTACACAGCCGGATATTGCCGGCTACTTCGCAAAGATTTTCAATGAAGACTGGAAAAACGCTTACCAGGCACTTGATGATGCGCCGGATACTGAGCTCTTCATGCTGGCGGATCCAAGCCCTGAGAACGTTCAGGAGGTCCTCGCATCCGGCAATTTCGCGCCGGTAGAGTGGGGTGATCATGCTGACATCTGAGACCGAAGCGAGCTAACTCTTCAAGAGGCTTTGCACGAAAGTCAGCCGACTCCAGTCTCACTCGGTTATATCTTCTCTGCGATCTCTGCGTATCTCTGCGTATCTCTGCGTCCTCTGCGTATCTCTGCGTCCTCTGCGTCCTCTGCGTTAACGTAATTCGGTGAATCACTTAACGCAGAAGACGCCGAGATACACAGAGGTCGCAGAGCAAACTAAAACAGTTGCTCAAGGACTTTCCGGGCAAAGCCTCTAATCATTTGTTTTGGTAGCGTCAGCGACGACTGAGTTGGAACTCCATCGTTGACGGGCCTAATTAAGACCTCGCGATGTCATTTAGTTCGAAGGTTGGAGAGTGACGCCTTTGCCAGAATGGTTCCCTGGGCCACCGGCGCTCCATAAGGTAGCGGTCATGATGCATAAGCAGGTATCGCGCGTAAGTGCGGTCAACGATCTCCGCAAAACTGCGGAGCGCGTCCTTTTCGCCGGTGAGGAAACTGACGATGGCCGACGCGGCATACAGGCCATTTCCCATCGCCGAACTAATGCCGTATGACGAGAGCGGGTCGTAAGCGGCAGCTGCATCGCCTACCGCGAGCCACCGATCACCCACCATTTGCGAGAGTCGCGCGTTGTGCGCCATGAGTAGACGCGGAACTCCGAGAGAGCGGAAATGTCCGCCGGCTACGCGTTGGTGCGTGTGTTTGGCTTTCCGCATGAGAGCCTGCCACTCGTCCGCCCGGCGCAGCAAGGCAGGATCAACCAGATCATTGTCGGTCATGTAGACGGCGATCAACTTGCCGCCCGGCAAGGTTGCAGAATACCACCAGCCCGAAGGAACAGCTTCGATCAGAGTGCGGGCGTCACTGTCCCCGGACCCGTCATACGACTGCATGAAGACTGCCGCACCGATCAAACGATCATAGACGATGGTTCGAGTCCCCAGGAGACGAGAGAGCCGTGCGACGCGGCCAGACGCATCGACTACAAAGTCCGCATCGGAGAACTCCGTGCCTTGCGGGGTCCTGACTGCCAGCCGCCAGCCATGTGTCTCGCGAGAGCAAGCGATAAGACGATGCCCGTATCGCCAATCGACACCGGCTTCCACTGCGGCATGGGCCAATGACTCTTCAAACTTGAAGCGATCGAGGTGCCAGCCGTTACCATTCGTACCAAAGATGAAATCGCGATCCACGGGAACCGGAGAACCCCAAACAGAGCGGCTCCCGTATGAGGCAATATGATTACCGCCGCGCAATCGTTCTACGAGGCCCAAATGTTCCAGGAGAGGGTTGACGCTCGGAGGGAGACACTCTCCGACTTTGATCGCCGGTCCCCGCCGTGCTTCCCAAACTTGCACGGCGAGTCCGTTGCGGGCCAACATCGAGGCGACCGTCGCTCCCGCTGGTCCACCTCCGATGATGACGATGCGCGGCACACGCAAGAAACTCACTGTCCTTTATAACTGGTCACGCCTGAGCACGCGGCGCCGCGCCGATATAGGCACTTCTTCCTTCTCCGCCGTCAACTTGGCTGCGGCAAGGAGGGGCACGTCTTCGACTTCGTCCGTGGGAGCTTGAATCAGCCTCTCCGCAATCCTGACCTGCTCCCACGTTGGATCGGACTTGGTGAACTCTTCTGCGAGTCCGGTCTCTACCCAAAGTCGCGCGGGCAGGCCCTGTTCAGCATTCGCCGGCCCCGGACGAGCCGTCACGATGCCGAGTTTGTGCCAGTTGGCGACGTTGTCGTTAATGCGTGTCTCATAGTCCGGGCCAAAATAACGGAGCCAGTCGAGCCGGTAATAAAGGTGCTTCATCCTCTGGCCAAGAGGGAGCGTTGCATCCATCGCGCGACGGTAGGAGCGGTCGCTCAAAACCTGATTAGGGACGCGCGCGGCCCAGAACGAAGGCAACGACAGGTAGGTGCCAACTTCGTAACCGGAGAGACAACTCGCCTCGTCGGTTTGCCACGGCACGCCGAGCCAACACGTAAGCGTGCCTGGACCACTTGACTCAACGATCCCGCCCGGACCCATCGCCTCAGCCGGCGTCAGCATAGGTCCGTAATCCATTTTCGGTTGCACGCCTTCGGGGAGGATGTTAAGCCGGAACGGCCTCTGCCACATGCTTGCCACGCGCAGCGGCCAAGTCAACTCAATACCGGGATGGAATGGGCCCCCGAGACAGCTTTCGAGGTTAGCTTCGTCGAGCGCGTGCGGCTGTTGCGCGACCGAATAATCCTGCAACGTAACCGGTCTTTCGCGGTCGTTCGGGTCGTTGTCGAAATTGCCCGCTGCCCACTCCCGCAGCCACGAGTACTGGGTCCGGGTGGTAACCGTTAGATCATCCATCCCGACGTTCGAGTAGTCGCCGAAGGCATCGCCATAGAAGGGCGGAATTTTTTCCGCCTCCTGCTCCGCCAGGGCGCGGGCCGGATCACGGAACCACTTGAAATAGGATGTGCGCAGTGGCTTGAACTCATCATCCGGATTCGACAACTGATCCAGCAATGCGGGTTCTGTCAGGTTACTTGGCGAGCCGATCCCAAAAAGAAAGTTGACGCCGGCATTGACCCACTGACTGTTTGTGAGCCGTTCAAAGATGGGGAAGATATGACGCCAGAAAGATGGCCGTTCCGGGGCCTTCATCGCGAACTGTGGGCCCCAGCAAAAGAGATCGTAGACCACGTCGTACATCGTCACTACGCCGTAGAGTCCCTCCCCGTAGTTCGGGGGCGTGACGGCCACCATCGCAGGCTCGGCCTCGAACACCTGGCCGCTGATTTTTACGGTGGCTCGCACCGGGCCGTCCGAGGTGTCATCGTGCCAGTCGTCGTTGTTGGCGAAGGTCGTGGCCGGCTTGTCCTTAAAAGAGGCCGAGTGGCCGAAGCCACCCAGCACGAGCAGCCGCCCAGCGTCGTCGGTGCGCAACTCGCCGAGCGGAACTTTCTTCTCCATGAACTCCCCGCTGTCGAAGCGGTACGCGTCGCCCTGCATGTTGCGTCCGCTGATGGTGCGCGGTCCAGGATCGATGACCAGCTTCTCGCGGTCTTTGCCCGTGATGGTGGCGTTGCGCAAGGGCGTTGTCTTGGCGTACTTCCCCAGGTCCATCGCGTTCTGGAACTCATACCATGCAGCTTTGCGGTTTGCGAGGTGGACGCTCCAGGTAATCTCACCTTCGGCGGCAGTAATTTCGCGCACCGCCTCGCCCGCTTCATTCAAGCCGTAGACGCGAAATCGCGCGGCCTGTCGCTTGATACGGCCTTGTGCGTCCTTGTAGTTGCCGTCTGGCAAAGATACTTGGCCGGGCGCCTCCGGCCCGATAAAGTATTCTTCATCCGAGTTGCCTACGCGCGCCACACCGATACATGGGTAGATCGCATAACCCACTACTGAGTCTTGATCTGGCATGAAAATTTTCTCCCGATTTATGAGTCAACTGAAGACCTCGCGCAGCGGTAGTGCGTCAGTTTGAAAGTTGACCAAATTACGCCGGAGGCGTTCGTTAATTTACGCCGGAGGAGGAGCTTTGCCCGAAAAGTCAGCCGACTCCAGTATCACTCGGTTTTTGTATCTTCTCTACGATCTCTGTGAATCTCGGCGTCCTCTGCGTTAACGTAACTCGGTAAATCATTTAACGCAGAGGACGCAGAGATACACAGAGATCGCAGAGCTACCCGCGCGGCTTATACGACGTGCTCGACATCGCTGTCAATGGCTTTTACCGGTGGCGATTGACGCTGATCATGTGATAGAAACGTTTTCCCGCTCCGTACCATTCATTATAGAAATACATCCACAGGATGGAACCAACTTAGATCAGGGGGAAATACATGAATCGAGGCGTAGCTCATCCGCTTAAGAGCACAGTGCAGGGAGTCACAGCCGGCGGAGTTCGCGTTGAGGGCGTTGAGATTACACAGGCCATACAGGACATGAATCACTCAGTCACCCTCGTGGCGGGCAAGAAGACGGTCGTGCGCGTGTACCTCAGCCGCCCAACCGGCGCAAACATCAAAGTCAGGGGCGAGATCGCAGTCAGGAGGACGCCCAGCGGACCCGCGAAGTTAGTGCCTTCACTCGACACAGCCCCACTCAAGTCAGGGCAAGCCGTCAAAATTCGATCCCTCCGAGAAGATGTCCGCTTGAGTCTAAACTTCCTGCTCCCGCCCGAGCTCACCACAGAAGGAAAGATTCACGTTCAGGTCGCGACGCTCAAGGATGCCACGACTGGCGCACCGGTGACGTGTGACGGGTGCGATGGGACCAATGTCACCGTCTCTTTCAGCGCCGCTTCTCCTTTGAGAATCAAGCTTATTCGTCTTCGTTACAGGACGAGCAATCCAGCTGGCACGCACCTCGCTTCCGCCAACGATCTTGCGCTTATTAAGTCCTGGTTGAAACGCGCGTATCCGGTGGCGGAAGTAATCAGTTCGGTCTCGACTGTGGATGCTAATTTCGGACCGCCGTTCGACCAAGAGGACGCAACGGGAGAATCGAACGATTGCAACGATGCCAACGCGCAGATCTCAGCCATCCGCAACCTCGATATTACCGGCAATGGCGACAAGCGCACACACTATTACGGTCTGGTCGCCGACAGTGGTGGCTTTATGCGCGGTTGCGCAAACATCATCCCTGCGTCGGCCAACCCGGCGGCGGTGGCTTCGGGTCCGAGCGGGCCAGCCGATTTCGGCTGGGACACGGATGGCTCCTACGGAGACTGGTATACTGGACACGAACTCGGCCACACATTCGGGCGCAAGCATATTGGTGTCTGCGGCGAAACTGCTGACGACTCGAACTTCCCATTCCCGAAAGGGCAACTCTCGAAGGCCGACGGCGCTTTCGTTGGTTTCGATGTCGGCGACGCGGCGTTGAATTTGCCGATGGCTGCTCTCCCCGGAACGAAGTGGCATGACGTGATGACCTACTGCGAACGGCAGTGGCTCAGTAGTTACACGTACGAAGCCATACGGCGGCGGCTACTCAAGGAGGACGATTTAGGCGCCGGCCCAGTTCCGGCTGAGGACGACGAGGGCCCTGCTCCGTCCGAAGTCATGGCCGCTGACGAACTGGAGGTGAACATGGATTCCGGGCAGTTTATAAACGTCGTAGCTACCGTTAACCTCACGCGGGCAACCGGGAAAATCAAATACGTGAACCCGGTAGACACGGTGCTCGTGCCCAAGGAAGATCCTGACAGCCCGGTATCGATTCGCGTCCGGTCTGCGGACGGTCAGGTGCTTCATGAGTATTACGCAGCCGTCAAGCTCAACACTTGTGAGGAGCCAAATAAAGACCGGAAGGGAATCGTGGATGTTGCCCTGCCGCGCCAAGCCGATGCGGCGTCTCTGGAACTGCTCGTCGACGATCAAGTCGTGGACACATTCCGGCCAGGCGCGGCCCCTCCCCCTTTAAGCAATGTCAGACGGCGTGAGGTTGAAGAGGACGAGACAGCGGCGGTAGGCGTAGGCGCGTCGGAAGACGCAGTAAGTCTCGAATGGGACGCACCGGTCGCGGAAGAAGAGGGTGTCGTAGGCGAGGCCGGAACCAGTCCTGTTACCTACAATGTACAGGTGAGCACGGACGGCGGACGCACCTGGCAAACAGTTGCAGTTGGACTCACTACGCCGACGGCAACGATAGACCGCGGACAGTTTCAGGATGCCGAGAGCGTGATGGTGCGTGTCATCGCGACCAATGGTTTTGACAACAGTGTAGTCACCACCGATGAAATGCCCGTCGAGAAACTAGGAGAGTCGGGCCTCGGCGTATAGTGGGTCCTTTGAGCATGGGCTCGCTTAACGAATGCAAAATTCAGGAGAAGTCACATGAGACCCAGCAGCGACCTCGACAGATTGACGAGGAACATGGCGCAGCGCCAGACGGGATACGCTGCCGACCCGTCATCTCCGTCTTGCGAGCCATACATCCTGTTTCTGGGGGCGGGTTGCTCGCTCGCTGCGGGCGTGCCGAGCATTGACGAGATCGCGCAGAAAGAACTTTCACAGCCGGTCAGCTCGGGCTCAAGCTTTCCCACGCCGCCGCCATACGATCCATCGGATAAAGCGGCGTCCCTCAAAAGATTCTATAAATGGCTGGAGCCGATGTCCGCCGGTCACGTCTTCCGGCTGTTCCAGAAGCATTACGCGAACACGCCCGTTCCCCTGTTCTATCAAGACCTCGCTCTCTTGATTAAGAACAAGTTTTTCAGCCGTATCTTGACGACCAACTTCGATACCCTCCTCGAACAGGCACTCAGCGGCGCTGGACTTGTGCGCGATGTGGATTTTGAAGTAATAAACTTCGGCTTGACCTCGCGTCCGGACGAGATGAGCGTCGCTCGCACGACCGCCTATGACGCTTCGCCCGACCGCGTTCAAGAACCGATCAGCATAGTCAAACTGCACGGAGACCTCGCCGAGGGCCAGCTCATGATCACTCCGCCCCAGATCGAGCAAGCACTCAAATCGCGCCGCTCGGAGACCAAGCAAGAGCTGAGAGGCGACATGGTGATGGTCGATTACAAGTTCGAAACCCCCCTGCTCCATCATTGGCTCAATTCCTACCGGAAGAGGGAGTTGTGGTGGGTCTCCGCCGAACCGGAGCGACAAAACGACATTCAATCGTGGGGCGAGGACATTGCATATATTGACGGTGAACTCGGGAAGCCTCAGGAGTTCTTTAGTCAGTTAGCCCTGCGCCTGCTGCGCCTGCCGGCGCTCCAGTCGCAGCGGCAAGCATCAGACTTCTCTCTTCAGCGAGAAATGAATCAGAGCGCCGAGCCGGCGCCAGCGATCGAGTTGCTCCCTGAAGACGAGACGGTTTTGGCAGAAGACTTGCGCGGGCAAATCAGGCGCGTCCAGGCGTCGCTGTATAGCCTCGAACAGAAGGCTAGCCCGGACGAGAGGCCAGCGAGCCTCCAGGCGCAGATCGATTATCAAAAGCAGCAGATCGTAGTCCTGGAGGACAGGCTCCGTTCGCTCTCCAGCAGCAAGCCGCGGCTGCTTGAGTTGCTGGAAACATTCACTGCCAGCTTGCAGGTGGCGCTGGACGACCCTAATACCGAGCAGCTTGTTAGCGACGCCACCGTCAAATTCTTACGTAACCAATACTACGCCGTGAAGGAACAATACTCGACCAGCACACCAAATCAGCAGATCATCTCAGCCGCTGTCGGGGCAGCCGCGATACTCGCTGAAAGGCTCTACGTCGAGCTGGGCTCAGACGTGGTGAAGCCCGAAGAGGTGCGCGACCTTGCTTCGTTTGTGCCGACCATGGCGACGAGGGGGTTAAAATGATGGCCGCCCGTATTTCGATCATGGTGCTCCCGTCAAACCCGCGCGAGACGCCGCCGCAAATTCTGTTGGAGCAGAACGGCGTGTGGCTCAACATGATGCCGGATGACCAAAGCACGAACGCCGTAGACATCCAGGAAACCAAGAGGGACATTGACGCCTACTTCACCAAGATCATGGGTGAGGTGGAAGGTGCGCCGGCCCACAATGCCGACACCGCAGCTCTAAAGTCTCCGTTTGCGACCTACTACCGGAGACTGGTCACGACGAAGGTTCGCGAAGCTCTCTTCAAAGCCGCCGAGACGCGCGTCGGTGACGACCTGCCCGAACTACTCATCCACACCGACACCTATCTCGAGTGGATTCCGTGGGAGATGTTCCATGACGGCAAAGATTTCCTCGGCCTGCGGTTCCGCGTCGCGCGCCTCCCCATCATGAGGCAAGTCCCGGACATGAGCGCGAAGACAATCGCAGTGCAGAACGTCTACAACCTGCTGGCCAACAACTTCCTCGACGCCGCCCAATTTGCACTCTGGGAAAAAACCTTCAACGGCGTTCTTGGCGCCGGGCAAGAGAAGAAGTATCCTCCCCCTCCTCCCAGCGTAGACAACATCCTCAACGCGCGTAACGCCGATATCCTCCACATTACCTGCCACGGCGGCTTGAGAGATCAGCAAGAAGAGGTCTATTGGACCCTCGACGATCGCAACCCACAGCCCATCAACTACGAGGTCCGAACGACGTTCTTCGACAACGACATTCTCGGTTACGACACTAAGCCGCTGGTCTTCGGAAACGCCTGCGCGTCGACCAACGCGGGCGGCGGCACCCGCAAGAATGGACTGCTCCCAGGTTACGGCGCTTCGTTCTTCGCCAAGGGCGCTTTGAATTTCATCGGGACATTCGCTCCTATCACTAAAGACCTGGCTATCGAGTTCGCCCAGCTCTTCTACCAGAAACTACTCGGGACGGGTGGCAAGCCGCCGCTGCCGATTGCACAAGCGCTGTGGGAGACCAAGAACCATTACCGCTCGGCGGCAATCAACAGCCCCGATCCTTCATACCTCTTCTACTGTCTCTACGGCCCGCCCGACACGATCTTTCAGGCGGCGCCGCCAAACGTGTGAGCGCCGTCTTGGAGCGCGACTATGAGTGATCTTGCCACTTTGCGAGAACAGGAATACCGCCAGCGACTCGAAGTTGACCGGCTGCGCCGGGTGGTCTACGAGCAGGCAGACCCTAACGCAACAGGGCTGTTGCAACAGTTGGTTGCAGCGGAGAATAGTCTAAGCCTCATCGAGCAGGAGCGCGCAACCGCACAGGCAGGTGACGACAGCAAGACGAGCGAGGGATTGATCGTCAACACTAAAACGGTGGGCAAACTGGCTGGTGCCGAAACCACCGGGCTCGAAGCCAAAGTCAACCTTCAGATGGCGCAACTCCCGACCGCCATTTGTCACCTTTTTAATCCCGAAACGCACCCGCTAGTCACCTGCGATGTCACCAACACATCCGCCCAGACTCGCCGCGTGCGGGTTAGCTGCGCCATCCAAAACTACTCGGCTCAGGCTGTAGAGACGAAGGAGTTGAAAAGGAATCAGCCCGAAACATTCAAACTATTGCCAACACTCTTCCCCGAGCGTGCCAGACGAGTAACGGAGTTGACGCGGGCCACGCTCAACGTGCTCGTCGAAGACCTCGACAACGGCAAGGTCGAGATTCAGAAGACCAGTCCTATCTGGCTGCTCGCACGGACGACCGCGCCGCTGGCCGTCCGGGATCCGACTTCCGGCCAATGGAACGATTTGTCTATGTACTTGGGCGCGTTCGTGACGCCGAACGCGAAGGAGTTGATGGGCTTCCTGCGCGCGCCTGCCGCCTTGCACCCAAACGGGCTGGTTGGCTACCAGGGAGATAAGGCCGGCGTCACGCCGCAGGTCGAAGCTCTCTTCAACGCACTCAAGAACGACGCGCAGATCACATACGTCAATTCGGTGATCGCCTTCAGTCCGGAAGAAGGTACAAATACCCAGCGTGTGCGGCTGCCTCGTGAAAGCCTTGCGAACCGGACAGCCAACTGCATAGACGGCACAGTGCTCTTCGCCAGTCTCCTCGAAGGAATCTCGCTCAACCCGGCGCTCGTCATCTTGCCGGGCCACGCGATCGTCGCGTGGGAGACGTGGGACAAGAGCGGCGAATGGGACTATCTTGAGACAACAATGATTGGCGGAAAGTACACCTTCGACCAGGCTCGAAACTCGGGGAGCTCGATGGCTAAGACGTTCGAGAACCTGGCCAACGTAACGGGCAACAAAGCTAAGTTCCGGCCGTGGCCGTTGCGTACCTTACGCCTCGAGCATCGCATCATGCCGATGGAATAGGCGCGACGCATCTCGCATGGGAGCTACCTTCAGTCGGGGCATAGACCACAAAGTTTTATCTCTGAACGAAACCACACCATAGGAGGAATACTCATGGCTATTGACGACGACGCAGACGTAGGCTCGGGTGAACTCCGCTCGACCAACGAGCCTCGCACCGGGATCATAGGCGGTCGCACTTTCTTGATGAAGACCGTCCAATACTCGGACATCGGAGGAGACGCTATCTTCGAGGGCGACATCGTACTCGGCACGGTCAAGGAGATGGAGGAAGCCTACCAGAAGATTGCGGAGTCCGACGACGTTCAGACAACTCTCAAGGCAGTCTTCCGCTCAGGCTCGCAGTTCCGCTGGCCGGGCGGCGTCATCCCTTTCCGCATTGACCCGGCGCTGCCCGATCCGGGCCGCGTGAAGGAGGCCATCGCGCACTGGGAAAGCCGCACGCCCATCAGATTCGTCGCCAGAACGAACGAGGTCAGCTTCGTCACGTTCCGCCGCTCGGTTAACGGCTGTAGTTCTGAAATCGGCCGGCAGGGCAAGGAGCAATTTGTCAACCTGGGCGACTCGTGTACCAAGGGCAACGTGATTCACGAAATTGGGCACACGGTCGGGCTATGGCACGAGCAGAGCCGCGAAGACAGGAAGAACTTTATTACCATCGATCTGACGAACATCATCCCTGGAAAAGAGCACAACTTCAACCAGCACATCACCGACGGCGACGATGTCGGCCCGTACGACTATGGCTCGATCATGCACTATTCTGCTTTCGCCTTCGCGCTGAACACAGCCAAGCCGACTATCATCACGCCGCACGGCGAGGCCATCGGGCAACGCGAGGGTCTCAGTGACGGAGACGTTGCCGCCGTGAAAACCGTTTATGAATTCGCTTAAGTGCGGCGCGGTCCGCGGAGTTAACTTTGGATCGCTCTGAGCCTACGCCCGTCCTGCTTCGCGGGCATGTTGTTTTCGACGACTCAGCAGCGTCTTTCACAGGCGCCACTCTGTACGTTTCCCTGCAAGACACGAGTCTGGCCGACGCAGATGCCGTGACCGTAGCGGAGCAGATAACAAAGGGCGTGGCCTACGACGCGGGCGCGCGGAACACCTTGCCCTTTGCCCTGGGCGGCATGATACCCGACGAGCGCGCGCATTACACCGTCAGGGTGCTCGTCGATCTTGACGGCGATGGCCGAGTCGGCCATGGCGATTTCGTGAACGTGGAGAGTTACCCAGTCCTCACGTGGGGCCACACGCACGAAGTCTCCATACGTGTGGAACGCGTTGGCTGAGCCACAAGCAGTTGTATCACTGACTTCTCCAAGTCCTACTTTGCGCGTGATTCCGAGCGTTTGGAAGTTTCTTCGTTATCTCCACAATTTTTTCAAGCTACGGCGGGGCTTTGCACAAAAAGTCCTTGTTCTGCGGATTTCTCTGTGCAACCTCTGTGTTCTCTGTGTCTCTGTGGTGAGTTTTGCTGCGAATTCAGTTAACCACAGAGACACAGAGGACACTGAGGTTGCACAGAGAAGAGCGCGCTCGAGACTTTTGTGCAAAGCCCTACGGCGGCGTGATCCGCAGGACGATTTAGTAAGTGCTTTGATAAAAGCGGAAGAGGCAGGAGATAAGTTAAACGAAGATGAATTGCTGGCAATGGTATTCCTGTTGTTGATTGCCGGACATGAAACAACAGTAAACCTAATCGGCAACGGGACCCTCGCCCTCTTGGAGAAACCGAATGAGATGAGCAAGTTGCGGAGCGAGCCTTCACTAGTGAAGCCAGGCCGTCGAGGAACTACTTCGTTACACAGCACCTGTATTCACGACCAGTGACGTTATGCACTTGAGAATGCGATGATTTATGGCGTTACGATCCCGCGAGGAGAGATGACTCTGGGTGTGATTGGATCTGCAAACCGCGACGAAACCGTATTCGGACAAGCCAAACGAATTGCAGATCACACGCTCGTCAAACAAACACCTTTCATTCGGACAAGGTATTCACTTTTGTTTGGGTGCGCCATTGGCGCGGATGGAAGCACAGATCGCTTTCACCACTCTATTGCAGCGATTGCCAGACTTGCGGCTGAAAAATCCTTCTCATTCCTTGCGCTGGAGACCCAGCATATTCTTGAGAGGACTAGCTTCGTTACCCGTGAAGTTTTGAGACTTACTTTTACCATCCCACGTTTATTAAGTGATTCAACCAAAAAGCGATTTAGCGTCTAACGGCATGGGGCCAAAAGAGTACATGACCAGGACACGACCTGTCGGTCTTATCGCGCTAGTTCTGCTGTTCGCTGTTGGTACGTTCGCGAGTTTTATTTCGGCAGCGTCCCTGATATTTCCTGGGAGTTTTCTGGAGCCGATTTGGAGTCTCAACCCTAACGCGCGGGCAGGATTCACTCGTCTCGGTTCGGCGGCCATAGTGCTTATGATTGCTGTTTGTATCGCTTGCACTTTTACCGCGATTGGGTTGTGGCAGGGACGGCGCTGGGGATATTGGCTCGCGGTTCTGATGTTGGTTGTGAATCTTTGCGGCGATGTGGTCAACGTCATTACTGGCACAGAGCCAAGAGCCGTCATTGGTATCCCAATAGTCGGCGTGATCATTGCTTACCTTCTGCGCAAACAAACGAGGCGTCATTTCAACAACGGGGCCATCTAGCTTCTCCATACCCGCCGGAAGTGCGACGTTGTAAGTTTTCTCAATTCAGCACGACAAATGAGAGTAAACAGGCACGCCACGTATGCATAACCATTGTGGCGCGTCCAAACGGCGACTTGATTGAGCCGAAACTGAGAAACAAAGGAGTATTGGAATGAAGTTACTAATCAACGGTTTAATGGTTGCGTGCTTGCTCGTCACTTTGGCAGGTACGACAGTGTTCGGTAACACGAGGAAGTCGAACATCGCTTTCTCGGTGGACACAAAAGTGAACGGTACACTCGTAAAGAAGGGCAAGTATGAAGCCGTATTCGACGAGCAATCTGGCGAGTTATCGATCTTCAAAGGTGCGAAACTGATCGCAAAAACCTCGGCCAGGCTCGAGAAGCGAGATCAGAAAGCGCGTGGTACTGAGGTTCAGACCATTCTCGAAGGCATGGATCAGAAATTAGTTAGCATTACATTCAGTGGCAGCCACGAAAATCTGGTTGTTGGTCAGGCGGGCATGCAAGCAGGTGGGAATTAATTACTTTCTTTCGAAAAGGCGACTCGCATCTCGGACTCAATTCGAGCTTCGGGCTGCGTTTCGCTTGTTTCGGCCATTCAGCGTAAAAAATAAACTAAAGCAACAATGGCGAAAGCCACCAGGATTACGGATGGAACGAAACGGCGCCATATCAGTCGGTCGATCATGTTTTCGGCTTCCATATTCATCGCGCACCGCGGGCAGCCGCGCGCGCTTTGCTCAAGCACGTTGCCGCAATCTCGACAGGTTTTTGTGCTCATTGTCATTGGGTCAGTGAGAATGAGTCATCAGCAAGATCACGCTGTTAGTTGCTACGGGCCGGCGTATACACTACTCTACTGGTCCAAGAAGTTCATATTGGTATGAATGCGCCTCAGGGTAACTTGCCCGATGAATCTCCCGATCCTGGTCGTTGGCTGGACGACCATGGCGACTACCTTTTTAAGTATGCCGTTTTTCGACTACGCGACAATACCGCCGCGGAAGACGCCGTGCAAGAGACTTTTCTCGCCGCACTAAAAGCTTACAAAGAATTTCAAGGGCGCGCTTCGGAGCGTACCTGGCTCGTCGGTATTCTGAAGCACAAGATCGTCGATCATTTTCGGCGCGCAATGCGTGAGGCCCCTCTCGGTGAAGAATCTGATGAAGGTCCCGAGCACCGCGAGTTTTTTGAACGGCCCGACCCGTGGCAAGGTCATTGGAATAACAATTACGCGCCAAACGAATGGCATACAACGCCGGCAGAGTTAATCGAGCGCAACGATTTCTGGAAAGTATATAACGATTGCCTCTCGCCTTTGCCACAACGAACTGCCAGTGCTTTCACGCTACGTGAAGTCGATGGTCTGAAAAGCGAAGAGATCTGCGAGATTTTGAGCATTAAAGTGAACAATCTTTGGGTTATGCTTCACCGCGCTCGGCTGCATTTGCGCAACTGTCTTGAGCTAAACTGGTTCCGACGCGAAGAGTAAAATGGCGCTGAAACTCTACGACAAACTGAAGCACTCGATTCGCTATTGGCTCTTGCGAAGGTTGCCTACTTGTCAGCAGACCGTAGAAAAGATCTCACAATCAATGGAGCGATCGCTGAGTTTGCGAGAGCGAATCAATTTAAAGCTTCATCTATGGATCTGTGCGTGGTGCCAGTGGTACATGGAACATCTTCACATCATCCGCGAAACAGCTCGTGCCAAAGCTGACGAACCACCTGACCTTATGTCGGGCGCTGGTCTTTCGAGCGAAGCACGGGAACGAATTCGCCGCCGCCTCACAAACCAAAACTAAACCAAGACTTGTAAGGTTCGACGGCCCACTTGCGACAACTGTGCAAGAGAGGAGCGGTTTGTCTTTCAGTCGCCTTATGGATTTGGTTAATCACAATCATCAACACAGTCCGAACAGGTTTGGCGTTGTCCCAACACCCGTCCGATTAAATGCAGATCCGGAGTACACGGGAAAAGGAGTGACGGTGGCTTTTCTCGATTCAGGATTCTATCCGCATCCGGATCTCATAACACCCGTGAACCGTGTCATAGCTTATGAAGATCTGACCAAAGAGCAGCGCAGTTTGTTGTCTACTGAGCCAGTCGAGTCTTGGCAATGGCACGGGACACAGACATCGGTTGCGGCCGCCGGTAACGGACAACTAAGTGATGGCGTTTATCGTGGATTGGCCCACGAATCAGAACTCGTGCTGGTGAAAGTAAGTGAGGGCGGTCGTATAACTGAAGAGAATATCGCACAAGGTATTCAATGGATAATTGCCAATCGTGAGCGTTACAACATTCGAGTGCTGAATATATCTCTGGGTGGAGACGAGGATATTCCGTGTTCGAAGAGCATCGTCGATCAGGCTGCCGAGGAAGCAATAAGTCGGGGGATCGTAGTTGTCGCAGCGGCCGGAAACTCGGGGGCGGAGGGCCGTCATTCTATTCCGCCCGCTAACTCCCCCTCAGTGATCACGGTAGGTGGATACACAGACCACAACCGATTGAACAGGCGTGAACTTGATCTGTATCACTCAAATTTTGGTGTCACTGCGGACGGAACAGTTAAACCTGAGATCGTAGCGCCCGCGATGTGGGTGGCCGCGCCCATTCTACCGGCGACCAGATTCTATGAACGAGCTGAAGCCTTATCGCGTCTGGCTGCCGCCGTGGACTATGAACTTCGAGATCTCGCGCACGAGCTGAAAGAAGCAGCCGAGATTCCGGAGCGAGTTGCGAACTCAGATGCGAAAGGAATTCGAGCGTACGTTGAGGCGGCTTTACAACAAGACAAGATCGTAGCGGCGCATTATCAACACGTCGATGGAACATCCTTCGCAGCCCCGATTGTAACGTCGGTTGTGGCCCAAATGATCCAGGCGAATCCAACCTTAACGCCAGGCGCCATCAAGAACATTTTGGTCTCTACGGCCGACCGTATTGTGACGAAGTCTGTGATTAGACAGGGCTATGGAGTTGTAAATGCCAGGCGTGCAGTGGAATTAGCAAAAACTGAACGCCACGCATTGAACGTTGTGGGATGTAAACCGCCTCGAGTCGAGAATGGCCGTCTAATGTTTGTCTTTCACGACGATAGCGCACACAGCGTTTCAGTTGCGGGTGACTTTAACGGATGGAGCCACGTCGCTACACCGCTCAAACGAAATGAGTCCGGTCTTTGGTTGACAGAGATCGACGTTCCACGAGCCGGGCGTTTCGAATACAAGTTCATCATCAACGGCCAGCGCTGGATTGAAGATCCGAGCAACGGCATGAAAGCACCTAACAATTATGGCGGCTTAAATTCAGTTCTCGTGATCGAATGAAAAGTACGATCAGAAAAGCACTTAGACGATGGCTGCTGCGATCGCTCCAACCGTGTCAGAAAATGGTTCCATTGATGTCTGAATCAATGGACCGCTCGCTCGGGCTTTCGGAGTGGTTGCAGCTTAGATTACATCTGCTGGTTTGCGCCTGGTGCGCGCGTTACCTGAAACAGATCAAACTCATCCGCCACCTTCTTCGACAAGAAAACTCCGCCGAAGGCGTTCGCTAACAGACCGTCAGTTTTGGACAGGATTTACAGATGGTCCAGGATGAAACATGTAAATCCTGTTCCGTCTTGTTAATCCTGTCTAAGCCTGCCTTTGAACCAAATTTCATCCGTGTCACTGTAAGGAAAATCAACAACTAGCGACTACCTAGCAGGTGATTTGCAGATGGACTTAATCAATCAAAACGGAATCAGTGCATTCGATATGTTGCGCGAGCGAATGGGTCTACCGGCTACGTTTATTACGAACAGGTCACCAGAGAGCTCTATTCGATGGACCACACGAATGTTCGATGCGTTGAAGAAACATTGGCCCGAATATCTGATGGAAGCAACCGAGCTAGGTCTGTTCATGTTCTCGGCATGTGCATTCACTGTCCTCCTGTATTACCCGTCATCACCGGTAGCTAAAACGATTCACGATGATGTGCTGCGACGACTGATGATGGGAACAGCGATGGGCTCAACCGCAATAGCCATCATCTTTTCACCCCTGGGCCAGAGATCGGGAGCACATTTCAATCCATCAGTGACGTGGACATTCTTTCGGCTTGGGAAAATAGAAGCGTGGGATGCAGCCTTCTACACACTGTTTCAATTCGCCGGTGGCATCGCCGGTGTAATGCTCGCATCGCTCACGCTCGGTAGGTTGGTCGCGCATCAATCGGTCAACTATGCCGTAACGCTCCCTGGCTCGGATGGACCGTTCGTCGCACTGTTCGCCGAGATCATCATTTCTTTCATTCTGATGTCGGTGGTGCTCACCGTCTCTAACATCAAACGACTAGCACGATGGACGGGAATGTTCGCAGGTGCTCTCGTCGCAACATACATAACGATTGAATCGCCGATCTCGGGCATGAGTATGAATCCCGCCCGGACCTTAAGTTCCGCAGTTGGCGCACAAGTTTGGATGTCGCTCTGGATCTATTTTGTCGCGCCGCCTATCGGGATGTTGCTGGCGGCGGAAGTTTATCAACGATTGAAAGTGTGGCCCGCAGTCGCCTGCGCAAAGCTGCATCACCATAACAACCAGCGTTGCATCTTTCGGTGCAACTTTGAAGCTAACCAATAAGGAGAATCGAAATCATGAAACGTCGAGAGTTCGCAATTGGCCTGGCGCTACTGGTGGCTTGCTATCTGACCCAATTCACGGTCGCCACGGCCACGCGCAAGGTCGAACCAACCAAATTCACACTTCGCGTCGAGAATATTTCCAGCCCGGAAGGCATGACGGCTTCGAACGGTCAAAAGTTTCCGTTTGCGTTATCACCCGGCATGTTCGTGTTAAGCGACAAGAGCACAGCGCTTTTCTCCGAAGGAAAACCCGCGCGCAAGAATGGCCTCGAGATGCAGGCCGAAGACGGAGACCCGTCCGGATTAGTGGCCTCGCTCGTGGCAATGCACCACAGCTCGAATCTGCATGGCGTCTTCAATACACCAATTGGCGCTATGGCCGCAGGTCCAATCCGTCCCGGTGATTCATACGAGGTTACGGTTACGGCTGTACCGGGAATGAAGATCTTCATGACGCAGATGTTCGGCCAATCGAACGATTGGTTCTACGCGCCGGGCGCAAACGGCATTGCGCTGTTCGACGCCAAAGGCGCGCCCGTCAGCGGTGATATCACAGATCAGTTTTACTTGTGGGACGCCGGCACTGAGAAAGATGAAGAAATCGGCATTGGCGCAAACCAGGGACCGCGGCAAAAAGGGCCGAACACAGGTGAAGACGAACACGGCGTTGTGCACCGCGTTAAAGATGCCCGCTGGACTGGAAAGAACGCAGAGTTCTTTCGAATCACGATTACACCTGAAGCGGGAATGTGAAGCCCACAGATGATACGGATAAAAAATTTGATTTCTGTCCGTGTCTATCTGAACTGAATAGCGGAGAAGAATCATGAAATCAAAAATTAGCATCGCGGCTTTGATCGTGTTGAGCGCTGCACTTTTGGCAAACGCACAAACAGTCGACAAGAAGACGCTAACCATTGACGGCGCAAAAAAGGTGATTGCGGGCGCTGTTGCATACGCCAAGAAGAACAACGCACCGGGCGGTGTCATTGCGGTAGTTGATGAAGGCGGCAATCTGATGGCGCTCGAACGTCTGGATGGAACGTTCGCAGCCGGCGCGAATATTTCCATCGGCAAGGCTCGGACGGCAGTGCTTTTCAAGCGACCAACCAAGGCGTTCGAAGACATCATTAAGAATGGACGCACAGCAATGGTTGCGCTGCCTGACGCCTACTTCACACCGTTACAGGGCGGCATTCCGATCACAATCGACGGCCAGATTGTAGGTGGCGTTGGCGTAAGCGGTGCGGCGAGTGCGCAACAGGACGAAGAACTAGCCATTGCCGGGGCAAACGTATTTGCGGAGCCGAAGGTAAGTGACGCGATGCCTTCAGGGACACCACCTGTCCTTTTCTTCGACGCGAAACAGGTGAGCGCGTCTTTCTCCACTGGTTCAGTTTTGCTGGACGGCAACGATCGTAATTTCATGGTCCACACTAGCCGGCGTGATAAGCCCGGATTTGCTGAAATTCATAACCTGGACACCGACATCATTTATGTGATGGAAGGCAGTGCGACATTTGTGACGGGCGGAACGGCTGTAGATGCAAAAGAAGTTGCGCCCGACGAACTCCGCGGCTCGCGAATAGAGGGAGGCGTCACACGGCGGCTATCAAAGGGCCAGGTAATCATCGTGCCGAACAACACAGCACACTGGTTCAAAGAAGTTAACGGCGAGTTCTTGTATTACACCATTAAGGTTCGCTAAGAGCGGATTGAAGGAGGTAACCATGAAGGCCAACCGAATTCTACTTGTACTCATGGCAGTCGCGGTATGGGCCGTCGTGGCTCAGGCGCAACTACCGACTAAGCAAGTCTTGACCCTTGATACTGCTAAGAAGATTGCGGCTGCGGCAGAAGCTGAGGCAAAGAAACGCGGCGCAACTGTTGTCATCGCCGTCGTTGATGATGGCGGTTACCTGCTCGTGTTGGAGCGCCTGGATGATACGCAGGTCGCGAGCGTAAATGTTGGAATTGCGAAAGCACGAACGGCTGCAATCTTTCGCCGTCCGAGCAAAGTGTTCGAAGACCAGGTAAAAAACGGCCGCATTGCAGCTCTGGCGCTTCCAGGCGCAGTCGCATTACAAGGCGGCGTTCCGATCTTCGTGGATGGCAAGGTCATTGGGGCCATTGGTGTGAGTGGCAACTCTCCGCAAGAAGATGAAGACATCGCCAAGGCCGGAGCGGATAGCGCAATGGCAGCGATTAAAGGAGGCAGCAAATGAGTTCGCGCAGACTTACATCACCGCTCAGAGTTGTCTTCCTGATAATCCTGCTCGCAGCCATTTATGTTGGTCTCTCTTCTAATCTGAGCCATGCATCGGCGCCGTTCAAGGCTTCGGCCGACGTTCCAGCGGGCAAACCGCATGCAATGATCGATCTAGGGTCCGTCGAAGGTGTGAACGCGGTTAAAGGGCAATGGCGTTACAGTGATACCAAGATCGTCGAAGCTGATTTCCGCGGGCCTGGGCCAGACAAGCAGCCGACAGGCGCACCGGTCAAAACATACGACTACACTCCACACGCCGGTGGCGTACATTTCGATGATTCGAAGTGGGAAGTTATCAGCCCGACCACCTTGGATCAGAGGCGCGGCAATGGGCGGCTGGGCTTCAATTGGTATCGCATCAAATTGACGATTCCCGATCGCGTCGGTGATATCGATCCGACCGGAACGACCGCCGTGTTTGAGACGTCGCTGGACGACTATGCCGAGGTTTGGGTTGACGGCGAGCTATCGCGCGCGCAGGGCCAATCAGGCGGGTCAGTAATTGCGGGCTGGAACGCGGAGAATCATTTAGTTGTCGGCCGCAACATCAGACCCGGCCAACAGATTCAACTCGCAATTTTCGGCGTCAATGGTCCACTCTCAAACCCTCCAACCAACTTTATCTACATCCGCTACGCAAGGCTCGCATTCTATAAGACCGAACCTGGCCCGGTATCACTGACGCCAAGCGAAGTTAACGTCGAGGTCGTCCGTAATGATCCGGCGATGGATGAAGTCGTCGGCCCTAATCCGAAAGTCTTCAAACTGGCGGAGGGATTCAAGTTTACTGAGGGTCCCATTTGGATCAATAAAGATGGCGGCTACTTACTGTTCAGCGATCCGAATGCAAACACCATTTACAAGTACACGCCGAATGGAAATCAAGACGGCAAGCTCGGCGTGTTTCGCACACCAAGTGGATATTCGGGTGCAGACATCGCCGAGTATGGCCAACCTGGATCAAATGGACTGACCCTCGATCCGGAAGGACGCCTGACTATCAATCAGCACGGCAATCATCGTGTCGTGCGCGACGAAAACGACGGGACGCAGACTGTGCTGGCGGACAGTTATCAGGGCAAGCGCCTTAATAGTCCGAACGATCTCGTTTATCGATCGGACGGCACGCTTTTCTTCACCGATCCACCATTCGGTTTTCCAAAGTTCTTCAACGATCCGCGAAAGCAACTCGGGTTCAGTGGTGTTTACTCAATTTATAAGGGAGTCTTGCGGCTTGTAAGCAAGGACTTCACTGGACCAAATGGAATCGCCTTGTCGCCGGACGAGAAGTATTTGTACGTCGGCAATTGGCCGCGTTCGTTAACAGGTCAGGAGTTGCGCAAAGAAGATGAGCCCGCCGGCGAAATCGGAGACAAACACAAAGCGATCATGCGCTACGAGGTGCAGGCCGACGGAACTCTGAAAAATGGAAAACTATTTTTCGATTTCACGAATGCGCCGGGTGAGGACGGTCTCGACGGAATCAAAGTCGATCAAAAGGGCAATCTCTACGTTTCTGCACCCGGCGGCTTATGGGTGATCTCAGCAGAAGGCAAACATCTCGGAACCATCTTTACGCCGCGTCATGCGCATAACATGGCTTGGGGTGATGCAGACGGCAAAACACTCTACCTATGCGCTCGCTCGGGTTTGTATCGCATTCGCCTGAACATTGCCGGGGTACGACCGCAGACCGTTAACACATCATCGGCACCGGCCATCGTACGCCTTGATCCACGTTTGGATGAGATCGTTTCCGCCAACGCTGCGCTTGAAAAGGTCGCCGACCGCTTCACGTGGGCGGAAGGCCCTGTATGGAACCGCACCGGCCACTACCTCCTTTTCTCAGATGTCCCAAATAACCGAATCATCAAGTGGAAGGCTGGAGAGAGAGCCAGTGTGTTTCTGCAAACAAGTGGATATACCGGAACGGATCCTTTCACCGGCCGCGAACCCGGATCAAATGGATTGACGTTCAATAAAGAAGGCCGGCTTGTCTTTTGCCAGCACGGCGATCGGCTGACCGCTATCACGTTTATCCGCGGACCAGAAGGAAGCGAACAAGAATTACGGAACGAGTTGCTTTCAACCACTGCTCCGACTCGCGCCGAGCCCGGTAACCTCAGATATGATCTCTACCAATCGCCAACCAATCCAGACTATTTCATGCGCTTTGAGGTGTGCCGCAATCCGCAAGCATTGGAAGATCACAAAACGAGCCCGTATCTCAAAGCATCGTTCGAGCGCCGTAAAGACAAGGGCTGGATGACTGAAATCACGACGTGGAAACGTGTCTCTGACGGTACACCTTAGAACCACGCCGCAAGAAGCACAAACACGTTAATTTGGCGCCTTTGTGCCGTTTTGTGCCGGCCTCTTGCAATGTAAGGTTTGCATCCGACCAACGACTAATTTGTTGGAGGTACTTCTATGGCTGTCCACGTTCAAACACTCTCTTCGGGAAAGAATAAATTTGAGAAGTTGGGTGCGTTCCTCATTCGATACGGGCTGGTTCTTGTACTCGGCTGGATTGGTGCAATGAAGTTCACGGCCTATGAAGCTGAGGGCATCAAGACTCTGGTTGAGACTAGTCCACTCATGAGCTGGATGTACAAGGTTCTCAGCCTGCAAGCAACCTCCAATGTTATTGGCATAGCTGAACTGACTGCGGCAGCACTAATTGCAATTCGCCCGCTGGCGCCCAAGCTATCAGCGATTGGTAGTGCGCTGGCGGTGTTTACATTCCTGACGACACTTACGTTTTTGTTTTCGCTGCCGGGCTGGGAGAAGACCCTGGGCGGTTTCCCTGCCCTTTCGGGATCGGGTGGGTTCCTGCTGAAAGATACGGTGCTGCTTGGGGCGGCATTCTTCACTCTTGGAGATTCATTGGCGAGCGAAAGGCAGGCGCGTTAGGACACCGTTCCAAAGTATATGAGTAGCATTGACGAAGTAGTTCGCAAAATCCTCGAGCGGCGGGCGAACATTCCCGACACGCGCAGCCTGCTTGTTGGCGTCAGTGGCATCGATGGCTGTGGCAAGGGTTACCTTGCAGGGCAACTCCAGGCCCATCTCGCACTGCACGGTGTTATTCCAACAATACTGAACGTGGATGGTTGGTTAAACCTGCCTCAAAAGAGATTTAATCAAAGCGCTCCGGCGGTAAACTTTTACGAAAATGCTATTCGTCTTGATCAATTCTTCAGTCAACTCGTCCTACCTTTAAGGGACAGGCGCTCGATTCATCTGGAAGCTGACTTTGTAGAGGAAACTGCTTCAGACTATCGCAAGCATACCTACAACTATAAGGACGTTTCAGTGGCGCTGATCGAAGGAATTTTTCTCTTCAAGCCGCAATACCGAAAGTATTTCGATCTGGCTATATGGATTGATTGTTCGTTTCCAACAGCACTGGCGCGAGCCATCGATCGAGCACAAGAAGGGCTTTCACCGGCAAACACGATCGCGGCTTACGACACAATCTACTTTCCGGCACAGAGAATTCACCTGGCCCAGGACAAACCGCGCGAGAATGCAGATCTTATCTTCGAAAACGATATCTCTGCGTACCTCTGCGTTCTCTGCGTTGAAATAGCCGTCTAACGCAGAGAGCGCAGAGATACGCAGAGAGCCGCAGAGAAAACCTCACTCACCCTGGTCCATTAATAAGCGCCGTCGAGCTTGACGCTCCACTACGGCGGTCGTAGCATTGCGAACAGCCAGTCGAAGCCCGCTCCGGACTTCTCCCAAAAGGAGTGACCCGATGACTTACATTCGCGAAACCCCATTCAATGAGGAAGACCATCCTACACTTAAATTAATCAAGGAAGACTACGGCTTCATTCCCAACTTCTTTAAGGCCCAGACGGCACGTCCCGATCTAATTGACGCGGAAGTGCAGCTTGTCGATGCAACTTTGATCAAGGATGGCGCGCTTACTCGCCAACAAAAAGAATATATCTTTCTGGTCTGTTCCGCCGCCAACCTCAGCACTTACTGCGTTACGGCGCACTGTGAAATCATTCGCATGCTCAAGATCGAAGGACCAGAGCCCGAGCAAATCGCTCTCGATCACATGGCGACTGATCTGCCAATCGTCGACAAAGCACTGCTGAACTTCAGTCTCAAGCTGAACAACCACCCGCTCAAAATTGCGCAGGACGATATAGACGATCTGAAAAACTTACGGCTTCGACGATCAGCAAATCCTCGAAACAGTCATGTGCGTGGGGCTTGCGAAGTGGGCAAATTACATTGGGTTTGGACTGGGAACTGTACCTGATTACGAAATCCGAATCGACCTCGAGAAAAGCAAAGCTATCGGGGCATAGCCATCAATCTGCGTTTATCTGTGGCTCTTCTAATTCGCAACCTGAGCGCATGCGGTCCATCACCTTTGTCACCAGCGGCTCAGCGATTGGCTCAGGATATTCGAACGATCCACTTTCAGTGACGATGCGCAGCGTCTTGCGCGTCGAATCATAAAGCACCTGACACGTGTTGCAGTGGGCCAAATGAGCTTCAAGCTGCTCGCGAATTTCGCTCGCTACATCCTCGTCGAGAAGATTACCCAACTCGCTGATAAAATCCCGGCAGCTAATCATGATTTACTTGCACCGGCTCTTGAAAAGTATTGGACCATTGACTCCCGCAGCATCAAACGTCCCCGCAACACGCGCGCTTTGAGCCCAGGAATGCTAAGGCCTAACGCTGCGGCCGCTTCTTCAGTCGAAAGTTCTTCCAAGTCTCGAAGCATCAGCGCAACGCGATACTTAACCGGCAGCTTCATTACTTCCTTCTCCACGAGTCTCCGGAGTTCTTCACGCGAATAAAAATCTTCTGGGGTCTCGGTCCAAGCCTGGATGTTTCGTGGTCTGAATTCTTCATCCTCTTCGTCAAGTCTGTCAAATTCTTTTCGGCTTCTTACTCGTTGCAGTCCCGTGTTAATAGCTATCCGGACCAGCCAGGTAGAGAATCTGGAACGTCCTTCGAAATGCGGCAGATGCTGAAAAGCCTTGAAGAATACGTCTTGTAATGCATCTTCAGCTTCCTCCGGATTACCAACAATGCCCAGCACGCTGCGGTAAACCCGGCGCCCGTGCTTTCGAACCAATTCTTCAAACGCATCCGTTTCTCCGTGCCGTACTCGCTCGACAATCTCAAAGTCCGGATCATCCGACACAAATTCGCCTGACAACTCCGGCTCTAGTATTTGACGCTCAGAAGCGACCGGCGGATTCACTACTTTTAAGGGGAAAGTTATCCGCGGTTTGAAATCCGGTTCAGTACCCAAACCCACTTGTATGCAATTGAGTAGCTGAGTAAGCCCAACCATTAAAACAGCTTCTAATATTTGTTCATCATTGAAATCAGACTTGCGCAATGACTCAACGTCGAGATCGGTAAATGAATGCGGAGTGGAGGCAAGCTTTCGAGCGAAGTCGAGTAAAACAATGTCCGACTCCGACAGATTCGCCTCGCGATGATCAATCGCTACCTGTTGAGACTGTTCAGGTTTTACTCCGAGGAACTGCAACGTTTGACAATGCAGGGCAGGAAAGTATGAGTTGTTATTCTCGGCCGATACTGCAAGCAGAATAAATTCTTTCTGTACGCGGCTTAAGGCGCCTTTATTAAACAGAAGCTGATCAAGCAATCGGATCTGTGCATCCACAAGATCAGGCCTGATCATTTGTGCGCGATAGATCCTCGGCGCCAATCCGAAGTTTCGTTTCAGCGTCGTCAAATTCTCGGCGCTTAAAGCATCATCGACTTCGGGCAAATAGCCCACTGCAATTCTCCTGGCAGCATTCTCAAATCCAGCGAAGCATACTCCAGTCCGCAAAGCCGTCGCCAGCCGGATTTTGGTAGCTAAAAATTCTGCATCCCGATAACAACCCTCGCGTCTAATGATTCAAAGAGACCAGTCAAGCCGGTTCCTAAACACAGTTAAAAGCTTCGACCCCGGAGGCGAGAGATTGCAGGCCAGCACGGACACACAGCAGGGACTCGATCCAAACAAATGGTTGGATTGTCATGGCGACTACCTTTATCGATATGCCCTGGTGCGCGTCCGAGAAACAGTGGTGGCCGAGGACTTGTTGCAGGAAACTCTGCTGGCAGCCGTCACTTCTTATCAAGCTCA
>Ga0105238_10000462_pt1 | contig 42703 bp, 42 predicted proteins | sample KBSC34metaG_FD_81526 | JGI IMG/M metagenome (GOLD analysis project Ga0105238, IMG submission 81526) | Corn rhizosphere microbial communities from Kellogg Biological Station, Michigan, USA - KBS C3-4 metaG | ecosystem: Host-associated > Plants > Roots > Rhizosphere > Soil | place: Michigan, USA...
GGGCTACCACGCAGACGAGGGCGGCGGCGAGGATTGCTCCCCGCGAATCGGTCAGCCAGACCGCAGTGCCGAGAATAAGGGTTTGGATTAGGCGCAGCCACGCCGCTCGAGAGAACCGCTCCGGGCCTTTTAGTTCCAACCAGCGCCAACCGGCTATGAACGTCGCCGGCAACAGGAAGGCGGCGCAAGGATTGGCCCAATAGAAACTGGAGGTTAAACGGTCATAATCACCCGTGAAATACAGGTAGAAACCGTAGATGGCGGCAACCACCGCGATCCAGGCGTAGCCGCTAAGCAGCTGGGCTTTTTCGGCTAAGGTAAGACTGGAGGCCACACCAAATACCAGCACTCCGAGGATGGCGTATAAGATCCATAGCTCGCTATCGTAGCGATTGACCGACCATAGCAACGAGAGCGTCCCCCATCCGAGCCAGAGAAGGGTAAGAAACCGCAGCGGCAGTGTTGCAACGCGGTGTTGCTCGGGACGCCGCGAAAGTAAAAAGCTGGCAATTAAAAGCCCGAAAGTGCTGATTACGACCGCGAGCGGATCACTTCCCCCGCTCATCCATGGCAGGATGGCTACAAGGATTCCACCGACAATCACCAGCGACTTGGACATAGCCCAAGTATACCAGGTGCCTGGTGGTGGAGATGCGGGGAATTGAACCCCGAATCTAGGAAGTGTCAGTCCCTGATTAGACCAACTCATCCCCGCGGTGAGCGCCGCTCACCAGGCAGTCTTCAGTCTGACATACCAAAATTAAACCACGGTTAAGGCTTTGACATATTCAAATAGAATTACTATGATGGCTATATCTAGGAAGTGTCAGTCCGGCGTTGGATCAAAAAAGCAGCCTCACAGCTGCTTTTTTGCGTTGTGCGACATTGGCGTTAGTCCCCTTGCGGGGTGTAGTATGAGGCTATGGCAGCACAAGCACTAAGCGAACTGATTACCGATTTTCTGGAGTATTTGGAAATCGAGCAAAACCGCTCTCAGAAAACCATCGCCAATTATGATCACTACCTGCGGCGCTTGGTTGAATTTAGCGACGATGCACCGGTTGATAAGCTTACTGCAGAACTTTTACGCAAATGGCGGTTGTGGCTTGGCCGCCTCACCGACGCCAATGGCGACCCCATTGGCAAGACTACGCAGAATTATCACCTCATTGCCTTGCGTAGTTTCCTTAAATACTTGGCCAAGCGCGATATCGAAGCGCTCCCCAGCGACAAAGTTGAACTGGCAAGCGTCAAACGCCCCCAAGTCACCTTTTTGGATACCGACGAAGTCGAGCGACTCCTCGGCGCCATCGACATTGCGACACCGGTGGGCTTACGCGACCGTGCCATTATCGAACTGTTGTTTTCGGGGGGGTTGCGGGTAAGCGAACTAGTCAGCCTCAACCGCGACCACATTAATCTGGAGCGCCGCGAGTTCAGTGTTCGCGGCAAGGGCCAGAAGGATCGGCTGATTTTTATTAGCGATACCTGCGCCGATTGGCTGGATCAATATTTAAAGAGTCGGCCGGATAATTTCAAGCCCCTTTTCATCCACTACGCCGGCAGCCAAGACGGGCTCGATGACGGCGCTTATACTCGCTTAACCGCGCGCAGCATTCAGCGGCTGGTGGGCCGCTATGCCCGCCTGGCCGGCATCACCAAGCACGTCACTCCGCACACCTTGCGGCACAGTTTCGCTACCGACCTGCTTACGAACGGAGCGGATTTACGTAGCGTCCAGAGCCTGCTTGGGCACGCCAATGTTTCGACCACCCAAATCTATACTCACCTCACCGACCCCCAGCTGAAGAAGGTGCACGAAAGGTTCCATAGGAAGAGGTAGGTTAGGGGGCGTTATAGATGCAACCGAGAAAGCTATAATAGGTCCATTGACCCGGCGGGTTAAGCCCAATGGTGGACCCATTCCGAGACAGCGCGAAGCCGTTCCCATCACCCGCATCGGGACCACTGTTATAGTACTCATATAACGGACCAGTCCCTGTGGGGCAGTTTAGCCCAACCAACGGGGCAATGTGGCCGGCGTTACCCCAAAAACTTGGAATGTATCCAGGCGGCGAACTTCCATCGGTAGAGTAGTAGTTATGTTTGAAATCAGGAGTGTAAAACCAGTAAAGCGTTACGACTGAGCCGCCCCCAGCAGCATCATCTACGTAGCCGATTGGCGACGGCGCTCTCTCGATATATGGATCCGGAGCGGCCAATCCCCCGCAACCGAAGCTGAATATAAGGGGAGTATAGCACCAGCTTCCGTAACTAGAGGAGAAGTATTGGCGCAGTGCCACGCGGTTGGGTGGCGGCGGAGGTGGCGGTGGCGGAGGTGGCGGTGGCGGAGGTGGCGGTGCAATATAGGTATCGAACAGCGGGCAGCCCAGTGTTGGATCCTGCTGGGCAAACGGGCCGCCGCCGTCAGAAAGCACGTCGAAGTCTTTACACAAGGACGTATCGCCAAACAAGGTATCAAGACCAGCGTACGGGCCGGAGCGGATGGGCACTTGGACTTGGAAGCGGCGGAAGGAATTACCAACATTGGCGGTAACATCGATTTGGGCGTTTTGGAGTGGTAGCTGCACCTGGGCGTTGGTGTTATCGGTCGCAGTCAGGTCGTATTTGGCATCGCCATATCGAGCTTGCATCCGTAAAACCGTTTTATAACCGGCCGGCGCCACATTCCCCAAGGTCATTTTACAGCGATAACCACCCGACGAAGCGTTGGTGCAGTAACTATAGACGAGTGGTTTCTGGCCATTAAAGGATTGGGCGGCTTGCCGGAAGCTGACTTGTCCGGGGCATCCTGGCACTCCGTTACAGCTCTGCCACTGAGGAAACAAATAAACCGTGCCGGAGCTACACTGAGGTGGCGTATTGGCGAAACCGAATGCACAACCATTCGGAGTTTGGTCTACCGTAGTTTGCTGCCCGGGGAAGTAGTTGATGATAGTCACTTCCATAACCGGTGGCACCCCACCGCAAATGGGGGGCGAATCAGTCGTGCAATGGTTCTGCCAATTGGCCTGGGGGTCTGCTAGTTCGCTAGGAACGGGACTCTGGAAGCTGCCGCCCCCATTCGGAGGAAGATTCATATCCCATTGGACGTTAACGTCGTTAATGTAGCCATTTGATGTTGTCGGGGAATTAGATAAATCAAATTGAATAGCTTTATTGTTAGCCAAGCTGCCGCTCGCTTCGGCAGTCGACGTTTGGACGGCGCGACAGGTAATACTAGACCCGATGGCTTCTCCCCACTTGGCCTTAAGCTTATCGACATCGCATCCCTGATTGAGAAGTGTTGCCAATGATTGGGTATCTTCACCCGGATTTAAGGTGGGATCCAATTGTTTTTTGATCGATAGAATGGTTTCCTCGGCGGCACTCTGGGCATTAAAGTACGCCTTGGTGCTATCGGAGTTATCGGTACTGCGTTGGAGCTCCCCGCTCATAAAGGTGACGGTTGATAAGGTAAGCACCAGGAGGAGGAAGGCAGTCAGACTGACGCCCACCAGCGAAGCTATGCCGTTTTGACGCCGTAAAATCATAAGCTTGCCCCCGCGTGGCCGAGGGCCGCCATTTGAATATCGGTTATTGAGCAGTATTGGGAATTTACTTGGGCAACACACTGGTGGAAGCCCGAGTTCAAAGGATCATCCTGGTAGTCACCAGGTTGCTGGGCATAAGCCGACTCTACGGACATCTTTAAGGTGATTAGCTCAGGAATTACGGATGGAGGCGATGGCGCAGCTGTCGCCGCTTGGAATGCATGAACAACCACTGCGCTTGAGGTGAGAACGGTATCATGGCCACCGGCAGCGGGACTGGGACAACCCGGGGCTGCCCCAATGGTGTAAGGAGTACTTACATCAGCCCGGTGGACAGCCAGGGACCCACTCAAGGGAGTGCCGTTGGTGTCGTGAACAGCAACGTAGTACTCTACTCCAGTGAGCGTATTAGTGAGTTGCTGGACGGTTTGATACAAGCAAATGGCGCTCGGGCTGCCTGGCGGAGAGGCCGGTGTGTTTGCCGCCACCGCTATCGAATTATGGGTGTCATCGGTAATGGCCTGGGTGACGGTCCGGGCAGCTTCCTGGGTATCCCGAATCTCGTGGCCAGCCTGGTAGATGCGGTAGAGCTGTAATACACCACTGGTCATTACGAGAAGAAGCGCGCTAAAGATGGCCAGGGCGATAGTTAGTTCCACTAAGGTAAATCCGTGTTGGCGCCTTAGCTGCATGACACGCTCCCGGCAATGCTGCAGTCCCGCGGCACAATGCCACGGTTGTCGATGAGAATCACATTCAGGGTAGTGGTATTTTCATTGGTGCCGGTGTCGCCGGTAGCCGCCGGAGCCGTCGCGCCCGTACTGATTGATGAAGTCCAGCTGACCTCGACTTGGAATAAGCCTTCTTCGTTATTAACCGTCGCCGGCGTCGTAAAGGGCGCAATCACGACGTGATAGGTTACGCCGTTAAAAACGGCGGACTGCGTTGGACCCGATGAGGGGGTCGAACTTGCAGCATCAAAATGGCACCCGGCCGCGCTGGCGCAATAGCCGAAATTGGAGGGTGTTGGCTGTATCACCCCAGTTGCATCCTTAGCGGCCACGGCAGTGGCGATGAGATTATTGCGGAAGGCATACAGCTTTTCGGCCTGCTCCTGGGCAAGATAGATGGCTTGGGTGTGCTCGCGGGCTTGAAAACCTTGGCTGTAAGAGCGGTTAGAGAGGTCGAACGAGGTAACCAAGGTAACTGCCAAAATAGCCAGCGCCATCACGACCTCGACTAAGGTGTCCCCGGATTGCCAGTAGCGTCGGGACTTCAATTGATGAGACCTCCCTCGATGCTATTATCGGTAGTATCGAGCTTGATGCTGCCTTGTCCCGCCTGGCCGGGGACCTGGAAGTTGAGGATTGAAGTTTGGGGCGCCCCGAAGCACGCTACGGTATAGTTTTGGGGGTTGAGCTCGTTGGTATCGCAACTTGATGCCGCCCGAGCCGCTGGCGCCAATAAATTGCGCAGGTTGGCCGCCAAGGATTGAGCGGTGCTGGTGGCATGAGGATTAGGCGTAACTGCAATCGGACTGGATGGCGGGGTTGAGGCCTTACTAAGAGTGCCATCGGGCAACAAATTGCGATAGAGATCGAGGCGCGAGACACCAAAGTTGGCGTCATAGCCACAAAAACTCTGATTGCCGAAACAAAAAGGCGTCCATGGCAGCCAGGAATCGTTAATCCAGTCAAGCGTAACCGTTACCTTGCCATTCGCCGGTATGCTGATACCCGAGAACGTGTAAGTCCGCGGGTTAATACCCGGATCGCTAATCGGCAACGACACAGGATTGCCGCCATTAAGAAGGTTGCCATTCACGGCCACACATACCAGGTAGGAATAATTTGACGGGACCGGATAATTGCTATCGGGCTCATTAAAGTAGCTGATATCCATATTGTAAGAGCTATCGGGAGTCAAGTTGTTTTTGGAATAGGTAATCTGCCCATAATTATTACTATTGCTACACGATCCGGCAGGAGACGTACTACTCGAACCCCAGGTACCCGTCGAAGCTATATTGCCGGATATTCCGGTATTGCTATGGACGCACAAGGTATTAGCCGCATTACAATTACCGGCACTTCCATTGGCCGACCAGTCGAGAGGACGCTGTAAGTGATTTTTAGCGACTTCGCTGTACTTGCCATTTTTGATCGTTTCCAACCGCACATTAGCACCTCCCCCATTTGTTGGTGGTCCGGCGCAACATATATTCTGGTAATCCACCTCAAGATTATGCCACCCTGCCGTCAGGCTCGGGGTAGTGCCACACACCCGCACCCAGTTTCCCGGAGGAACCAACGGCTTAGCAGTCGTTGACAAAGTGGCGCCATCAATAATAATGGTGGCGTTATCATCGGCAATGTCACAGTATTGCTGAGGCCCGGTGGTGTCGACCAAAATCTGCCCCGTCCACTTTACCGACTTCTGTGCCGAATCAGTGCTCGCGGTATTGTATCGCAACACATCACTAAACGTGTCGGCGTTGATAATGGCACCGCTCGAAAGAGCGTTGGCAGAGTCAAAGCTAAACTGGCTACCACCATCCCCAATCACCGGATCGGTGTAAGTGCTCACCCGATTATTGTAGTTGACGGTGCTATAGTACTGCCCATACAAACCGCTCACGAAGGCATTGGGCGGATCAATCCGCATATTACTGCTGCTGGTGCGGAGGTAGGCGTCCGGAACGTCCTGAGTGCTAGAGCCGGTCTGCTCCGTTAAATCGGCGTAAGCGGTGCCGTTGATTTGGGTATTGTATTTAATATCGATGTCATACCAACCCGGATCGACACCAGCTGGCACTGTCCAGCAGTGAGGGCCAACGCTTGCCGTCAGTTGGCCGAAGGTGTTCGTCATCGAATATACTACCCCTTTAATGGTAATAGTGGCGGTCGAACCTTGGTCGGCGCCAAAGCAATAGGTATGGGTCTGAGGATTTGGGAAATCACCCGGCTCGTCGTTGATAAGAATCTGACCGCTCCAATGAACGGAAACGCCATTTTTAGGAGCCTTGGCCCGAAGGGTTAGGGCTGAATTGAAGGACGGGAAGCTCGAACTCAGGCCGGCTGCATCCAAATAGGCTCCCACTTGATAGTCAATATAGGCACTGTTAGGCGAACCGGCGAGCGTGGTGTTCTTGTAATATTGGCCATACAAGCCGCACTGCCAGGCGCCAATATTACAAGCATCCGGCACTGGGGGTGGCGTTGTCGTGGGGCAGCTACCCAAGGGGTTACCTTGGCTGGCTGGAGGGCAAGCGACTGGTGGGGCCGGGGTGACAGGCGGTGGGCTGGCTGGGGGGTTGCAGGCGGACGGCGGCTGGGCCATCGAACCAAATTTGGGGTTTATATAGATTTGGTTGGGGTTACGGCCAAAAACCACCGACTCCCAGCCGTCGGTATTGGCGCCGTTGGTAGCATTAATGAAGCTCATTTGCAGTGGTAACGACAGAACCTGCCCATCGCATTTATAGAGCGATTTTCTATCGGCGCTCTGCACCAGAGTCCATACATGCATCTGCCGTTCGGCACCAGGGGTGATGGCATTAGCTTTATTCTCGAATTCCACCAGCTTGCCAAAAACGGTGTCATCGGAAGTACCAATTTTGTTACTGGCCCGGAGTGAAACGGCTTGGGAGGCCTCCGCCTGTATGCCTTTCAGCTGCAAGCGAATGCCGTCAATCGAGCTGGTTAATTCGGTGCGGCGCTGTAAGACGCCGGACCCGGCCAATATCCCCGTAACCGTCAACGCCGAAATAGCCAGCACAATTACCAGCTCTACCAGGGTAAACCCGCTATTTCTCCCCAGATGCCTCATATGCAGTTATTGTAGCATAAGCGTGATAGCTACAACAGGTTTACGCCAAGTTGGGCTCCATACCAAGTAATAATCGAGGATCCAAACAAGTATGCAATGATGGTGCCGGCGATCAAAAAGGGTCCGAACGGGATAAGGTCGCGGCGGGTTTTGCGCCCGAGAGCTATAAGTGCCACACCAATTAGGGCCGCACTGACAAAGGCGATGAGCATAGCCAGGGCAGTCTCCTTAAGACCCAGGAGTAGTCCCATCACGAAAGCTAGCTTAATATCTCCCCCACCCATCCAGCGACCCTTCGAGACGGCCGCGAGTAAATAGAACGCGCCGCCAAAGGCTACGGCTGCCACCACCGGTCCAATTGCCACCCAGGCGGCATGGGCAATCAGGACTTCGCCGAGCAAAATCGCTACGGCCGGGATGATAAGCGGAAGTAACACCTTATCAGGCAGCAGCGACCAACGCAGGTCATACACCGCCAGGACAACCAAGCTACCAAGTACGTACAGCCAGAGTATGAGCTGCAAGAGTTCACCGTAGGTACCAAAGGGGTGAGTCAGGTACGCCAGGGCGAACAGAATGGCCGTCAACAGCTCAACCAGTGGGTACTGGACCGAGATGCGCTGCCCACAGGCCTTACAGCGGCCTCTTAGAGCCAGCCAGCTAAGTACCGGTACTAATTCCAGGGGTGAGAGCACATGGCCACATTTGGGGCAGCTAGAGCGCCCCCTGGTAAAATCCTTGCCGGCGTGCAGGCGCAATATCACTACATTGATGAAACTACCGGCCACCAGGCCGATAATCGCCAGGACCACCACAACGACTGTATCGTAAAACATAAACTACAGTATAAACTCAGGTTTAATTGCTATCAAGGCATTGGGAGCGCCCGCCACCCCGCTGCTGCCAGTAGTAAATGGCATATCCCGTAGTTGAAGTATTCCCTTTGCAGTCCTTGCCCAGAGTATACACGACGCCGCTGGCATCCGTTGCAACGGTTCCGGCTACCGGTTGAGTATTGGTATCGGGATCAATAATGCCGCCGCAATACGAGGCTGCAGTGCACGTGAAACCGGTGCTGGTACCGCCGCTATTGCCAGTGTAGCTTTGAATCGCGGAACCGAGGCGGCCGGCGATGCTTTTGCTCGCTCCATCGTGCTGCTCGCCTTGAGCAGCGCCCACAATCTGGAGAAATACCACGAGAGCGAGGACGACTACCGCCTGCAGAGCAACTAACTTCCGGGTCGTGGTGAAATCACGGCCAGATATCAAGCGCATGTTACTGAAGTTAAGGAAACTGCCAATCAGCACGAGCACTTCGACTATCAGCACCACCATAGTAAGCATAAGCACAATATACCATAAAAGTCCTCAGAATGGGCTTTTTGTCAAGCGCGGTAAGAGCTACTGATTATCGAAGCAAACGTCGGTGTGGCCGTTTTCCACCCAATAATCAACAGCATACTGCTGAGGGTTGTCGGTTTCAATAATTGGGCCAGTTGGCCCATCCGGACCTGCCGTACAAGTTGCTTGCCACTGATACCGTATCTCTTTGCCAGCCACTCCACTTGCTTGCGTTCCCTTCTTTGGCGAGCCCCCTAAGCCATCGTAAACATTGGCAAGGTAATTGTGGGGTGTACTCAAACTGCCCGTCCCAAAGGCCGGTATGTTTGAGCTGTTGTTGCTGGCGTAGTTCTGGAATGCCGCCATTACCCTACTGGCTGAGTTCTTAGTCGTAGTGTCACGTTGTGAACGCTGGGCACCACCGACGGCCAACAGAATGGCCGCGAGCACCAGCGCCGCGATCGCAAGCACGATGACCAGTTCGATCAGCGTGAAGCCTTTCTGCCTATGTCTACACCTCATACTAGGCTCATTGTAGCATGAGCGGCTTAACGACAAGCATAACCGCTCTAAAAAGACCCCCAAGGAGGTCTTTTTAGAGCGGTTATGCTGGATTACTGGTTGTCGAGGCAGACGTTAGTCTGACCGTTTTCAACCCAGTAGTCGACGGCGTAGTTGCGCGTAGTACCTGCGGTTAACGTACCTGCGACACCGTTACCGGCGGAGCACTTGGCGGTTCCGGAGTAAATGATCTCGTTACCGGCGCCAGCTGCTGCTGAAGGCGAAGTTGCGGGGTCTTTTGCTGCAGGTGAGCCACCAAGACCATCACTAATGTTGGTAAGGTAGTTGGCTGCCAGAGCAGTGTTGGCTGCCGGCATAGCGCCATTGTTGTTACTGGCATAGTTCTGCAATGCCGAACCGACGCGGCCAGCTGAGTTCTTAGTCGTAGTGTCACGTTGTGAACGCTGGGCACCACCGACGGCCAACAGAATGGCCGCAAGCACCAGCGCCGCGATCGCAAGCACGATGACCAGTTCGATCAGCGTGAAGCCTTTAGATTGTTTGTTGAGTTTAGACATTAGGTTCTCACCTCCTTGGTTGTCATACATTAGTTACAATTTACCTTAAGTATTATCTAACATGCTTATGGTTGTCAACCTTTTTCTTATCCGCCCGAACCAATACTCCCCGACCCTACCAGTCCGTAGATCGGATAAAGGACGGCCAGGAGTATAAGCGAAACGATGCCACCGAGCACCACCATCATGACCGGCTCCAGGGTAGTGGAGAGGTTTTTAACCGCTTCATCGACCTCATTCTCGAAGTAAACGGCGACGCGTTGCATCATGCTGTCGATCTCACCGGACTCTTCCCCGATGCTGATCATTTGCGGCACGAGCGGCAGAAAGTTATGGCTGGGCTCCAGGGCTTCACTCAAATTGATACCGCCACGGACTTTACTGATGGCCGCGGTAATATCCGCTTGCAGCGGTCGATTAGTAATCGCACGGCGGGTGGTTTCCATTGACTGGAGCATGGGGATGCCGCTCGCCAGCAATGAGCTCATGGTGCGGGCAAACCGGGCCATGTACATTTTTCGTAAGATTACCCCCATAATCGGTAACCGCAGTTTGAGGATATCGATCCGCAATTGGATATTTTCGGTGGCCAGGAACTTCCGCACAAAGTAAATAATGAAAGGTATGGCAATCAGTATCAACCACCAGAAGTTCTTCATGAAATTCGACAGCCCGATCAGGATTTGAGTGGCTAAGGGAAGGGACTTATGCAGACTGGCATAGAGATCGGCCACCTGGGGAACAACTGTCACCAACATCAAGCCAATGACGCCCATAATAATCACCAGGACAATCGCCGGGTAGATCATGGCGCTACGGATTTTGGCAACGATGGCAGCATCTTTCTCTTGCTGGTCGGCAAGCCGCAGCAAGGTCTTATCGAGCGAGCCCGAGGTCTCCCCGGCCGCTACCAACGCTACGTAAATTTCATTAAATACCTTGGGGTATTGCCCGAACGCATCCGCCAAACTCGAGCCACCCTCGACGCTGGCCACAATCGCGCCAATAATCTCCTGGAGGGCTTTATGGGAAATCTGTTCCTCGGCGGTCCGCAGGGCTTTGGCGAGCGGCAGCCCGGCGTTAATTAAGGTCGAAAGCTGGCGGGTAAAGAGGATCCGATCTTTGGCGCTGACACCGCGCTTAATGCCTAGCCGGGCTAAGAGGCTGGCCTCTCCTTGGGGCGTTATGTCCAGCGGGAAGAGTTCTTGGCCCATCAGAACCTTGGCCGCAGCCTGCGGGCTCTCGGCTTTCACATTGGCAGTGACGATTTCGCCAGTGGAGGTGTTTTTTGCCTTGTAGACGTAGTCAATCATGAATTACCCTCGCATCAACCGATCGAGCTCGGCGATATCAACGGCGTAGTTCTTGGCTTCTTCGTAGGTAATCGTTCCCTGATGGATGGCCGAGACCAGGGTGCGGTCCATGGACTGCATGCCGTCGTCGGCACCGGTCTGGATGACGGTATCCAGCTGGTGCGTCTTGCCTTCGCGAATGATGTTGCGAGCAGCGCCGGTCATAACCAAAATTTCAGCGATGGCGGTACGACCGCTGCCGATTTTGGGCACCAAGCGCTGGGCGCAAATGGCTTGGAGCATACCGGCCACCTGGACGCGGATTTGTTGCTGCTGGTGGGAGGGGAAAACGTCAATCATCCGGTCTACGGATTGGGCGGCCGAGTTGGTGTGGAGAGTGGCCAAGACCAAGTGGCCGGTTTCCGCCAGGGTAATGGCGGCAGCAATGGTTTCAAGATCACGCATCTCCCCTACCAGGACGACGTCGGGGTCTTCGCGTAAACTGGAGCGCAGAGCCGCACCGAAGGAAAAGGTGTCGTAATGGACCTCGCGTTGCACCACGATGGACTTCTTCGAATGGTGGATGTATTCAATCGGATCCTCAATCGTAATGATGTGGCGGGCTTGCTCGGTATTAATGAGGTCGATGATGGCCGCCAGGGTGGTAGATTTACCAGAGCCCGTCGGGCCGGTTACCAGTACGAGACCGCGAGGGATCTTGGCCCAGCTGCTAACGACCTTGGGCATCTCCAGCTCTTCGAGCGTCCGGATCTCGGTCGGAATGAGCCGCAGTGCTGCAGCCAAATTGCCGCGTTCGTGGAAGGCGTTGACACGAAAACGACCGTACTCGCCAAAGCTAAAGGAGAAGTCGATTTCTTTATCCTTCTCGAGGATCTTTTTTTGCTCGTCGTCAATTAATTGCAGGACCAGCTTTTCGACGGCGCTCTCGTTGAGCACCTCGACCTCCCCCACCGGGCGCAGCGAACCATCCACCCGCAACATCGGGGGCAAGCCCACCTGAATATGGAGGTCGGAAGCGTCATCTTTAATGACCTGCTCCAGTAAAATCTCAATTTTTGGTACGACTTTATCCATATTAGAAATCCGACGCCACGCGGGCGACCTCCTCGAGCGTGGTCAGGCCGTTCAACGCTTTTAAGTAGCCATCTTCCTTCATGCTAACCATACCGTCGGCCGTGGCTTGGTTCTGAATATGCGTCGTCGTTGCCTTGGTAGCCAGTAATTGCTCCATTGCCTCGGTCATTGCAAACACCTCATAAATCCCCACTCTTCCCTTATAGCCGTCGGTACACTCTTTGCACCCACCGCCTTTGTATAAAGTATAAGCGTTTTGACCGGCTAGTGGCAAGACGTCGAACCCAATATCGTCTTTAACCTTGGCCAATTCCTCCTTGGTTTTAGGCAACACCCGAGCTAGCGTAGTGTTTATCGACTTGGTTTCGGCTTCGGTGGATTGGCGCTCTTGCCGGCAATTGTCGCACACCCGACGAACTAAGCGCTGACCGATTACGGTATTAACAGTAGATGCTACTAGAAACGGCTCCACTTTCATGTCGAGCAACCGCGGCAATACCCCGGCAGCCGAGTTGGTGTGGATCGTAGACAGCACCACGTGGCCAGTAAGGGCCGATTGGACGGCCAAGCCGGCCGTTTCTTGGTCGCGAATCTCTCCGACCATAATGACGTTGGGGTCTTGGCGCAGAATTGAACGCAAGCCACTGGCAAAGGTCAGGCCAACATCGGTATTTACTTGGATCTGGTTGATGCCATCCATCTTGTACTCTACGGGATCCTCCAGGGTCACAATGTTGACAGCAACATTCTTAATGGCTTGTAGGACCGCATACAGCGTCGTGGACTTACCCGAACCCGTCGGACCCGTCGCCAGGGTCATACCGTGAGGCTTATGGATGCCTTCGGTAATCAGGCGCATCGCGCGGCCCTTAAACCCGAGGTTCTCCAGTGTCAGGAGGGTGTTCGACTTATCCAGCAACCGGATAACGACTTGTTCCCCCCAGGTGATGGGCGCGATCGCGATACGCAGGTCGACGTCCTTCTTGCCCACATGGACGGTAAATTCACCGTCTTGAGGGATGCGGTGCTCATCGATCTTTAGATTGCTCAAAATTTTTATGCGCGAGATGAGGGCCGGCTCGATCGTCTTAGGCAGCTTCATGGTTTCACGCAGCACGCCGTCGATCCGAAACCGGATGCGCAGATCGTGTTCACGCGGCTCCACGTGAATATCCGAAGCCCGCGAGTTCACCGCGTACTCCAGGATGGTATTGAGTGCCCGCGTGATGGGCGCGTCCTGGACCAGATTTTGGACTTGCTTGGCCGAAGCCGAGGCCTTCATCTGGTTTGATTCTTCCGAAGCGTCGGAAACCACCTTCTCGAGGTCATCCGACATTTGAGCGGCATACTGCAGCTGCACTTTTTCGATACTGTCTTGCGAAGCCATGAAGGCGGTCAGCGGCTGGCCAATTTTGCGAGTCATAAAGTCGACGGCCTGGATATTGGTCGGGTCAACCATAGCCACAGCCAGGCGCCCCTGGAGCTTGCCAAAGATTACGGCATGATAGGTCTCGGCCAGATTTTTAGGTAACATCTCGAGAATATCGACCGGTACCGTCACCGATTTCAAATTAACGTATTGAAGCCCGCTGGCTTCCGCCGAAAGCTTGGTTAGGGCTTCATCATCGGCAATACCAGCCTCTTGCACTACCGCAAGCAACGGCTCGTTCTGCTGAATTGAACGCACCTTAAAATCCTCGAGCTGCGGCCGGGTTAGCATCTTGCGCTCAAGCAAGAGCCTCTCGATATTCTTTTGGCTAGCAGTAGTTAGCATTGCACCTCAATCTTAGCATAAAGCTTATGGCTATATGATAGATAAGCGCACTATTGTGGGGCGTTGCCAAACGGCTGGTTGTTCCCCAGGCCGGTCGAGAGGTTGGGCGGCTGGTAGAAATCTTGGTTCTTGTTGCGATCATTAATGAACGTCAATGAAGACTGATCGAAGTCGGGTTGAATCGGGGTGACTTTTTCGACCGTCGGAGGTTGGCTCTTCGTCGTCTTTTTAGGCGCTAATTGGCTGAGGATGAGCGCGCCGGCAGCTACCAGAATGATAACGGCTATGATTAACTGGGTCATTTCTTTGCGCTTCACTTAATCGCCTCCGTCGTATCATCCACATTGGCTTTGCCTTGATAGTACGTTTGCAAGGTGAGGTCCGCGGTAATACTGCTGTTAGTGCCGGAGAAATGAGCACTGGTGACGTGGATGGGACGATCAGATATTTCCAGGTCGTGGAAGAAATTCACGAGCTGGGCATAGGGAGCAGTCACCGACGTCGAGAAAACATAGGGCGTGGGCGACCCGGAAGCTTGGGTGCTCGAACCCGACGGGCTGGGAGCAGTCGGGGCGGTAGAGGCTGAAGTTGCGGCCGCTACTTCTGAAGCCGGGCTAATATCCTTAACATTTACTGCTGAAGCCGTCCCTATCCCCTGCATAATGCTGATGATTTGGGGAAAGTCGGAATCATTGGGGAGACCGTCGGCAATCAGTTGTTTGGCGTTTCCGAGGTTCTGGTAGTTCTGTATCAGTGTGGGGATATTTGCGAGCTTGGTGTCGAGGGCGTTCTTGGCCGTAACCTTGCCGGCAATCACTTTGGTATTAACCACCAGCGACCCCGCCATCCCCTTGGCTATCAGTCCGCAAATAATGACCACAATAAGCGTAACCGCGATGACAGCTGCAATGAAATTATTAGTCGACAGCTCTTTTTTGGCCGCAATTTTCGATACTACCGGCGCAGGTTTAGTGGCCATTAGTGGTTACCTCCGAAGACATAGTAGCCTGAATCTTAAAGCCGATGGCGCCACCGCCAGCACTATTGCTCTGGGAGCTAACCGATGACAGCTGCACATCGCTAAAGAACGGTTTTTGCGTAGCCGAAGCATTCGGACCCACCGTAACGTTATAGGCCTGCAGGGCTTTGGCAAACTTGGTAACCAGAGCATAGGTGCTGGCGTTGCCGGAGATTTGCAGGCTACCGTCATTGCCAACCGTGACATCACTGGCAGTCACTCCTTGGGGCAGCACATTCTGCAAGACCTTAAAGAAGCTGCTGAAGTAAACTTGCTGGGAGGACAATTGATTCAGTGATTTCAGATGTTGCTGAGCGGTAACGGCGTCGGGCAGGTCGGCATAGGTCTTTACTTTTTCCTGGCGAGAATTGATTTGGCTTTGGAGCGCCGCAATGGCGATTTTTTGTCCGCCAATCACGACCAGGCCGAGGATAATTAACCCCACAGCAACCGCGTTGACCACAATGCCAATGCTAGTCGCCGTCCGCCGCAGCCGCTTATTGCGTTGGCTAGTCTGATAGACCTCTGGGGCTAGGTTAAACTTGGCCGTCACGACAGAACGTCTCTTTCAGCCAGCCCGACAGCCACACCGTATTGAGTGGAAAGACCCATCAAGGTGTCTTGTAATTGAGCCTGGTAAGCTACTTTAAGCCAGGAGTTGGCAATTTCGACCGGCAAACCGGCAGCGTTAGAAAGGTAGGTCGGGAGCTCAGGTAAGGCGGTCGTACCGCCGGTAAGGACGATCTTTTCCAGCTTAATTTCCGGATATTGGCCGGTGTAGAACTTGATCGACTTTTCAATCTCCCCTACTAATTGATCGAGGCTGGGCTTAATTGACTTTAAGACTTGCCCCTCGAGCTTGGTCTGGGTGAGGCCAAATTTATGGGTAAACTGCTCGGCTTGGGCTTCGTCGAGTCCCAGGTTGTGTGCGACGGCTTTCATAAAGGTGGAGCCACCAACATTTATGGATCGCAGCAGCTTAGGCAAATTGGCTTGTACGATGGTTATATCAGTGGTCAGCGAACCAATATCGAGAACCATTACGGCGAGGTCATTGGGCTGCACTACGGCACGCGCCAGCGCAACGGCATTCGGCTCGAGAGCCACCAACTCCAGGCCGGCTTGCTCAAACAAGCTGACGTACTTTTGGGTGACGGTATTCGGCGCCGCCACGATCAGTACCTCTTGTTCATTCTCCGTTCTGCCCGGTCCAATCACATACCAGTCCAGCTTGACGTCTTTAATAGCCATGGGAATGTATTGATCGGCCTGAAGCTCAATCGCTTTGCCTAAGTCCTTGTGGTCAAGCTTGGGGGTAGAAATAACCGAAGCAAACACCTTAGACGACGGCACGCCGGCAACTACGTATTTCGTGCCAACTTTGGCATCCTTAACCAGCTGGCGAATCACACCGGCGGTCCGCGTTATATCGGCGGGGGCGTCACTGGCGGTGAGGCCGGGAGCGGTCGCGACATGACCATAGGTCACTAACGCCGGTTTTTGGCCGCCCTTTTTCAGCTGTACTAAGCGAATTCCGCTGAGTCCAACATCAATGCCAAAGTATTCGATTGGTTTGTCCAAAAACCCCATTGCTCTTATATTAGCATAACTGGTTTAGATGCAAACCCCTTATGCTCCCTCACCTCATTATTTTTCATATTCTTAGTACCTCGAATTAGTGTCCGGTAAGTAAATCGGCGGAATATACGTCTGGCTGAGCGTACTGAATCCAGGCGGTGTGGCTGTAAATAGGCGGTCGTCAAACTGGACATACTCAGCCGGATTGGTAGCTCCCCCTCCCGGGGTAGTGGTACGGTTTAAGCGGAAGGCATTGGCCATCATCAGGCCTTTGACAGTTAGCGGGTTGATGCAGTCGCCGACGGTATACTGGGGTTGACCACCCGCTCCATAGGTTAGGGTTTGAATCCCGTTCGGGGCGGCACAGGTGTTTATCCGACCACCGTCGCCGGTAGCGGAATTCGGCGCTACAAAGTAAAACCCATCGACTTCGGAAATACCTTTATCGATAAACATACTGCCGTTATCTATCACCACACCAAAGGAGGCGTGCTGGGCTTCGGGCTGTCCGTTCAAGGTAGCGTTCGCGACCTTTACCGTTCCATTGCCGGTAATATTGACGTTGGAATTGTGCACCAGGAGAGTCCAGCGCGAGCTAATAACAGTACCGGCGGGGATAGTGACGTCCCCAAAGGCCTCAACCACTTTGCCGTCAAGCGCCGCCTGGTTGGACCAAATGCTCGAAGTATACGGCACCGTGCCACCGTGACTCGCAGCGTAGTTTTCGGTGCTCGTTACAATATCGGGCCGACAGACCACGCCGTAGGTAGTCGCACCGTTGCTTTGGGTTGTCCCACTGGAGGATACGAAGAACTGTTGCTTGAGCGGATCTCCGCTGAGTGATCCGGTTGCCGTTACGAAGTATTGGCCAGTGGCTCCATTGTTTTGAGTCGTCCGCGGATTGGTCTGACCGGTTAGCGTTCCGCAAGTACCGTTATCCGGGCCTCCTCCGGCGTGGATGTCGCCGTTGGACGCTGCTACAAACGGATTAGTAATCGACTGTTGCGTTACCGCTTGCATCGAGCCGGTAACACAGTTTATGGGATACCCTGGCGTCCAATACTGCGGCCAGCAGGCCCTAACCCCGTTCCCGGCTTGATGACCGACACCCTGATCCTGGAAAGCAACATTAAAGGTATAGGGTTGGTGACCGGTGCCATCAGTTGGCGAGAGTACCGAATCCTCGGTTGCCCACAACAGCCACTGGTTTGGCGCAGCCCCTTGCGCCGCGCCGTTATTGTTAGAACCACCGGTATACCCACTGGTATTCTGCAAGGCGGGATCCAAGGGTACGCCAGCATCTTGGTCATACACCGAGTAATAGATCGGCCCCTTGAAATCAGGTGCGGTAAGGATTCTAAATTGGGCACTTCCATACGCCGTCGCACCCGGTGTATACACCCATTTGTTAGGAGGTGCCGGCACCGTGGTTCCGCAGGCTCCAGATGTAAATCCGAGTTCCGGGCGTTGTGTCTGGGCGGTAGTATCTTTCCCGATACAGTTCAGCTGCCCTGGAATGGGATTGTAGGTGGAGTTGGAGTTATACTGAGTCGGATCATCGCCAATAAAGGTGTAAGCGAAGTTAGAAACACCCTGCAGCCCCGCACTGAAATCCTGACAGCCACTGGTGCTCAACGGGCCGCCAAAAACCGAGCTGGCATTACTGAAATCCACACTTCCGTTACTACAATAAGCACCATTGGTGGGAAACACCCCAACGTACTGCGCCGATTTTACGCTACCCGCCCAACTTAAATTCACCTGGCTATACGCCGGCATATTGCTCATGATGACGTAGACGTATCCGGGCGTTGAACCGCTCGGGGGCGAATATCCGCAACGATATGAGCCGACATGATTGTTGCCATAGCCGTACCAGAAGTTATTATTGACGCCGTTGCACACAAACGACTGCGCCACTGACCAGCCAGCGGGCGGTGAGTTTTGGGTCGCAGAGGTACCCCACGCACTCAAGCTGGCGGAAACAGAATTTACTGAACCGGGATCAATATTGAGGGGGACTTCATCGTCCAGTTGAGCTTGGTGGACTCCGCCACCGGTATTATTGTCATACTGATTCACGGCCCAAGTATTAAAGCTCATGGCTTGACCGGGCACGACCGGGGTCCCGCTGCCGGGGTTGGAGGATTTGCCGGAAGGCAACGGTTGCTGCAGGGGGTTCATAGTAAAGTTGTAGCCGGAGCAACGTGAAAATGGCACATCGCAATGCGTATTGTACCCTCCATTCGGAGCGTAGCCCCCATAGGGCGAGCCATCATAGACAGCCGGGAATGGGCCAGCCGGCGCAATACACACATTTTGTTGGGCAGTTGCTGAACCTACCGGGAAAGCATAGTAGCCGGAGCTGTCGGTTGTTACTTGTTTCAGAATATTGGAGCCGCAGTCTGAGAGGTTTATCGGCACTCCGCCCAATAACCTATTGGTTGCACTGTTGGGATCTGACTGTACCCAACCCTCAAAACCCGTTGGATCAGTCTTGAACGTTTGGGGCTTTGACCGGGTATAGATATTTGTGATGTAGGGCGTGGTGCCCGCGTCGGTAGACAGATAGGCCCGCACCGTAATATCCTGCGGGTTTACTGCGGTGGTAGGAATTGTGAAACTAAAGGTAAAATCGCCCTCATATCCTGTATGGTTGCTATTCACTAAGGGCCAAATGAGTGACTGACCGCCGTCAGCACAGCTTACTTGCGCGCCGTAATCGGGGTCAAAGCGGGGAGGGCCAGGATTGTACGATTGGCCTGCAAGCGGTGGGCTACCTAGCTGGTAGTGGGACAACGGCGCGTAATAAAACATCGGGCAAAGGTTCGAGTTGGGGTAGTCCGATGCCGTCGGTGGGTTGCAGTAGCTTGGGGGAAGGCCTCCCGCGCCACAAACGTTATTGACAAGGGTTGGCAACCCTCCGCCGCCATTCCACCCTGTTATCTGGGTGTTAGAGCTGTTAATTCTTACCCACACAGCCACATTTGAGGCTGTTTTGTGGTTGATGTCATAGTGAACTTTGAAAGAAAAGGTTTGACCGGCCGGCTGGGTTTGGGCGTTACCTGCATCCTGCCCTCCAGTGGGGCCACCATCAGTGCGATCGAGTATAATACCCCCATCCCATTGGGAGTCTCCACCCGGGCCGCTGTACCCGCCGGGGCAAACAAAATCGCCAGGATTACAAGTTATAGCATGCGCTAAGGGAATATGCTTCACGCCGAAAAAAAGAGCACACAACCCAATAGCCCCAATACCGACTATTAGACTCTTTCGCAGCCACGTCATATAAGCAGCAGATTGCCCCACTTCATATAGATTAGATTAAAGCATAACTATTTTACTGTAAAGCTATAAGTTCAGATATAAACTGCGTAGTTGCTCCGAAAGCCACAGGCTCTCGGAGCAACCAACAGGGTCTATTTGGCCGCCCAGGGCGGATGGATAAACCGAGCCTTCACAACCAGGAAGGCTATCTTGAGCGGTTCGTTGGTCAAGTAATAGGTGAAACTGCCCCCATGCGCATCCGAGGGCTCTTGGAGGTTTTTGGTGGCGTATTCGCTAGTGCAGTCCAGCACGGAATGCCCGTGGCGGACTATTTTTCTGCAAACCGGTTCATCTGCGTAGCGAGAGACTTTGAATATGGCCCCGTGGGGGCACATGGCCAAATTCTTGCCGACAACCTGGTAAGAGTAGGTTTCGGTGACACCATTTTCGTCCGATTCCCCCCGGTAGCCCAGCTTGAAGTACTTGTGTTCACCTCGTGTGGTGCTATGTGCCTTTTCGGCTTCCAGAGGATGGGCACAATTAGCGCCCGGCAACTGGGAAAAGCAGACTGCCCTTCCGTGAGCGCTGTGGTATTTCTTCTTGCACTGAAACGCGGTTTTTGCCAGGCTGGCTGTGGTCGCTACTGCGGTCGCGGGCTTACTGGTCCTTTGAGCGGTGGCCGCAAAGCCACTAATCGCCATACCCAGCAAGACGCACAACACGCACGCAGCGAGGGTGTTCTTCCATGAGATGCGCATGGCGCGCCTCCTTGTATCGAATTGTGTAGGTGCTATGGCACCCGTAACTTACGGTTGACCTAACTTAGGTATATACTATTTTGGAATAATTGTAAAGAGTTTTTTGGCTTGAGAGAGCCATAAAGCGGTTATGCTTATTGGTGATAGGGGTGGGAGGGGCTTAAGCTGGCGCTGGGTGGTGGCGAGACCGATGCTGCCGTCGGTAATGAGTTGGTAGTTTGCTTTCCCGTTACCGAATCGGTTGCAGGGGGTTGGCTAGGATTGGTTTGGGGAGAGGAAGACGGCGTAGTGGAGCTTGAAGGGGCCACGCTCTGTATGGTTGTAGGTGAATTCGACGAGTTTTTGCTGGAACTCGTATTGGTTTGTGGTGAAGGAGAGTCGCTCGTCGCACTCCCCCCTCGAACCAGAAGATAAATTCCTCCCCCAATGAGTAAAATCACGACCACAAGCGTGCCACCACCTATAAGGATGATCTTCCGATACATTCCATGCATAAGCATAATGTACCATACTTCGGGGGCGGTATCGCAAGGGTAACTGCACCAGGTGTCTGGTATACTACAGAGATGAAAATCGCCATTGTCGGCCTCCCCAATGTAGGAAAATCGACGCTTTTTAATGCCCTCACTCATAACGACGTACTGGCGGCCAACTATCCCTTTGCCACGATCGAGCCGAATATAGGGATTGTGCCGGTGCCGGACGAGCGGCTGGAGAAGCTGGCAAGACTCTACGACGCCAAAAAGATTATCCCGGCCACGGTTACGTTTGTAGATATTGCCGGACTGGTGCAAGGTGCCAGCGAGGGCCAAGGGCTGGGGAATCAGTTTTTATCCCACATTCGCGAATGCGACGCTATCGCCCAAGTGGTGCGAGCATTTGATGACGGCAATGTGACGCATGTGGACGGTCACGTCAATCCGCTGGCCGATATCCAAACCATCAATGCCGAACTGATCTTGGCCGATATCCAAACGATTGACCGCCGGCTGGCCAAGATCCGCAAGGACGCGACCGAGCGCAAGCTGGTAGCAGAGCTGGACAAGGCCCGGACCATCCTCGACGATGAGGTGCTGCTTGGCAGCCGCCTCGATATTGACAGAGAACTGTTGGGCGAACTGCAACTGTTTACGCTTAAGCCCTTTCTGTTTGTCTTTAATCTTGACGAGAGCCAGCTGGGCGACACCGCGCGACGTGACGAGCTGGCAGCCCTAGTGGCGCCGGCGCCGTGTGTATTTGTATGTGCGAAAGTGGAGGCCGAACTGAGCGAGCTACCGCCGGCCGAGGCCGCCGAGCTCCTGGGAGAGCTCGGTCAAAAGGAGTCGGGTCTGGACGGGTTGGCGCGAGCCGGCCAAAAAGCCTTGCAGCTCCAGAGCTTTTTAACGGCCGGCCCCAAGGAAGTGCGTGCCTGGACGGTCCATGCGGGCGCAACCGCCCCCGAAGCCGCCGGTGTTATCCATACCGATTTTCAGAAGGGTTTTATCCGCGCCGAAGTCGTAGGCTATGACGACTTGATGTCCGCCGGGTCGGTAGCTAGTGCCCGGGCAGTCGGCAAGGTGCGGCTCGAGGGCAAGGATTACGTCATGCAGCCAAACGACGTGGTCGAATTTCGCTTTAACGTTTAGCTTGCAGAAGGTAGAAGCATTCGCGGTTACCGCTGGCTCCATGGACGGTCGAATCGGCCGAGGCTAGAATAGTAAAGGAATTTTTAATCTTGGTTTGGAATAATTCCAGTATTCGCTGGCGGACGGCTTCGTCGCGGATAACGCCGCGGTAGCAATCGGCGGTAGCTTTGTCGGTTTCAAATTGCGGCTTGGCCATGGCCACGATCGGCGCACCGGGTGCGATGAGTTTGGCGATGGCGGGCAGGACGGCGGTAAGCGAAATGAACGAGACGTCGGCTACCGCAATGTCAGGGATTTCAGGCAAGGTCTCCAGCTTGCGGATGTCGGTGCGCTCTTGAATATTAACGCGCGGATCTTGCCGCAATTTGTAGGCCAGCTGGGCGCTGCCGACGTCGATAGCATAGACTTTCGCGGCCCCGTTTTGCAGGGCGTAATCAGTAAATCCACCCGTGGACGAACCGACGTCGAGCACCACTCTATCGGCAAAATCCAGGTTGAAAGCTTCGGCTACTGATGCCAGCTTGTCGCCGCCCCGCGAGACATAGCGCGGGAGGTCTTCGATGCTTAGTTCGGCATCCTCGGCCACGGTCTGGCCGGGTTTACTTAGAATTGTAGTACCATGTTTCACTTGGCCAGCCATAATCATGGCTTGGGCGGCAGTGCGACTAGGGGCCAATCCCCGCTCGACTAGCAGAACGTCTAACCGCTGCTTACTTTTGGCGCTCAAGATAACGCCCGTCGCGGGTATCAACTTTGATGACATCGCCCTCGTTGATGAATAACGGCACCATCAGCTCTAAACCGGTTTCCAGCTTCGCCGGTTTTAGGGCAGTCGTAGCGGTATCGCCTTTCACGCCCGGCTCAGTGTTAGTCACCGCCAGATAGACATTATTGCCGATATCAACCCCGATAGGACGGTTATTGAAGTACATGACGACAGCTTTGGCACCTTCCTTTAAATACTTTCCGGCCTCCCCCACTACCGCGCGATCCAGTTGTTCCTGCTCGTAGGTACTTGGGTTCATAAAATGAAATCCCGACCCGTCATTGTACAGATACTGGAGGTTAACGTTGGTGATGTCGGCAGGTTGAATTTTGTCCGACGTCCGGAAGGAACGGTCGGTAACCGCGCCACTGATGAGGTTCTTCAGTTTGGTACGCATAACCGCACCACCCCGCCCCGTCGCCATATGCGACGACTCCAGAACTTGGTGAGGCGCCCCATCCAGTTCTATCATCACGCCTTTGCGTAAATCGGTGTGTCCGTAAGCCATCTGCGGGCAAGCCTACTTAACGACGAACGGCAACAAGGCCAAATGACGCGAGCGCTTCAAGGCCAGGGCGACTCGGCGCTGGTGCTTCAGACAAGTACCGGTACGTTTACGGGTTTCAATTTTGCCGTAACTATTAAGATAGCGTTGCAGCAACTTAACGTCTTTATAGTCGACATCATCGAGCTTTTCGGCGCAGAAGCGACAAACTTTTTTGCTGTAAAAATTAGCCATAGTGAATCCTTAGTAAGTTATTAGAAGGGAATTTCGTCCAGGTTGACTGGCTCGTCATCTTTGAGGTCCTCGATCACCACGTCTTTAGTGGCAGCCTTCTTGTCAGCCGCCTTTTTAGGCGCAGCTTCGGACTCGGGTGTATCGGCCGGAGCCGAAGCAGGGGTATAGTCACCACTGCCACTGCCCTCTCCCGGGCGGTCAAGGAAGTTGATGTCACTCGCAATGATCTCGGTGCGTTGGCGCTTAACGCCATCCTTCTCCCAACTTTGGGTTTGGAGACGGCCAACCACCATCACCTTACGACCCTTGCTTAAATACTGGTTGGCCAGCTCACCGAGCTTCCCCCAGGCGACAATCTCGTGATATTCAGCCGCCTCTTTGCGCTCACCACTACCATCAACCCAACTACGATTGGTCGCGACGGCAAAGGATGCCACCGACTGGCCGCTGGGCGTAGTCCGTAGCTCCGGATCACGCGTTAAATTACCCATTACAATTGCTTGGTTAAAGCTTTTTGCCATACCCTACTCCTTGGCCGCCGCAACGGGGCGGTCTTGCTTAGTTGACGCTGATTTTGCTCCTGCCTTGCCAGGCCGTTGCAATACGAGTTTTGTAACGATAAGAAAGCGGATGACCTCTTCGGTAATTAGTAGCTGCGACTCCAGCTCACGTACAGTAGTTGGCTCCAATTCCAATTCGAAATAGACATAGATGCCAAACTGTTGCTTTTTGACGGGGTAGGCCAGGCGTTTTTTGCCCCAATTGTCACGTTTAGTGATTTTTCCGCCGGCGTCAGTAATGAGCTTTTCAACTTTTGCGATTGGCGCATCAGCGTCAATCTCGAGGTCAGGGTGCAATAGCACCACTAATTCATACTCTCGCACATACACTCCTTTCTATGGAACCCGAGTGTAACGGGTGCCGTCCAGCGAGAAGCCGGAGGGCAAAAAGGTTAGTTATTCCTCGCATTACTATACTAACGATTCCAGATTAAATCAAGATGATCATAAGATGAAATCTTGGTTGTAGTGGCGGCTTTGGTGCTGAGGCGGTTGTTTGCCATAATGAGGGCATGTATATCTTGGCCAGCAAACTGCAAAACCTGCCGATAATGAGCCTGCAAACCGGGCAGGCCATTGCTATAGCAGAGCGGCCGGTCGTTAACCCGATGAACCTGGAGGTAATGGCAGTCCGGTGCATGATGGGAAAGATGCGCCGCGGGCACGGCGTTGTACTGATGCGCGATATTCGCCAGTTCTCGTCTGACTGCTTAATCATCGACTCTTTCGACGAGATTGAGGATCCGAACGAGATTGTGCGCCTGAGCAATATTGCTGAGCGCAATTTCAACCCCATGGGCAAAGTGGTGGTGAGTGAGTCCGGCCAGCGGTTAGGCAAGGTTGAAGACTACACCATTAACTTAAAAACCAGCATGCTGCAAAAACTGTACGTGCATCAGTCTTTGATGAAAAGCATCCTGTTTAATAGCCTAGTGATCGACCGAACCCAGATAATTGAAGTGACTGCCAAGCAGTTTACGGTGCGAGACGCCAGCGTAAAAGAGCCCAGTTTAGCACCCCACGCGGTTCCCCACGGCACAAAGTAAAACCAGAAGGATTTTTAAGCATTGCCGTTTCAAACCGCTTGCGGTAATATGAGGGCAATGAGAAGGTGGTTTACGTGTTAATCGTTACCGTTCTGTGGCTGCTGGCGTTTGGACTTGCCTACCGAGTCCTCGCCACCAACTAAGCTTCGACGTCGCTAAGCTGCTCCAAGACAGCTTTGATGGCATCAAACCTAAACCCTTTACCCGCCAAGTAGCGGATAAGTTTTTGATCCTCCGGATAGCGTTGACGTAGGCGCTTTCCGGTAATCAGCGCCATTATAGCCGCGCCCTCGTCAGTAGCTGCCGGCGAGGTCACAGCAGCTTCAATAGTGTCCGAGGCAATCCCCTTTTCACGAAGCTCAGCCTGGAGATGAATGAGGCTGCGCGGGCTGGCAAGTTGCCGAGCTTCAACCCACTCCCGGGCAAAGCGTTCATCATTAACCAGGTCCTGAGCTTCAAGTCTTTGGATCAAGAACTCGATCAGCTCATCGTCATATTGCTTGCGGCGAAAATAGCGCACCATTTCTTGGCGGCTACGCGACCGAAATGACAGATAGTTATATGCACGATCGAGAGCCTTGCCCACCTCCGATTGTTGCGCCAAGCGGGTTATGTCGGCGTCGGCCAGCTCGTCGCCAACCCGCAAAGCAGCATCAGCCAACTGATCTTGGGCCAGCGACAGGCGGTAGGAGCCATCAATATAGATTGAGAAACGATCCTTACGCCGATGCTGCTGAGTGATATTGGTGATCGTAGGCATATGGAGCCCTATTAGCGGATCGTGGCTGGCAACTTACAGAGCAGCGGCTGCACGAACGGCTGCCTCCAGCTCTTTGGCCTGCTTGGGATGCTCATCGAGGAAGGCTTTGGCGGCTTCTCGACCTTGCCCCATTTTCTCGTCCTTGTACTCATACCAGGCGCCGCTCTTTTTGATTAAGTCATACTTGACCGCCAATTCCAATAAGTCAGCTGAGGTCGAAATCCCGAGGTTGTACATAATATCAAACTCGGCGATACGGAATGGCGGTGCAACCTTGTTTTTGACGACTTTAACTTTGACCCGGTTGCCGATCACTTTATCAACGTCTTTAATTTGCTCGGAGCGGCGAATATCCAGGCGAACCGAAGAGTAGTATTTAAGCGCCTGGCCGCCAGCAGTGGTCTCGGGGTTGCCAAACATCACGCCAATCTTCATACGCAGCTGGTTAATAAAGATTACGGTGGTGTTTGATTTGCTGACCACGCCCGTGAGTTTCCGCAGTGCCTGACTCATCAGTCGCGCCTGCATACCCATTTGGGCGTCCCCCATCTGACCCTCAATCTCGGCCCGGGGCACCAAGGCCGCGACTGAGTCTACAACAACAATGTTGACGGCGTTGGAGCGCACCAAAGTTTCGGTGATTTCCAGCGCCTGCTCACCGGTATCCGGTTGCGACACCAATAGGTCATCCAGGTTAACACCAATGCGCTCGGCGTATTCGGGATCGAGGGCGTGCTCGGCATCGACAAAAGCCGCTAAACCACCCTGCTTTTGGACTTCCGCTACCGCATGGAGCGCTAAGGTAGTCTTACCGCTGGATTCGGGGCCGTAAATCTCTAAAATCCGCCCTTGGGGATAGCCGCCACCTAGCGCGATATCGAGCGATAGGCTGCCCGTAGGAATGGTTTTAACATCAATACGGTGGCTGTCGCCCAACTTCATAATTGAGCCGGCGCCGAATTGTTTTTCGATTTGACTGACCGCTAAATCGACCGCTTTGCGGCGGGCCGATCGCTCATCTTTATTGACCTGCTCCACCTTATCCTGCTGCTTAATTGCTGTTGCCATTGTACCATGTCCCTCTGGTTAGTTTGGTGTAATACAGCCACTATAACGCGGCTATATTAAATAATTCTTTAGCGCGAGCAAGCCGGGAGCTAGGTGCCCCAGCACCAGCAGCACATGGCTCCGGAAGCTTTGGTTTTTGTGGCTTGCTCTGAAATAAGCATAACCGAACAAAATACGAACGTCAAGCACTTAGCGCAAGTTTTGGAATTCCAGAGGAAAATCGAGATCCTGGGCTTTCAGAAGAGTCATTACGCCCTGCAAATCATCCTTGCTGGCGCTGGATACGCGCACGCTATCGCCCTGTATCTGGGCTTTGGCTTTGGGGTAGGCGTCGCGAATAATTTTCGATAATTTCTTGGCCTTGTCTTGATCGAGACCCTTCTTAAAAGCCAGGGTGCGTTTGACGATGACACCGGATTCAACTGCTTCCGATGTGAGATCGAGTACCTTCGTGGAAATACCGCGGCGGATCAGCTTGCTTTGGAGTACATCAATAAGGGCGTCGAGCTGGTTGCGGCTGTCCCCTTCCAGCTGCACGCCAGACTTGCCATCGGCAAATTCCAGCTTGGCTGCCGTGCCCTTAAAATCATAACGCTGCGATAGCTCGCGCTGGACTTGATCGACCGCGTTGGTCATTTCACCAGCATCAAAATCGCTGACAACATCGAAGGAAAAGTCTTTAGCCATGGGAAAATTATATCAAAACTACTGAAACTGCGTATCCTGGGCGAACTGAAAGTTGTTTTTGGGCTGATTGGAAGTGCCGAGGCTACCGAGATCCTGGTTGGCGGTAGTGGAGTTGGTAACAGTGAGATGGGTAGCTCCCGCATTGCTGGTTGATACGACGACATTATTCGAGCCCCTAAATGTTTGGGTAGTGCCAGGTAACATCGTGCCCTGGAAGGCTGGCTTACCATCAATCCGAATAGTCAGCGTGGCCGCACTTCCCTGCACCTGAACGCTCACCGCCACACCGTTAAATGGGGCAGTGGGCAGAGCGGCGCTGGGGCTGATATTAGGCACGTGAGCCAAAATGTTCCTGGTGACCGTCGTGGTCTTGCCCAGTGCGTTAGTGGCAGAGACATTGACGTTATTGACGCCGTCTTGCAAGGCGATGGCATCGGTAAAATTACCACTGCCATCTACTAGAATCGGTGAAGAGTTCACAAAGACATTGGCGCCTTCATCGACATGGCCGGAAACGGTGATAAGACTGCCGTAAAGAACTTGATCGCGAGCCGGGTTGGCAACACTGAGGTGTGGCGGTGCGGTCAGAGCGCTGAACTGGATTATTAAGTAGCTGGCGACGGCTAGGGCGGCAATGCTACCTCCCACCAGGGTTAGGAGACGCGGAGTTAAGACCAATCGTGGACGCACCAAACTGCTGGCGCGCCGCAATTGGAGCTCCTGCTTACCGCGTTCGGCACTGTACTGCTTGGCGATGGCCGTGCCGTCCAACCCCAAATAGTCACCATAACTCTGAACGAAGCCGCGGCTGTAGACATCGTGCGGAAGGGTTAGATAATCGTCGGCTTCAATCGCTACCAAATACTTTCCACGGATTCGCGTCCCGAGCTCGACCTGCTTGAGGCTGAGCTTGCGGGCAATCCGGCGCTCTTTAAGTACCTCGCCGACGGTTGCAGCTGGAATTCCCTTAGTCTTCGTAGGTTTCGGTGTCGCTTTCGTCACTGGTCTCATTCACCGATGATACCAGAACGCTGCGAGGTCGGGCACCATCGGCGGGACCAACCACGCCGCGCTCTTCCAGGATATCGAGCAAGCGCGCCGCACGAGCGTAGCCGATGCGCAAACGGCGCTGCAGTAGAGAGGCCGAAGCCTTGCCACTGCGAATAACGGTATCGGCGGCTTCCTGGAAGAGAGCGTCGTCGACATCGCCAAAGTCACCACTGGCGCCACCGCCACCACCCACATTAACGGGTTGGGCTAGCACTTCTTCGTTGTACTGCGGCTGCCGGGCACCGCGCAAATAATCGGTGACCTTCTTGGTTTCGGCTTCATCCATAAACACGCCTTGGATCCGACGAGGTTTGGGGGTATCGGCACTGGCAAACATCATATCGCCTTTGCCCAACAGCTTTTCGGCGCCGGAAGCGTCGAGGATGGTACGCGAGTCGACGTTGGAAGCTACCCGAAATGCCAGGCGGGCCGGAATGTTAGCTTTAATCAGGCCGGTAATAACGTTCACACTAGGGCGCTGAGTAGCCAGCACCAAGTGGATGCCGGCGGCGCGAGCCAGCTGGGCCAGACGCACAATCAGGGCCTCGACTTCAGCAGCCGAAAGAATCATCAGGTCGGCCATCTCATCGATTACGATCACAATGTAGGGCATGCGGTCTTCGGCCTCGATCGAGTTATATTCCAGAATATTGCGCTTGCCAACTTCAGCGAACAACTTGAGACGGCGCTCCATTTCGGCCACTGCCCATTTCAGCGCCGAAATCGTTTTATCCGGCTCGACAATCACCGGCGTTAGTAAATGCGGGATGTTGTTATAGAGCGTTAACTCAACGCGCTTAGGATCGACTAAGATCAGCTTGAGCTGGGCTGGCGAGTTGCGATAGAGCAGGCTGGTAAGGAGTGAATTGATCATGACCGATTTACCGGCTCCGGTGGCTCCGGCAATAAGCAAGTGAGGCATGGCCGCCAGATCAGCGACGGCCGGCGCGCCGGCCACGTCTTGGCCCAGCACGATGGTGAGCGGCGACGGGGCATCCTTTACTTCCGACATGGTCATGAGCTGGCGCAGACGCACCCGCGCGGCCGAGCGATTGGGCAGCTCGACCCCAACCGCGCCCTTGCCCGGAATTGGCGCCTCCACCCGAATGGCCGGCGCCGCCAGAGCCAAAGCTAAGTTGTGCTCGAGTCCGGTAATCTTCGTGAGCTTTACGCCGCTGGCCGGCTTCAGAGTGTACTGCGTGACAGTGGGGCCAACATTAACCTCCCCCATCGCCACCTCAATACCGAAACTCGAAAGCGTGTTTTGAATAATGCCGGCATTCTCTTTTATATTCCCTGCGTCGGCTTTGGTCGTGGCATTGGCCAGCAGTTCAAGACCTGGCGGCGTCCAGTCGGGATCGGCCACACTGGTGAGCGCTGCCTCCGGTTCCTTGGCTTTGACTTTGCGTCCGTTGCCGCCAATGGTTCCACGAATCTCTAGCTGGTTCGGTGGTTGGCCGGCTGCCTCGTTAATCTGAATGTCCTCCTTGGGTCCGCGCTGGAACAAGCCCATGAACCTGGCCAGAATCTCACTAAGGCGGGTATTTGCGGCCACAATCACGAAAATGATCAGCAAGGCAATTAAAATCACTATCGAGGCCGGTACGTTCAAAATCGTCAGAAAACCTTTGGCCAGGCCGTAGCCAACCAGGCCGCCACCACCACCTTCTTTAGCCACTGCCAGCGCCTGGAAGCGATTCACGGAAATGTGCAGCAAGCCGGACAACGCCACGGTAAAGCCCGCAAAGCCAATATAGTTATGAGCCTGCACTTCATACTTTTCGGGCTGGAACAGCATATAGGCCAGGAGAACAAAAATGACCGGTAGCAGATAGGCCGCATAGCCGAATACCAGGCGCAGGCCGCCAAACAAGCCGGTGGCCAGGCTGCCGCCAAACCCAAACATCGCAAAACAGAGGATGAGCGCCAGTGCAACCAGAACCACCGCCAGAATTTCGCGAGCTACGCCGTCGCCTAGGTTAGGACGGAAGCTCAGCGAAGGAACGGCGGTTTTTTTGCGTTTGCGGCGGGCCATATTGCTTATATTATACCGCTTTTGATTGCGGTAGACCAGATGAGCAGGGGCTTACACCTCGTTAATGACCGGCAAGACCATGGGGTTGCGCTTGGTCTTGGCGTAGAGGAAGTCGGCCACATCATCGCGGAGAGACAGTTTGAACTTGGCCCAGTCAGTGCCGCGCTGCTTGTCACGGCGCTCAAAGGCCTTACGAATCTCCTGGCGGACGCGACCAATCAGCTCCTCACTCTCCTTCATGTGCACGAAGCCGCGCGAGATGATGTCCGGACTGGTAACTAACCGGCCGGTCTTGCGATCGACTGTCGCGATCACCACCACCATGCCGTCGGAGCCAAGCGCCAGACGATCGCGCAACACCATGGTCTCGACGTCGCCAATGCCGGAGCCGTCAACCAAGACGATGCCGGCAGGAACGCGTTCGCCTTTCTTGGCCTCCTTGGCCGTGAGTTCGAGAGTGTCGCCGTTACTAAGAATAAAGATCTTCTTTGGGTCCACCCCGTTTTCGAGGCCAATTTGGGCATGGCGGGTTTGCATAGCAAAGGTGCCGTGGATAGGCATCAATACTTCGGGCTTCAGCAGCTTAATTAAATCCGCTAAATCATCGTGGAAAGCGTGGCCGGAAACGTGGAGGATGCCGGAGCCATCAACAGCTTGGGTAGCGGCTTGATACACTTGCGCGCCTTCACGCAGTAAGTCATCAACCATATTGCCGACGGAAACAATGTTACCGCCAATCGGCGAGGAGCTCAGAATGACGGTATCACCCGGCTTTATTTTGAGGTGAGGGTGGTCACCGGTAGCCATACGGCTAAGGGCGGCATTCATCTCTCCTTGCGAACCGGTACATAAGACTACGGCGTCTTTGCTGGTAGTAGTGTCTTGGACGCGCGTCAGTAATCCCGGCGGGACTTTAATCAGCCCTAATTTCACGGCCAGCTCGGTGTTGGCTAGCATGCTGCGCCCGGTAATGGCTAATTTACGATTGTGCTTGGCAACCGTGTCAATAACGAGCTGTACCCGGTTTACGTTACTGGCGAACATACTCATCACGATGCGGCCATTGGCGCGTTTAAACAGATCGTCGAGAGTGTCGGCAATCTGGCGTTCTTGGGGGGTATTGCCAGCTCGATTGGCATTAGTGCTGTCGCCGAGCAAGATGCGGACACCTTCTTTAGCGATCTCACCAAAGCGGTCAACATCCATGGGCTTGCCAGCTACTGGGTCGGTCTCGAACCGCCAGTCACCGGTGTCGATAACCGTACCGACCGGGGTGCGCACGACCACGGCGGTGGCATCGGGAATCGAGTGGCCGACACGCACCAGCTCAATATTAAAGACGCCCAGCTGTACCCGCTCGTGGGTATCGGGATTCATACTGCGAAACTGAGGCTGAGTTTGAAGCTTGAATTCCTCAATCTGTTTTTGCAGCATCGCCAGGGTAAACTGGGTGCCGAAGATCGGGGCTTGTAGTTTCGGCAAGACAAAACCGCTGGCGCCGATGTGGTCCATGTGACCGTGAGTAATCACGATGCCGCGCAGCTTGTGGCGATTCTTTTCTAAATAGGTGATGTCGGGGAAGACGTGGTCGACGCCGGGCTGCTCCTCGGTAGCAAATTGCGAGCCGAGGTCGAGGATGATCATGTCGTCCTCATATTCCAGCGCCGTCATGTTCTTACCAATCTCGCCGAGACCACCCAGCGGAATAATCCGGAGTTTGGGATCGCGGGTGACTTGGTTGGCCTGACGCGGCTTTACTTGGGTAGCTTGCTCGCCCCCAGCTCCGTTAAAGACGGATTTGTTGACGGGGATGGCCGGCTGATTCATCAGCTTAGCGGCAATCGGATTCGACTGCTGCTGACGGCGGCGAGCCCGGCCATTACTGCCATTGCCATTACGACGGCCATTGCCAGACGGGTCCTTGGCGCCGCGATTCGGGGAAGCTTGGGGCTTCGCCGCGCTGGCAGCAGGAGGGTTGGTTTGGTTCCGCGGTTTAGGCGGATTGCTTCCGGGGGAAGCGGGTTTAGTTGGTTCCATTAGGTTCCTTTGTTCATTATTAGTTAAATGTTTTAATGATTACGTAATTTTGGCTAAGACCTTGGGGATGCCGGCAAAATCGTCCAGAAGCTGTTCACGCAAGCCCCCGTTATACAACGCGGCGGCCGGGTGGTACAGCGGCATATAAACGCGCCCATCCTTTCGGAAAGCCCGACCATGGGCTTGGCTGATCCGCAGCTGGGGCAAGAACACATTCATGGAGTGGCGCCCCAGAAAGACGGTCAGTTTTGGGGAAATAACATCGATTTGTTCAAGCAGAAAGGGCTTAAAGGCTGCAATTTCCTCCGGCAACGGATCTCGGTTCCCCGGCGGACGGTATTTGACGATGTTGGTAATGTAGACGTCCTCGCGCTTGAGGTCAATGCTCGCCAGCATCTCGTCCAGAAACTTGCCGGCGGCGCCGACAAACGGTCGTCCCAGCTCGTCTTCCTTCGCTCCCGGCGCCTCACCCACAAACACGACTTCAGCATCCGGACTCCCCTCGCCCATCACCAGCTGGGTTGCGCTGGCCGCCAGCTCCGGCGTCACCTTGTCTTTGACGATCCGCTTGGCGATTAGCTCAAGCTGCTCTGATTTGGTCATGGGTTAACGATGAGCTGGAGCTTCACTCTTAGCCGCCTTCATGCTGAGGTTAAGCCGACCTTTGTCGTCGATCTCAACCAACTTTACTTGCACACTGTCGCCCTCCTTAAGCACATCAGTCACCTTGTCGATACGATGGTCGGCCATCTGGGAAATATGCACCAAACCGTCCTTGCCGGGCATAATCTCTACAAAGGCACCGAAGTCCATAATCTTCACCACCTTACCCGAGTAGATCTTGCCGATCTCCGGGCGGGCCGTCAGTTGGGTAATCCACTCCATGGCCTGCTTGGCAGCCTCGGCATTCGTGGAGGCGATCATCACCAGACCGCTGTCTTCAATGTCAATCTCGACGCCGGTTTCGGCAATAATCTTGTTAATGGTTTCGCCACCCTTACCAATCACCAGTTTAATGTCGTCGGGGCTGATCATCATCTTGGAAATCCGCGGAGCGTGTTCAGCCAGTTCCTTGCGGGGCGCATCGAGGACTTCAAGGATCTTGCCCATAATATGCTCGCGGCCACCGTGGGCCTGGGCTAGCGCCTCTTTCATGACTTTGGGAGTAATCCCCTTTACCTTAATATCCATTTGTAACGCCGTAATTCCGTCCTTGGTGCCAGCAACCTTAAAGTCCATGTCGCCGGCAAAGTCTTCTGCACCCTGAATATCACTGAGAATGACGTAATGGTCACCCTCTCCCATCACCAGACCCATGGCAATACCCGCCACCGGCTTCTTAATCGGGACGCCGGCGTCCATGAGGCTGAGGGTGCTGCCACAGACACTGGCCATGGAGGTGGAGCCATTGGAGCTGACAGCCTCGGACACGGTGCGAATAGTATAGGGAAAGTCTTCGACTGAAGGGATGACGGGGAGCAGCGCCCGTTCGGCTAAGGCCCCGTGACCAATTTCACGGCGACCAGCGCTGCGCATGGGTCTAACCTCGCCGGTTGAATAGGGCGGAAAGTTGTAGTGGTGCATGTAGCGCTTGGTGGTGTCCTGCTCCATGGTGTCGATCATCTGGGCGTAGCTGGTAGAGGCCAGAGTCGTAATGTTAAGAATTTGGGTAGTGCCGCGGGTAAATAAACCGGAGCCATGGGCTCGCGGGATGATACCTACCTGGCTGCTGATCGGCCGAATATCGGTCGACTTGCGTCCGTCGGGACGGGCGCCGTCTTCGAGGATAGCTCGCCGGACCTCGCCGTCGATCACCTTTTCGAAGGCAGTTTCCAGATCGTCGGAGTCAAACTCGCCATCCTCGCCACCAAATTTTGCGACGACTTCGTGGCGCAAGTTCTTGATTGCATCGTGACGCTTGTACTGGTTCTCGTGCCGCACCGCTTGACCTAATTTGTCTTTCAGATAATCAGCTAGCAATACTTCGGCGTCGTGGTTGGCCTGATGCAATTCAAATTCCTTTGGCTCAGCCGCCAGCTCCTTGGCAATCTGCTCTTGCAGAGCAATTACCGGCTGAATCGACGTATGCGCCAGCTCAATGGCCTCGGTCATGGTCGCCTCGCTGATCTCGTCGGCGCCGGCTTCCACCATCATAATGGCGTCTTTGGTGCCAGCTACAATCAAGTCCAGAGAACTCTTCTCGATTTCTTCTGTCGTTGGGTAGGCTATCAGCTTACCACCAACCTGCGCCACATGCACACCGGCCACAGGACCATCAAAAGGCGCGCCGGACAGCATCAAGGCCGTCGAAATTGCGACCATTGCCACCATATCTGGGTTGTGTACTAAATCGGCGCTCAAGATCGTCGCAATTCCCTGCACGTCGTTGCGAAAGCCCTTAGGGAATAAGGGGCGAATCGGCCGGTCGATTAAGCGCGCATTCAACGTCGCTTGCTCGCTGGCCCGACCTTCACGCTTCAAGAAGCGACTCCCGGAAATCTTACCCGAAGCGTACATCCGCTCTTCGTAATCAATTAGCAGGGGGAAAAAGTCGATCCCCGGTCGTGGCGTATTAGCCATCACCGCGGTGCCGAGCACCATCGTGTCGCCGTAACGCACGGTTACGGCACCGTCGGCCAAAAAGGCCAGCCGGCCGGTTTCAATTGTTAGGGTGCGGCCGCAGAACTCGGTCTCGAACCGCTTGGTTTCACCGCCAAAGGGATGAATGATATCTTGGTTTGCCATAGACTCCTTATAGTTGCCGCGTGCCAGGGACAAGATTCCGATTATAGGCCCACCTCCCAATCGGAGTCAAAGCTCTACCACGCGGTCGTTTGATTGCTAAACTCCGCTCTCATTTAACCAGCAGGGATCTGCTTGTCATCCTGAGCGCAGTTGAAGGATCTGGCGATCCCTCGGCTTCGTTCGGGATAATTACCGGCGCAAGTCGAGTTTTTTGAGTACCGTACGATAACGCTCGGTATCGTGCTTGCTCAAGTAGTCCAGGAGGCGGCGGCGCTTGCCGACCATCTTCAGCAGCCCCCTACGAGAGTGTTCGTCTTTCTTGTGTAGTTGGAGATGCTTGGTCAGCTCCTGAATTTGACGCGTAAAAATACTAATCTGAACTTCTGGCGAACCGGTGTCCGTCTTGTGCTTTTGATTAGCGCTAATGACTTTGGTTTTTACGTCGGACTTCAACATTTCGGATTCAAGTATAGCAAATTACAGGAGTAAATGCAAGATTACTGCTCGCCAGTATCGCGACTTTCCAGCCGCGCGATGCGAAATCCGTGTTCCGTAACCATCTGCTTAACTACCTGTAAATCTTCTTTGGTGATCGAAATGTCGGTAAATGCCGAGTGAAATTTGCGGTTGGTGGCGGCAGCAAAGCTCTCGAACTCGGTCTTAAGCTGCCCAAAACGGCTATTGGTCTCATCCAGACGCTCATCTAACTGGTCGAAGCGAGGCTGCACCACATCGACAATGCTGACTTTGATTTTACTGAGATCGGTCGCTGTAAGTGCCATCGCTCTTCCTTATGGGTTAATTGTAACGCATGTGATTACTAGGTTCATAATATCCGAACGGAATACGAACAACAAGACTGGTTATGCTTAGGGAATTGGCTACAATCGCAAACTAATTTTACGGTATTAAGATTAAATTAATCTTAACGTTTCGTCCTTTAGGACTCATCAGAAAGACTGCACAGTCTTTAACGTTAAGTCCGCGAGGGACGGAGCGCAGCAAGGATGAAACATCACTTGTGCTCTCGAACGCCCCTCGCGGACTGGCCTATTAGCTAGGCCTGGATGAACTCAGCGAGCTTGGCTTGAATGGCTTCTCGGACTTCATTTGCCAAGACACTCTTACGGGTGGGTGAACCTGGACGAAGCCATTCCAAAGCACTCCGGACAGTCAGGCTCTTGAGTCGCGGTTGCCCCACTGCCGAGGCATACTCAAGCTCCAAAACCTGACAAGTGCCGATGTTCGGTTCCTCGTCGGTCATGAAGGTCTCAGCCAGAACAAGAAACTTTCGCTCATCCAATTTACCTACGAATTCATTGACCAGGTTCATCTTGAGATAGAACAGGCGTATGTAGGGGTGGTCGAAGTGGTCTAGAAGAGTCCTAATCTCGCAATGCAACCAGAATTGCTCTGCCAGTGCCGGCAAATAAACATCGGTCTGTGGATCAAACTCTACCTTTTGCATGTCAAGCTCCCTTGGGAGGATGTGTAGGTCATCAACCGGTACCCCTGCCAATTTGGCAGGCGCCTCACCTGACTTTCAGGATTGGTATATTATAGTACAATAACCACTTTATTTCAATCTTGGATAGGTGCGAGCTTGGAGGCAAAGTTGGCGACATCTACTGCATCAAGGGAAGAAGCATAGTCAAGATTATACTGCCCAATCTGAGTCCGTTGTAAAGCGCTTAGGTAAGCGCCTGTTTTAAGTTGCTGTCCGATGTCCTCAGCGAGGGTTCGGATATAGGTGCCACTCGAAACTTTCACCTCGAAGCGCACCCGTGGATAGTCATAGCCGAGGAGCTTGATTTCATGCACCGTCACTTGGCGGGATGGCATGGCGACGTCTTTACCAGCGCGGGCCAGTTTGTAAGCTCGAACGCCGCCTACCTTGATCGCGGAGTACTGACTGGGAGTCTGGGTGATTTCACCAACAAAGTGCTGTAAAGCTGCCTGCACTCTCGTCTGGCTGAGCTGTCTCGTCGAGACTTTGGTTATCTCCCCTTCCCTATCGCCCGTGGTCGAGGTCGCACCCAGCGTCATCTCGGCCACGTAGGTTTTATCCAAACCAGAAAAGCGGCTGGCTTGTTTGGTTGCCGTGCCAAACAACATCAGCATCAGACCGGTAGCGGCCGGATCGAGGGTGCCGGCATGGCCGATTTTGCGCACACCGGTATTGCGGCGGAGGATTCGAATAATGTCGAATGACGTAATGCCGGCCGGCTTATCAATCAGGAGTAGACCATTGGGCGCAACAGAATCCATAGCCATAAGTATGGCAGAGGCCGGCTAATAGCTAAAATCGTCGAGGCGTTGGGCAAAAACCGGGTTGTTGGTCGGGTTGGCAGCGCGACTGGTTGTAGGTCGCGGAACCGAGCTGGGCGGCCGGCGATCGTCGGTATTATTAATCAGCGGCTCGGCAGCCGGGGCTTCCAAGCGGACACTCGGAGCCGCTTCCGGCAACAGATCATCGGACGCGGAGGCTTCCGGGGTATCGCTCATCTCAATGTGATGGGGCGGCAGTAGCTCCTCCATGGCCGGCGCTTCAGAAGATTCGTCCTGGGATGTGAGCGCTTCCGGAGGGCTTTTTTGCGCTGGGGGCTGGTTTGACTCCAGTGGGGTGGCCGCCGGCGATGCCGGGGTTGGCGTCACCTGAGAGCGTGGAACAGGAGTCGGCGCAGTAGGAGGCGTTGGCTGAGAAGGCGCAACCCGCGGAGCCGGCGGCTGCCGATAAACCTGATTGGGAGCCGGCTGGGGGGGTTCCGCAACTACCGGACGTTCCGGGGCCACTGGCTGGGCTGAGGTCTGTCGCTCCGCCGACGCAGCTTGAGCACGCTGTACCGGCTGGGGGTTCGGTCGCGGCGAGGGAGCAGTCGTCTCTCGACTAGCCGGCTTGCGGTCGCGGCTATCGCTACGATTATCGCGATAGAGGCCCTTCACCACTTCCTGCTGGTTGGCGCCCATGGCCATCATCTGGGCTGCTACCGTCATGGTTTTGGCAGTGGTGTGGGTCGCGGTAAAGCGATCGGTGGCCGCCATAATACCGGCCAGCATAGTGGTGGCAATTTGCTCGTCAATCATGCCCGACTGGAGGGATTCGGAGAGAGCAATCAGGATCTCGCTGAGACTGGCGGCTGTCCCTTCAATCAGGTTAATCGCACCATACTGCTCGTTGCTGCGATGGAAATCGATATTTACCAACGGTATCTGACGCAGGAGCTCGGCGTTTTGGGCATAGATCTTGTCAACCCGCGCATACGAAGCCACGCCTAGGATAATAACGAGGTCAAACTGGTAATCGCCGTAATCATACGTGACGTCGCGTTGCTGGAAGCTGCCCGCAAACGGTGTAATGTGAATATTGAGCTTGGCGTTCTCGATAGTGTACTTGAGCTTATCGAGTTCGGCATTTTTCAGATCAACCCGCACGATAAAATCGCGGAGGCCACCGAGAGTACTCTCCACCAGATTTGTGGACAGGAATTTGGCACCGGCCGGAATGTCATCACTCATTACAGCGGTGACTTTTTTGCCATATTTGCGCAGCAAAGCCGCCAACGCGATTGTCGAGGCTACTTGATCAATACTCGGGTGTTGTCCGGTCATAATCAAAATAGTCTCGGCTTGGCGGATGGCTTCCGAAGTCTGTTGTTTTGGCGTTAATTCGCGGTCCATATATGCTCACTTACGAATCTGATATTTTAGCAAAAAATGACCAGGAAGTCAACAGATAGGAAATTTCTTACGCTGTTGAGATAATAATGACAGGGTTGTTCGCCTAGTGAGTCCTTTCACTAGGCGAACGGAATTGCGAACGGCTACGCCGCTTCCCGCAGCGCCAGGTGGGATCCGGTCTTACTCCGGATGCGCACCAAGGCATTATCTACTGCCTTGGTGTCGCGCCCCACGGACTCAGCAATTTGTTCGTAGGTGTCACCATCCAGATAGAGCGACAAGACTCGGCTCTCCAGCTCCGACAACGAGCTCGACAGGCACTTCACCAGCGCACCCAGCTTCTCCGAGGAGATGATCTGGTTGACGGGATCGTGGGCAACTGGGCCCGGCAGTACTTCCTCGAGAGTGGGTACGTCGTCGCCGGCGCCCGCTGGAGTTGAGGAGAAGGAGATGAATCTGTTCAGCGGAGTGTGCTTGCCACGAGTGGCGCTCTTGACTGCCGTCGCCAGCTGACGCGAGATGCACAGATCGGCAAAGTTGCGGAACGACGAGCAGCGCTCCGATTTGAAATCCCTGATTGCCTTCATCAAGCCAACGCGGCCTTCTTGAAACAGGTCGTCCCAAGATCCACCTTGGATGTTGTAACCAGACGAGGCTGCCTTTACGCGTACGAAACCCTCGTAGCGTTGCATCAGTTTTTGGTATGCCTCTTTGTCACCTTCCTGCGCCTGCCGAACCAAGAAGGTATCGGAGGGATCAGTAGGCTTCAAAGCTATGACGCGTCCCATAGTCGCCTCCAAGTTGTGATGGACGTCTCAGCTACTTGTAATGATACACCTAAAATACTTATGTTTCCTCACAGCTTTACAAGACAGCTAAGATTCGCTATAGTCTCATCTAATATGCCAATTATCAAGTCTGCAATGAAACGGGTTCGGCAGCAGGCCAAACGCCGCAGCCGCAACCTCCAAGTCAAGCGGGCCATCCACCAGGATGTCCGCGCTTTTACTGATGCCGTCGGCGCCAAAGACACTGCCGCAGTGCCCGAAACCTTGCGAGCCGCCATCAGCGAGATTGATCGGGCCGTCAAAAAAGGTACCATTCACCGCAACACTGCCGCCCGTCGCAAAGCCAGCCTCCAAAAGCAAGCCAACGCGATCGCCAGTGACACCAGTAAAACACCGGTAGCTAAAAAACCGGCCGCTAAATCCGCTCCCAAAGCCAGCACCAAGAAGCCCGCGACCAAAAAGCCAGCTGCAAAAAAGTCCTCAAAGTAAGCCCAGTCTATTGGTTTATTGACCGCTGCCCACGGTATACACTGTCTATATGAATCAATCTATCGACGACTTGCACGCTCGCTTGCTGGAGCATTGCGAGGAAATTATGGAGCACGTCAAAATGCTGCGCGATTACGGCACCACGCCAGGGAGTGTGTGGCTGGCCCGCAGCGAACTTACGCGCATTAGCCAGTTGGTTGGCGAGGCCGAACAATTACTGGCTTCAATCCAACGAGCCGACTAAGCCGGTACTTGGCTGGCGACGTAGAGGATGAGTTGCTCGACGAGGATGTCCGGTGAACCGGCGCCGGACTTTATTTGGTAGTCGGTATCAACAGCCTGCAAAAAAGCCGCTTTGAGCTGGTCTTCGGTGAATAAATGACGCTTGGCCAGCATCTTGCCGGCTACAAACGATGACATCCCGGCGGTTTTGGCAAGCTGGGGTGGCGAGGTCGCACCGGCTGTCTTAGCCAGCAGCAGGTTGCGCAGTTGCCAGATAACCATGCTGAGCATATAGACTTCGTGCTGGCCATCGTCGCGCAATTGCCGATACAAGCGCATGGCGGTAGCGGTATTACCGGCCGTCATTGCCTCAACCAGGTTAAAAATGGTTTCAGTGTGGCTCTCTTCCACCAATGTTTCGACGGCCTCGGCAGTAATCGGCGTGCCGTAGGCCGCCAGCTTAGCGACCTCGTGGCTCAGGCGCCACTGATCTTCGCCGCTGAGCTCTAGTAGGCGCTGGGCTGCCCCTTGCTCGATGGTGGCCTCGGCGGTAGCGGCTTCTCGAGCCACCCACTGCTGGAGTTTATGCGGCGGCAATGGCTCGAACACGATGGTTTTAGCTGCTGCCTTGAGTGATTTAAAATAAACCGTGCGCTGATCAATATTTGGCTCGTAAAATACGGCCACCGTTGTGTCAGGCACGTCTTTGATGTGGTCCTCTATTTTGGCTGCTATAGCTTTATTAGCACCCAGATCCTCGATAATCACCAGGCGACTGCGGGACAAAAACGGCGCCGCTTGTAATGAGGCGCGGAGCTCCTCCGGCTTCACTTTAGTACCGTCAATCCGCTCGACACCAAAATTATCACCGCTCTTTTTTACATACTCGGCAACCAACTTAGCAATCTGTTGGCGAGCAGCGAAACTATTGGAGCCGTAAAACAAGAAAACCATTACAGCCAGTCTATCACGAGGTTTTCGGTAGCTTCTGACAGGTGGGACAAAGATGGGTGCCGCGGCCGGCTACGCGAGTTTTAATAATGACACTGCCACAAACGGGACACGTCAGGCCCTGGCGACGAAATACCCGGGCGTTATGAAGATAGTCACCTGCCCCGCCAAGAGCATTGACGTAATTGGTGAAGCTTGTGCCGCCATGCTCGACGCCTAAACCAATAATAGTGCGGATGGCCTCGTAGAGACGTTTGACTTGCGCCGAAGTGAGCTTGCCTGCTGGAGTCGCCGGATGAATTTTGGCCAAATGTAGCGACTCGTCAGCGTAAATGTTGCCGACGCCGGCAACCGTCGACTGATCAAGAATCACCGCTTTAATCGGTGATTTGGGGCGTCGGGCCAATACCGCGGCAAAGCCAGGTAGCTCAAACTTTTCCGTGAGCGGTTCGGGTCCCAATCGGGCAATCAGGCTGTCACGTAGAACCTCGTTGTTGGGTACTAATTTTATCCAGCCGAATATCCGCTGGTCATTAAAATATAATGTCGAGCCATCATCAAACCGAAACACGACTTTGGTGCTCTTATCTGGCAGGTCGTCGGCCATACTACGCGTAGGATGGCCACCGGCCGAACGCTCCCCCTTCGGGCTGACCAAAACCATCTGGCCGGTCATTTTCAGATGAAACAGCAAGCTGTAGCCGCTACCGAGCTCCATGATTAAGACTTTGCCGCGGCGGTCGAGCCTGATTACTTTAGCGCCAATAGCATGAGTATCGGCTGTCTCCGTCTCGGCCTGAAATGAGCGTGGCTCAAGCACCTCAATGTCGGTAATACGCAGGCCAACAATCTTGGATTGCAAACCAACACGAA
>Ga0105238_10000467_pt1 | contig 42453 bp, 82 predicted proteins | sample KBSC34metaG_FD_81526 | JGI IMG/M metagenome (GOLD analysis project Ga0105238, IMG submission 81526) | Corn rhizosphere microbial communities from Kellogg Biological Station, Michigan, USA - KBS C3-4 metaG | ecosystem: Host-associated > Plants > Roots > Rhizosphere > Soil | place: Michigan, USA...
CATGAACCACTGGTATTACCAGAGAACAAACCATTAGCTTCATTGTATAGAGCTTCTGGAGTGTTAGCAGTAATTGCGGAAGTTGTACCATTAGAATAAACGGAACGCATTGCAAAAATCAATCCAGTTGGACCAGTCATTGGTTGAACACCGCAAACATCATAGCCCATTAGGACTGGCATGTTACGGCGAACCAAACTGATTAGAATTGGATCAAAACCTGCTACCGGACCAGCTGCTGCAGCTGCAGTACCATATCCACCTGTACCTGCAAAGTTTGCTGGAAGAGTTTCATTGATCATTTGACCATTCATTTGTGCAAATTGTGCACGCTCTTCACGCAATGCTTTTTCTGTGTTTTCCAACACAACTGCAGTGTGTACACGGCGCATTGTGTCCTTGATTGCTGGAAGTTCTGAGACATCCAATACTGGTGCCCACTTCTTCAACAGCTGTTCATTGATAGTATTCATCTAATTTGTCTCCTAAATCTCTCTTGTAAGAGTGTTGTTATCTAGCTACAGTTCTCTTGATTGCACTTACATATGCTGACATTGGTCCAGTCACTTCTTCCACAATTGCTTCTGGAGCAGTGCTGTTATCAACAACTGTTGATGCAGTCTTGTTCACCTTATTTGAAAAGTATTGTTCACGGATAATGGACAACTTTCCACGGTATTCACTGTCTGTAGTGAATTCAACACCCTCTGCGAGCGTCTTTAGTTTTTCTGTTTGTGTGGCGGTGAGACCTTCACAAACAGAAGCAATAACTTCTACTTTCTTTGCTTCGTTGATCTTTTTAGTCAACTCTACATTCTTATTTAGTTCTTCGTTAACTTTGCCCTTCAATTCTTCAACTTGAGTAGTTAAAGTTTCAACAACATCAACTTTCTCAGCAGGAATATCAAGATTATGTTCAACGAACAATTCACGTAGACCACCCATGAATTCTTCTACGATTTCAGTACGTAGACCAGATTCAATTGCAACTTCATTGGTCTTCATCCAAGACTCAACCATGTGGTCTAGATATGCGTCTACTTGACTTTCAATCTCTTCTTTGACTTCATTTACAGATTGTTCTGCTGCTTCTAGAATTTCTTTTTCTAGTTGTTCTACAACTAAAACAGCGCGTGCAATAACAGCAGATTCAAAAATGGTCTTTGCTTTATTGCGGAATTCTTCTGAAAGTTCAGATCCAGCAAACATTGCATTTACATCTTCTTCGCAAGAAATTGTCTTCATCTTGTTACGAATCAAATCAAGACGAGCAGTGCGTGCTGCTTCAATTTCTTCTGCGGTTAATTCAACTTCTTCTGTAGCGACATGTTCTGCGCCACCAGTATTATGATCAGCTTCTTCGGCACCATCCTTCAAAGGAGCTTTACCAGATGGAGTTGCCATAGTAGGTTGAACTTCTGCAGAAACTTGAGTTTGTGGCTGTGCTGCCTTATCAATTTCTTTTCTTTCTTCTGGACCAACAGCTGGTCCCTTTGGAGGAGTAGCATGAGATGCATTATCACTTGCATGCTGACCAATTGGATCACCAGCTGGGTTCTCTGTTGTAGAACCACCAAGATTGCGAACTTCACCCTTTTCGATAGAGTGCATTGGTTCCTGGCCAGTCTTGCCAGATGCATTCAATACATCAATGGCTGCTTCTGCTAGTGTCTTTCTCTTCGCGGTCATGTTTAAAATGCTCCTATGATCTTGTATTATTTAGTTTTTCAAAATTTTGGTGTTAGAGCTTCTTCATATAATCTGAAAAAGACTTCAATATAGCTTCTTCTAGATTCTTTTTCTTAGTCTTTTTTATTTCTTGATAAATTTCATTTACAGAAGCTTCTTGAATAGCACCATTATTCCAAACCCATTCTCTTCCTTCCATCAAACCATTTACAAAAGCATCTGGTGCAGATGGATCTGCAACAATATCAGCAGCTGTAGCCAAATGATAATCGTCCTGAACAATATTAGTTCCTTCTACCATTCTCATGGTTCCAACTCCACGAGAAGATACTCCTAAATTACCACCATCTTCTATTAGAGCTTTAACGATTCTACCATGTGGAGTATCTTGAATTCTAGCCTTTCCAATATAATTGTTACCATCTTCCCTAAGACTGATAATACGATGAGAAGCTCTATCTAAGTTAACAGTTGGAGAATCTGGATGACCCAATTCTCCCCATGCACGATTTTGATTGACATATTCGCGAATGTAACGATTGACTTCTCTTTCTAGAATATTTTTTGGATACTTACGACCATTACGGTTCTTCTTTTCAGATTGTAAGAAGATACCTTCAATATACATGTGCTTCTTACCTTCAACCTCTTCAGTAAGATATTGCACATTCTCAATTTGTTCTACGATCAATTTCATTTATTTCTTTCTCTTCAAAAGAGGGAGCAATATTTCTATTGCTCCCTATTCTTATTTACAGCTTCTTAGTAGCATCCTCTGCTTTAGCAACAACTTCATTTACAATAGGTGTTGCTCTAGCTGCTTTCTTCTTATACCATGCAGTTACAGATGGAACCAAAGCTCCTACTGCACCACCAACAAACAAACCTAGTACAAAACTAAACATCTTTGTTGTCTCCTGGTCTATAGAAATCTCTCTATCTGTTCAGTATTTATGGTTCTTAGAATCCCATAGAATGACGTCTGCGCATCGTTCTAGATCTTTTCATAAGAGTTCTAGCCATTTTTGCACGACGTTTAATCTTACCTTTGCGTGCGCCACGTTTCCTATGCATCCTTTCTGTAGTGCTCATGCGCACCAATCTACCACCAGTCATTTTGTAACCTTTAACGTTACTGACTTTTACATTACGCTGAATCTTACCATTACGAAATCTAACACGAACACGCTTAATGCGAGGACCAGCTTCGGCAATAAATTCTTTAAAAGATTCCATTAATTGTAAGGTGAATATAGAGCATCAAAACTCTTATTCTGATTAATCTTTCTAACTGTAACGATCAACGTATAAGAATCATTTGCATCTAGTGCACTTGTAAATAGATTCAAATCTCCAGTTGGAGATGAAGCGTTATTTGGAATATGTCCATCTATAAAACCGGCTTCTTGCTTACCAAATGAAGCGATCTTAGTATTTGAATTTCCTCCAGCTCCGCCTACATATTCCAATGAAATATATCCATTAGAAGTCCCTACTGCATATTGAATCTTTTCTACATTCACAAGACATGTTTTGGTATTGTTAGCTCCAAACAATGTATTAGATGTAAGAATTTTAGTATTTGCAGCTGCAGCTCCTGCAGTGTAATACCCTGTGATCTTGATTTTTGCTGTAGTATCAGCATCAGCAATGATCTGTACTTCTGGTGCGTTCGCTGACATTGTTTATCCTCTATTTCTTCTTTGCAACATGTTGCATTGCGAATTTAGCAACTTTCTCCAAACCTCTTGGAGATGAATTAATCAATGCAGACAATTTAGATTGATTTGAAGAATTAACCTTCTTGTGAAGATCTAAAATTGCTTTAGCAGTTACAGGATGTACTCTTACTGAACCACCATTGCGGAAAATAACACGATCTTCTTTGCCAGCATTCATAATTCTATTTATGTGATGCATAGCCGACTCATTAACACCACCAGAAGCAGTGTCAGTGATTCGGCCATCTGGTTGTAGATATTTGCCGCAATCACATTTTGCTTCGCCACCAAGATAAGTAAATTTGTGTTTATGCGATTCAGTAACATATTCAATATCCTCCGTCAATGCCTTATAATCATCATAGACATCGTCAAGGACTTCATCATCCATATCTTCAAAATCACCATATTCTTCCATTTCAGAATTCAACCAGTTGTATAAGGCATTTTCTAATTCAGATTTATTAGGCTTATCACAAAGATCCTGATAAACTGTGTTTAAACAATCAACAATTTCATCTCTACTAAAATCATCACTATCTACGTCTTCTTTGATTGATGTAGAAGTAGCTGGATGTAATGTACCTTGAGCATCATATGGAATAGAGAATTCAATGTTTAATTGTGTGTTTTTATAAAGAGCAACTCTTTTTCCACCAGCAAAATTTCTAATACCTTCTCGTTTAAGAACAATTAACATTGGTGGATCATTAGACTCATTCATCAATTCTTTCAATTTTTTCATGATTATTTTCTCTTGTTTGAGTAAAACGCAGCAAGTGCCATTTGCATTCTTTTCTTTTTGGACTTACCATCAAATTTAGAATTCTTAGAATGAACAAAATCATGAATATATTCAGAGGCTGATGCATTTGGAGAAAGAGTCTCAGTCATAGGCTTAGTGGCTCTTTCATAACCGATTCTATTCCAATAACGAAACTTATGGATTTCTCCAGTTTTTTGATCTTTTATTTCGTAATGCCTTGCATTAACTTTGTGCAAAATGCCATGCAATTTTTCTTGAGTAGATGGATGATAGTAATCAATAGGAATACCAGTACCAAAGGATGCGCGAGCCTTTATCTCATTTCTAGGTAATCCCATACCCACCTTTGCAGCAGTAGCATAGTGTTCATCTAAAAAGGCCATCCTAGCCAATCCTTCCCTCAACACTTTGAATAATTTCATTTTGGTGAAGAATATTTCACTTTAGCTTTATATCTATCTTCATTCCAATATTCAAATTTATGAACTTCCTTGGTCTTATGATCCTTAACACTATAACCATGTGGTGTTACGCTGGTGATCTTTCCATAATGCTTATCACCAGTTTTTGGATGGTAATAATCAACATCCGCACCTTTCTTAACAGTTTTTGGTGTTTCAGCACCAATGCCATGTTGAGCAGCAATTCTATAGTTTTCAGAAATAGTTTGCTTATTTACAAGAACTGCTTCTTTAATAATTTGAAGTTTCTTAGATGCCATTTACTTATTTCCATGATGGAAGTGGCGAGCATTCTTAGCAAAATTGGCCATCTTAGCAGCATGTCCACCAGCTTTTAAACCCTTTTCAATATCTGCATCAGTAATAGGTTCATCTGTTGATTTACCCAACCATGCATGAAAAGCACCTTTCTTAATATCATGAATATACTTCTTTTCATCAAGTTGTTCTGTTTCTTCAGTTGCTACTTGTGGAGTAACTTGATTGAAAAATGTTTGCGCAACTTCTACTTTCTTTGCATCTAGAGCAGCTGCTACTTTCTCAGACAAAGCAGCTTCAACAGTTGCTTGAAAACCTGTTGCATTCTTTTCTTTTGCTAGATCAGCATAATTCATGAATTTATCCTCTCAATAATTTCAAATATTTATGATATTTGTAATCTTACTTTTGGCCGCCAGATAGGAAAGATTGAGTTTTTATATTCAAATCTTCTGAACTTTGGGATTGTGTATTAGCTTGTCCTGATTGATTATTCGCACCTTGTTGCGCTTCAGGAGGTGTTATTGGATTTGGTGGAAGACCAGCTAAAGGTGGATGATTTTCATCTACAGCATCTTTCATTTCCTGATCCATTTCCTTTTGCATATCTTTGATTTCTTCATCATCAAGTCTCAATATATTCTTCCATGTCCATTTCTTGGAGAAGAAAACACCAATATATGGTTGAACCAAATTCAAAGTATTAACGCGATTTGTTAGAAGTTCAACTTCTTTCAATTCAGCAAAATTATTGTCTTTCTTGTAACTATAAAAGACGTCCTGTTTAAAATCATTCCATTCTTCTAATGTACAAATTCCTTTTAATGTTAATTGTCTTGCTAACAATTCATCAAACAAAATAGAGAATCTTGAACGCATTCTAGCAATGAATTTGTCAAACTTGATTTCATCTCTAGTGATTTCATTACTACGTCCTAGGGAAAATACACCTTGTGGGTTTTCAATTCTAGATGATGGAATTCCTAAAGCTCTGTATAACTTTTTCTCAAAGTACAAAACATCATCCATTTGACCCAAATTTTGACCAGCTGGAAGTGTAGTAATTTCTGTACTCTTGCCATCTGAACGTCTTGGCATCCAGAAGTCTTCTAACATTGCTAGATGTTTTCTATCATCACGGATTTCTCCAGTGCTTGCATCGTAAGTTAATTTGTTACGATAATTAGTCATCATGTTCTTCAGATATTGTTCAGCTTTGGTCTTACCCATGTTACCAACGTCTACATAAAATACACGACGTTCTGGAGCACGAGATACACGATAAATGACAGTTGCATCTTCAACAAATCTCAGCTGATTCATTGGACGAATAGCTTTGTGAAGATATGAAAGAATAGTTGCTTTGATAGGATCATAGATTCCAGAAGTTACTTGAACCACGGAATCTTTTGATAATCTAATTCCTGTAGCTACAGAAGTCTGAAATAGAGGATTACCAGAAGTAGGACTGGTTTGTAATAGTTTATCATTATAAACATAAAATTCTTCTACACCAGTGATAACTTCTTGACCTTGAGTATTCTTTTCTTTGGTAACTTGACGAACTTTCTTGATCTTACGAGAGTCAATATAGATTAATGTTTGAATTCCATCTCTAGGATTCTCGTTGTCTATAACAACATTGTAGAACAATCTACCATCAATATACCATTTACGGAAAATCTCATCACCAAAGTTATTAAAATCTAGAAGTTTAAGAATAGTTTTAAATTCTTCTAAAATCATTTCCTTGATTTTATCTGGTTGGTCAAGATTATCTAAAACAATCTTAACAATATCTCCATCCTCATCATTATGAACAATAGCTTCATCAATGACATCATTGATAGCATTTTCCATTTCTGGTTGTAATGCCATTTGACGATATTTGTGAATTAGATCTAATTCACTTCGATAACTTGAATCTAAATCAACGTAAATGCCTTGTGCAGGAGCATCAACAACAATAGCACCATCATCATTTATAGGACTGACAACAGTTTCTTCAACATCTTCTTCGTGTTTTGTGATCTCGAAGCCAAATAATCTCACATTGTTCTCCAAAAATAAAGGCACCCAATTTACTTAGGTGCCTTATTTTCATCACTTCAGATTTAGATTAACCTGGTGTAACTGTAGGATCAATGAAATATTGTACCGCGAATGTAGCAGTAAATTCCTCCACTTGATCATTAGCACCCCAATCCACTTCAATAGGGCTAACATCAATTGGCCAGATTCCAATGAACTTGTAAGTCTTTAAAATGTCTCCTGTTTTACCATATTGGATAACAGTAGCATCAACACCATATCCACCATCAATAACATCCGCATTAGAATCACGGATGTTTGCAACAGGATCATTTAATCCATTGAACCATGCTTCTAGAGCGTTGCAGATCAAGAAATCTTCATCATTGATGATTTGGACTGTCCAATCTTGGAAAGTACGATTTCCTGCTAACTTAACTTCACGACCAAAGTAGAACAATGGTGCTACACCAACAGTTGAACCAGGAAGTTGTGCAGCCTTTACCATGAAGGTAGATTTCAAACCAGCCACACCTGCACCACCAATCCAAGGCGGAAATTGAAGACTAACTTCAAAGAGATTGGCTCTTGCACCATCTCCTGTTAGGTTAGTACGAAAGCTGTTTACATCAAAAGCCATGTATTATTCTCCCAAATTAGAAGTTTCCAACAACTTCATTAAAATCAACACCAGTTCTAACAGCAACAAAATTCAATTGAATGAAGTTAATAGAACGTGCTGGTTTGATGTAAATATCACCAACGAATTGATTACCATCAATTACAGCAGGTGTGTTGTTAGTTGTATCACACACAACTCTATAGTCATAGACACCACGACGACCCTTAACAGTTCTTAAGAATGGTTCAACCATGTTCACAAACTGTGCGCGGGTAAATGGATCATTGAATTCAAACAAGCTTGTTCTTGCAGCCTTAGAGATTGCCTTTTCTAGAACAATGAACAATCTACGAACATTGATACGATCAAATGCAGATGCATAGTTCAAGAATGTCTTATCACCATATAACATGGTTCCTTCTCCTGGGAAAGAAACCACAGGATTGACACCATTCTTGTACAAACTATCGCGATCAGCCTTCTTAGGATTATAAGCAAGTTTCACAACATTCTTGATTTGACCACGTTGTAAACCAGCTGGAGACCACCAAGGATCGCGAATATTATCAGTTCTTGCTGCCAGACCAGCAATATCTCCATTCAAAGGAACCCAACGGTACATATCATTGTACTTGTCATATTGATACTTCCAACCACTATCAATGAAGACATAAGAGCTTCTTGTCAATGTGTTAACATAAGTGTTAATTGCACTTGCTGGGGAAGTAGGATCTTGTGTTGCAGACAATGTTGGAGATGCAAATACAACAATATCCTTACGGGAATCTGCAATACCTGCTGCATAATTAGTTTCTACATTAGCACCTGCACCAACCATGAATAGAGAAATATCTACGTTGTCAGGATCATTGAATAAATCCATTCCAACTAATGTGTTTGCACTTGCAACAGTACCATCTGCACCACCAGATAGGAATGCTACATTAGCTGATGCATCAGAAATGATAGAAATACCATTTGCTGCAGCAATTGTAATACCCCAACCTTGAGTATTGCTGGTTGCATGTCCTGTCCAATAAATGTACTTAGATTTTCTGTAGACAACTTCTTTGTAATAGTTGCTTGATCCATCTGGACCAACAGAATCAGTCAAACGAGACAAACTTTGAAACTTTTCAAGAACCGTATTTGCTTGACCAGTGAATAGACCCTTAGAATCAATTACTAGAACATGCAATTCATCTCCAGTTACAGCTCCATTAGTTACTTTGGTTACATATGGAGAAGTATTTGGTGCAAAATCAAATTGATTTGCAAAAGAATATAGAGGATCTGTAGTATTAGCTGCTGTAGTATTGAAAGCAGAAGTGTTCGCGAACACAACAACTTCCAAAGAATTACCCAAAGCACCAGCATATCTTGCAGCCCAAGAATTTGTAGATGTTACTGTGTATGCATTGCTGAAATAATCATCTGAATTTTTAATTAGAGTACCAGAACCATTTGCAGTTGCATTCTTAGTGTTTGCACCTTGTGCTCTTGCTACTCTCAAATCATTGGAATATTGTAGGAAGTTTGCTGCTGTAAAGAAACTATTTGCAGAATTTGCATCTGGTTCGCCATGTAATGCAACTAGATCTACTTCACTTGTTATAGTATTGATTTGTAGAATTGGACCCCAACGAAAGGTTCCTACCAAAGCACCTGTAGACACAGATACAGCAGGAATGCCTGTAGTTAGGTCAATTTCTGATACATTTACACCAGGTGACACTTGGAAACTCATTATGGTATGCTCCTAGCCAGGAATTCATTGATTCTTACATATTTAGGGTTTCAGAAATTAACCCTAAGTAGCTGATTTAGTGATGGGATCCTCCTGTAACCCACATCTCAATCACTCTCCAAAGTGTAGCAATTACTCCACCAGCTCCCATAGCTATCCATTTGACTTTCTTGTGAGCATCTTCTAATTCTTTAATTCTTTCATCTTGTTTTTTATGAATCTCATCATCATCTTCTAGATGTTTTTTTAAAGATTCTGTAAGACTGTCTAATTTAGAATCCATTGAACCAATGGTTTTAGAAATTCCTATTAAATGATCTAGAATTTGGCTGTCGTCCATTTTTGATCTTCTTATTATCCTGGAAGAGATTTGAGGGAGGCAGAAATATTTAGGTTTCCTAGAAAACAAAAATCCCTCAGAACATTTCTGCTCTGAGGGATTCTATAGAAGGAATTTTGAATTTAGATTTCTTCTATTTCCCAATCAGATTGAAAAGTAGGAGTTACATAAGTTCTTAATCTGTAAGTTGCATCTAAATTGTTTTGTAACTTCTTAGTTGTTTCTAAATGATTGTAGAAATTCTCTCCTATCCTTGTTATAGATGGTTTGGTACTATAGATCTTACCTTTCTTACTCAAATTACTTTTTACATGACATCTTCTCTTTTTGTCTTTGTCTGGTATATGAACAATAACTTCTCTAGCAGGACAGTAATATAAACCTGTTGGTTTATGTTTAAGTCTATAACACTTCATTTCTTTCCACTATCCCAATATGTACGTCCATAATCTGTGAGATGACGAACTTGTGTTTTTGCCATATGTAGAAGGGAATATAAATCAGCACGTTTAAAATCATCCCAATTCTTGTATTGATCGATATCTTTATTGATATGAGATATCAAGAATACATGAATTTCCATTCCATCTACCATAGAATCAAATGTTTCTGATAGCTCTGGAAATACATTTTTTGCCAATGATTTATACTGAAGAAAATTCATGTTATCCCCAATAACGTTTAATGTCTTCCTTCATAATACGTGCTCCTTCCGGATTGGCAGAATGTACCAATATAACAGGAGGGACATATTCTTGAGTGATTATTTTTCGTTCAATTAGCCATAACAATATCTTGCGACCATTCAATTCTACTCCATTCTCATCAAAACATCCCAAATCATGATCTAAAGAAAGCTCATCATATCTGTGGATAGAAAGCAACTCAATGGCTTCTTGGTAAGTCCTGGCAACTTCCCATCCTATGGGAACTAAACGTTCATCATCTACAAAAAGTTTCCTCATCTGTTTATTTTATTTGTAGTTTTTTAAACAGTAAATGATGAATCATACCAAATTCACCTACAATTTACCGTAATAGATAATCTAGATTAAGGTATTTTACCCTAATGTTTTATGATGATTTACAAACTAAAATTTCAACAAAATCAACCATTTAAAATTGAAAATAGAAGCCATTGATTCTTATTGTTTTTTGAACTTTACTCTTTTAAATTTGTAGTTAATAATAGTTCTACTTGGTAAGGTTCTGGTAACAAGACACACACACACACACACACACGAAAGAAATCAAATTGGTTAACTCATCACTGCGTTAGATGAATTAACCATCAATTCCCTATAATAATTTAAGATTCTTCATTCTCCTCAAAAATTAGAGGGATGGTGCAATGCCATCCCTCTTTGTTTTTAATGACCTTTTTTTCCGTTTTCTTCACTCATAAGATCACGCATAGTGTGTTGCATCCCAGCAAAGAATCCTCTTATATATGCGTTCATCAAAAGTTCCCTCAATAAGAGTGAGCGTTCTATATTTCCATCATTGGTGATGACCTTCACAATGTCAGGTTTATCTTTGAGGACATCGTCTATAGTCATCGCGATGTCATCTGTCTGTTCCAAAGTAAGAGTCATAGTAGTAGAAGTGTCATCTTTCGTCATCTTGTCGTCTCCATCAATTTTTTGATCTAAGTTCTCTTATGGCTAAGGCATGCTCTAAGAGTAACTGTGCTGTTCTTAACGTAACGTTAAGGGCTAGTGCTATCACAGCCATGGAAAGTCCGTAGGATGCTCTAGCGAGATCTTTATCTGAAATAGTCAAATCGTAAAATTTCATTACCTCCTCAACAGTTTTTTCAACATTTAAAGCTTCATCCGGATCCAGAATCACCAGACCCACTCGCGTCATTAAGTTCCTCATGACCATCTCCCCATACTTCTTTGATAGCTAACTTCAAAATTTCTACCTCACGTTCAACAACAGAAAGCAATCCCGATACATCTGTACGATTTACGTTCTCCAATGATTTCAAACGACACATTTCATCAGTTAATCTATCTAAGCTAGTTCGCAAAATTCTGAGGATTACCGTTCTAGAAGTGTCACTTAATTTTACTTGCATATCTGACCCCGAAAAGCAAAAAGAGGATGCATTTCTGCATCCTCTTACTTTCTGAAGAAAACTCCAGCTTCTATTGCGTAGTCTGAGCAGGAGATTCTTGAGAAGTCCTTTCTCTCCTTACTCTTGCCGCCCTGCCACGACTCTTTGGGGAAGGAAGTGGCTTTCTACCCGCCAACCCATCTGGTGGCACGAATGGTTTGTTCTTCAGAACATAACGCTCCTTATTGGAATCGTACTCCACCTTGGCACCATATACTCTCTTGAATTCCGCCAAATAACTTCCAACATAGTTGGGTTTCAGCTTCAATGCATTGGCGATTTGTTCACGTGTTGCACTGCGATTCTTTTTACTGAAAAGCTTGTACAAACGGTAAGATTGTGTAACACGACCACTTGCGGTGCGCGCACGTACTTTTGCAGTATTCATGATAATTCTCCTCTAAAAATTTCAAACATCCTGATGTATACTTCAAGGCTGCGTTTCCTTGTTTGGTCTAAATTTTAGACCTCTCATCAGTGACGCTATTATTAAACACTTCTTTTACAAAAGTAAAGTGATAAATTTTAAAGAGAATCAATAACTTATCTAAAATACGTAGTTTCCATAGAAAAATATTAACAATTCACATATCAACTTTCACAGAAAATTGTATAATCTTTTGTTTGTTACAACGTAACTTTAAATGTTCAGGATCTTCTATCCTACGACAAATAAGATACACTTCCATGTTTTTGGTTGGATGAAGAGTACAAGCACTTAATGAAATCAAAATCAACAATGCTGCGAGCAATCTCATAACCTTCTGCCGCAACTGAGATGAAAGTATTTAGAACGTTATGAATCCTAATTTTTCATTCAAGATTTTACTATCCTTTTCACCATTAGATTTTATCTTCAAAGAAACACTTTCACCATAACAAGTCAATTCACCTTTTTCATTCTGTTGAACAAATCCAGCTCCCGTAGGTTTGCAATCAAATCCACAAGTATCTTTTAAAGCAACAGCTACATCCCAGTGAGTCATTGCGTCAGAAAAGATAACTGGAAGATATCCATCTAGAATAATGTATTTTGCTTGTTTCATGATACTACCCTGTGTTCCACACAAAACCATTTATCACCATTCAGATGATAAATGTAAATAGACTTAAAATGATCTTTTTCTCCACCCCAAGTTATTTCACAATCCTTTGCTTCATAGTGGTGATTATCATCTGTAAGAAAATCATGAGTTTTCCTTACAGCCAAATAAGCAGCTTCTTCGATAGTATTAACAGGGAAATCGAAGACATTACGTTCTTCCCATTTAAATGGGAAGATTGTTCCATTAGCAATCTGAACCCTCATATATCCTTCTTTGATAGTAAGGCCATCACGTAAAAAAATACAACAATAGCAAGTATGATATTATCTAGAAAATGAAAAGTCAACCAAGACAAAGTACAACCTAAAGTAAAAGCAAAAATTTTCTGAAGCATCCAATCTCATCTCCGATGGTTTTCCAACCATTCTTTCAAATTGAGGCGGATTCCGCCATTGCAATCCTGACAAATCCAATCATCCCAAAATTGTTTTGCTTCTTTATATTCTTCTTCTAATATATCCCAACACAAGGATATTCCACAATCATTACAAATGGGAGTTACAGCTTCAGGCATCGTGCTTGATAATACCGTAACTCCCATGATATCTTAGAACTTACAACGCAAACCAAGTGAGAAGTTGTTATGAACAACACCAGCTTGGACACCAATCGTAACAGCTTCCCATCCATGAACCATCCACTTTGGAGCATCGCTGCGGATGAGATAATCTGTCACTACGAAATGTACCATGGCTTCCGTGATCATCCAACCAACAACCTTAGCATCATTAGGATGATGGCCGATAACGTCAGAACTGCCACCATTACTCATATTCGTCTCCTGTATATCAGGATGATGTTTGATGTCCAAAGTCTGACCAAGATCAACCACATGAAGAGCTTGGAAGAGAACCTCTTCAGCAGCAAATTGCTTATTCCACTTCTCAGAAGGGAAAGAATCTGCATTAGCAACATTCGTCACAGCAGCCAAAACCAAGGCAATCAGGGTGTAAGCTTTCATTTTGGTAGTCTCCTCTAAGTTCTGAACCAGTGGAGCTACTATATTTGTAATTGTTAGTGGAGTAAATACAAAAAAGCGTTAACGAGTTAACGCTTCTATAACAATATCATTTATTTACGAATTTAAATCCTGCTCTTTTTTCTATAATCTTTATGATATCTTTTTCTTCTTCAAAAGTCATAGCAACAGGACATAAAGAATTGTAACTCAAACCAGCAGCATTAGCAATTGATACTAATTTTGAACAACAATCTGAGCAATGATCAGAAAGAATACCATCTGATTCATCAAATTCACATTTTCCACAACCATCTCTATAGATAGATAACCATGTGTTCTTTAATTCATTTTCTGAATATCTAACGGTTGGTGGATTTTTCAATCTTCCCTTAATCTCCATGAACATCTTGTGATATTTGGCAATTCTTTTAGTGTCCTTTTCAGTAATGCCTTTAAGTCTGCGGATATCACTGTTATGACGTAAATCACAAAGTTTCACAAGCATAGCATCCTTGTTTGAACAGATCCTGATCATAACTTCATCTTGAGTTTCACCAGGAACTTTCGTCATGTGCTTAATACCGGCAATGACACGATCACTGAAACCCAAATCTTTCAGTTCCTGATAGGTAGTATCTGTGTCCTCTATAAGGTCATGACCCAAAGCAATGCATTGAAGTTCTTCATCATCTGTCCTTAAATAATGCATCACCTTCAAAGGATGGAGGATGTATGGAACACCACCACGATCATATTGACCATGATGCTTGTTAGTAGCTAAAACCAACATCTTAGAAAGCATTTCTCCCCTTTCCATACATCCTCCTTATTAGATTAGGTTCCAACCCAACCTAAAATCATTCCAATAAATGGAATGAAGATCCCCACAACTTTAAAAACAAACATGGTTGTGAATCCAGAAACCTTGGCTAAGGTATATACCTGGATAATATTTTTAATCCAACCAATCAAACCCAAGATAATTAAACCACACAAAACAAGGCAAAGTAAAGAACCAAAAAGGGTTTCAAATCCTAATCTAGTTCGATGAGAAGATAACCTTAACACAAATCCTCCTTAACGAAAAAGAGTGATTCCCAATTCTATTGCTACAATCAACAATAGAAATAGAATCAATTCATTGAAAAACTTAGAGACAAATTTACTCAACATGAAAATTCCAACCTACTTTAAATAAAACGGCCAATCAAGTATAGCTGTAACTTTTGTAATAGCTACAAAATTGAAATTTTCACACCTTTTGGAACTTTTGTTAATATGACTTCTGATTCCCCTCTACCAAAAAACATACTAGAAATATGTGCACGATCTACCTTAACTTCAGCAAGCCAACGACAATGTCCAAGCTTGCTGAATCTTTTAGCAAACCAGATTGCTCTATCTTTATCTAAGGTCCAACTCAATCCATTCTTGGCATGGTATCTAGAAGTAGCTCCTCTATAAACGGTGACTGGAGTTTCTAAGGAATGATAATGAAGAAGATCCCGTTCCGTCATAGTCAATAAAGAGTCTGGTAACGTGAAAACTTCAGTGCGCCACACTTCAGCATTCTTACCTGGACCTTCACAATCTATCCAAACACTGCCAGCACATGCAAACCAATCATCTTTAAGTGCCCATTCCTTAGCATCTAGAAGAGCAGAGAATCTAAATGGCCGATCATGAATAAACACATAGGCATCAACATCATGTCTATCATAAGACTCTCGAAGTCTCCTTAATTTCATCATCACCATAGTATCTGGATCAGGAATACCCAATTTATCATAGATGTCTTTCTTCGATGGAAGAACCTCTACACACAAAGGATGTTCAGAAATAGGGATACACTTTTCTCCAACATACTGAATAGTTTCCCAAACAGATTTTTTATAAAGTTCAGGTGAGATGAAGCGTGTTTTCATCACAATGTCCTCTCTGTCCAAGTTCTCAAATGATCATTACGTTCCACTATCATTCTAAGACAAGGACGTCTTTGGTATTCCGTAAAATGAACATTCCAACGAATCAATCTTAATCCTTTCTCCTTACAGTATGTTGCTGCCAAGATTTTTAATTCATTTTCGGTGTAAATTTTCTGTTCACCAGTTTTAGGATTTCTCACCACAAGATCCATGATTATCTCCCATGAAGTGTAGAACGAATTTCCATAATCAGACGACCAAGATGATTTTGACCCTCGCCTTTACAGACACCCCAAAAGGTATCTCCCCACCAATTACCTTCTATAATCTCCATATCACCTGTAGAAATCAATAAGTCTGTTAAATGAGTGTTTGTAAATTTTTGAATCAACAAACTCCTCATAACTTCCATCTTAAGACCTTCCCAATCTTCACGTATGACTAAACCTCTACCTAGCCTCTTAGCGACAGCAGCGGAAACGGATTGTCTCTGAAACATTTTCCTAGTTTCTAAATCTAGAGTTTTTGCCGCTTGATATGCATGTTCAACAGTTGAATAAACCTCATCAGATAACCAAACTGGTGAAGGCCAGAAGTTACTGAGCCAACGATACTCACCTACAAAAGCAGTTATCTTATCCATTTCCTATCCCCTTTGAAGTTTAGACCCATCATTATCATACCTCTTTAAGAGGTCTATGAATACTGCTCTTAATCGCGGAATCTCCAACCATTCTCACGCTCATATCGTTCAACATACGTTTCTTCAGTTCTCTTATGCACTGGCCGAGCAGGAGGATCAGGAATATGATCAAAAAGACATTCAGCAGCAGATTCGATAGTTTCAAAACGAATCACACCATTGACTTGATAGAAGAAAATATTTCTATCACCAGGTCGAGTGCCTTTGACTTTAATGATGCGCATAAGAACTCCGCTTTAACAATGTATGATCATTATAGCGGCTTTGTCTTACAATTGTAAATCAAGAAAAGCGTTAACTGCGTTCCGATTTTAATTGTTTTGTTGTTCTACTGAATGTTCTAGCAATATCAATATTGATTTTAACTAATATTCCCCAAATAGGATCTGCTGTTTGTTTTTCTTTTTCTCTACAATAACGAGCTTCCTGCATATAATACTTTCTAAGCTGTATAGCTTCTTCACGCGTCACAGCTGTGGTCCTTGATCTTTTATAGTGTTCTGAACAATAACACAAGCATCTACAAAAGAACAATTTATTTCATGCATTACAAACCGAACAAGCTCTCGTCTATTCATAACGAGAGCCTTTTCTTCTATCTTCTTCTTTAATTCACTTGACAAATTCACATTCATGACATTGAACCATATAGCCTACTTTTTGATTTTTGATCTTATAAGCAGGACGTCCTGATGAAGGATTAAAAGTCAATTCAATAACTTCTCCAACTTTCTTTCCATTAGGAAATGGTTTCCCATTTTCCTTTTTGACTTTCTTACCTACATCTTTATCTGAAGGTTTCTCTATCATACTTCCACCAATTTCTCAAAAACCATCAAAGGAGAATGACATTCCTGCATATGATCAGTCCATTTATCCATGATTAATATATCATTCTCATCATCAAGAACCATGCTATAGAGCACAGAACTATCTTTTGTTTCTAACAATGTAGCATCTTCTTCAGTAAGAGGAGCAATTTGCCCTCTCTTATAACTCTTTTGAGCTTTGGAAAGAATGGTTTGTACACGTTCAGTATTCATCATGATGATAGCCTCCTAGATTAATCTAAGTCAGGACCAGGATCTTCATTTTCAGAATTGTTGATAACGTATAATGTAATGACAAATATCAAAAGAAAGATTATGGCAGGAGAACAAAAAACAAGTATCTTTAACCACAAAGAATCAACAGATACTATCAATAAAAGCCAAAGACAAATAAACAAGAATCCCGATAAGATTTTCACTTCAAAAGGAATTCTAGTTTTAGGCATCATGCTACTGTCTCCAACTTTTCATTTCGCCACTAATCGTATTATACGCTTCAGACACAAAGAAGTATACTTGATAACAATTACAAAAGTAAACCAATGAACCTTTACTCTATATGATATTTGAAATAAAATGGTTGCATGGCATATTCTACAAATCTTTTCCAGCATGATCCAGATAAACAACTCTTTATTGGATATGCTAAAGATCTATCTTTTAAGATAGACAATATTCCTACAATACTAAAAATCAGATCAGAAAAAACAGGAAATGTTGCAAGATTTATATTTTGTAGTGTACTAGATAATGTAGGTTGTTGGACATACAGAATAAGTTCTGCAGATTTTAAACATTATCCTGGTTTGCTCTCATATCAAATCTATATCAAAAATGATTTATAGAGTTTCACAATTTGAACATAGCAAAGAAAAGAAGAGATTCTATATAGAAGCTTCTAAATTGAATTGGACCAAGGATACAATCATTCCATTGAAAATTATAATTCAATCAGATAGATCCAAAAACACGGTTATATTTGATTTTTCTTATATTATTCACAATCCTGCTTATATGAAACGAGCACCAATTGCATTTTGGTTCTATATTCCAAGTAAACAATCCATTCAATCATTTCCTGGTCTCAAAGAATATGCATTAAATGTTCACAATAATATTGGTTATATAAGATTGAATACCAATGATCAAACATCTTAAAGCATCGCAATTCATTCATAACAAACATGATAAATTGTTTATCTGTGAAAATGTAGATGAAGTATTTTTGAATGAAGAGACGTGTTCTGTAGAATATCCAACATACATCAATATAATTTCTGACAAAACCAAAAGAACAGCAATTTTCAGATTTATAGATGTTCTGACAACATATAGTGTCTATGAAATAGAGAAGATTTCTTCTGAAAGAGTTCCTGAATTGTTAGGATATAGAATTTATATTAGAAATTTAACTTAAACTTCTCTTTTGAGCATTCTTGAGGGAGAAGGAATTTCCGGATTGAGATGAATTCCTTAAGTCCTTGAAACTTTGGTGTATTATCTGATTTCCATATGCAAAAAGAAAGGGGAGAACTAACTAAAGTTCTCCCCAATCTCTTACCTTTGTGGTGATTTACTTAGAAAGAGCTGCCTTCATCAAACGCTCATCACGTTCACTTAGAATCTTGCGCAGTTCATCACGAGTAACATTATTGTCTGCTTTAGACTCTTCCTTAACCACTGGAGCACAAGTCACACCAGCAGCCTTGAAAGCATCTGCAGCACCCTTAACATTAGCTAGCACATATTGACAACCAGCCTGTTGATTGAACTCAGCAATCAAGTGTGCATTCTTGATGACTTCGCAATTCTTGTCTCTCTTAGTTCCACCCAGTGATACTCCCAAGAAAGAAGTCTGTGCACCACCAGAAACTGAACCCAAGCAGGTATCAATGCCTGAAGTCAACCCAGGAGCATATGCTGTATTCACAGGAATCTTGGCTGCCTTATAAACAACACTATCACCCTGAACAGTCACAGCTGTGGTATTACCAGAAGCTGTATTAGTTGAACTGTTGTCAGAATTATTAGAATTGTTACCATTGTTGGAAGCTTCAGAAACAGACTCAGATTGAGTCTTGGTTGTGATAGTATTCTTCAAAACAGAAGAACCACCCAAAGCAACAGCTTGTTGTTCCTGTCCTTGACCTTGTGTTTGACCCTGGCCTTGAGAATTGCTGTTGAAATTAGCATTTAAATTGTCATTGGTGTTTTTGTTCTGATTAGTATTTCTAACATTGGCTTCACTAGAAGCCAATCCCAAACCAATTCCTACACCAACGCCAGTTGCATTGGAAGAAGAATCAGAATTGGACTGTCCACCACCAGAATTGTTATCACATGGAGAATTGTGATTTCCTACTCCATTACATTGTGTATTGTTATGCTCACCACCTGCTCCTGTTGCCATGGCTGCACTGGATAGTGCCAGCATAATAGCAGTAAGGAACCCACGACAAATTGAACTATTCATATAACTCCTTAAGAAATTGTTTAAAAAAATCGAACACATGAAATGCTAATGAAAAATTACATAATAGTAAAGTGTTGTTTAAATCATTTTTGATAAACTAACAATTTGTAATTGATTAACTGAGGATGTTTAAGATGATAGGGAGCCTCCAATTTATAAATCATGATTTGAAGTTCTGTATCTACACGATCTCTTTCAAACAAAACTTTATTTCCTGTGATATGAGACACTAGAAAGATACCATTAGGAAATTGTAAACATCCCATCTCTCTTAAAGAAGTCTTAAAACAATATCCTGGAATATGAAAAAGATCTTCTGTACTGAGTGTCTCTATGTAAAATTCATCCAAGTAAGAAGTTAATTCTTTATCCATTAGATTTTGATCTTTTAGCATATTCCTTGATCTGTGTAGCTTCATCTATATCAAGATTGATATACTTCCAATCTAGAGACTGAAGCAGAACAAATATCTCATGCAATCTTTTGGTGTTTATGTTTCTATCCCATAAACAAGGATAGAAGTGCTCTAGTCTTACTCTATTAGGATTAGGGAGTTGTAATTCTCCCAACCAAAATCTTTCCCATCTAGATTTAGAATAGTATTTCTTAGTATAATCTTCTAAACAATCCATGAATTCTTTTTCCATGGCTTTCAAGGCCAGAATAATATCTTTGCACCAATCATTTGCGTTATCTTTTGAAATGTATACAGATGCCATAATTTATACCTTGTTAAAGAATGAGTCTACAATATCCTGCGAAAGCAAAGCTAATGGCCTAGAACCAATGATCTTCTTGTACATCATGGATACCAGGACCATATCATCCTTTCTTTTGAAAAGATGCAGAAAATGATTTTGATCTAAATGAATATCTGATCCATAGAAACTGTTCTGACGAATGATATCTTCTGTAGTAGATGTTAATCTTACAGTAGGATGTAACAGATAAGATGAACACAACCAGAGCTCTGAATTAGTTCTGGAATATTTTGAACTAGATTCTTCTTTAATTATACTAAAGATATCACCCAATTCTTTAACATCTGGCATCAATAATTTAGATTTCATTCTTCTCTCTTTCAATCAATTTTCTTGTGTAAGTTTTTGATGGGTGGTAATCCATCCCAAACATCATTAATCAGTCTAAGTTCCCAATCAGCCAATTCTGGGAATATAGTTTGATTTGAATGAAAAATCCATTGTTCAAAAACATGTTCATTCTGATAGAGAGAATCTTTCTTGTAAAAGATCGTTTTCCTATAAACACTACCACAGCACCAGTCTTGTGAGAAACTAATTCTATCTTTTCTAAATCTTTGCAAAAATCATAAGTTCCTAATTCTGATGCATTGATAGAAAATATCTTGTTCTCCTTGTCTATAGAACAAAGTCTTGTACTAAGAGCAAGAGATTTCAATTTAATACTCTAAGAAACTTAAAGGCAAGGTCATGAGCCATTGTTTTCTCTCACCCTTGGGCTCATACACATGCACATCAGTCACTCCTTGTAACTTGTACAAGAGTCTTAGAATAGATAATTCATTCCCTAACACATGCAATACATTGGGATAAATCTCTACCCCAACAGGAGATGCTGCAACAGCAGATAGAAATCTAGTCATTTGCTGTTCAGTATATTTTCTCTTCTGCGTTTGAAAGATCTTTAAGATGTTCATGATGTTTTATGTGGCTTAGAAATCCAAGCTCTAAAAGCCAACACTCCTGGTTGTATACAATAGGTGCCTTTGATGTTACGATTTGTATCTTGAGCAAACCACGCATTGCAAGATTCCACATAGTTGATCTTGTAGCAATAAATCTCACTGATCTCTTTCCACTTCTCTAGGGTCAAGAGATTGCTATAGATTTCACCATTTTGATCAAACTGAATTTTCATTTGTGCAACAACTCATGTAAACGGACCAATGTGCGATCTTGATTCTTGAATGTCAAAGCTTTAGCCACTGCTACCATTCCATTTGAAATGTCAGTGAAACGAACCAACTCACTCTTAGGAGTGGATTTCCTCATCTCACTTCCCTGTTGAGTGGCCATGGCGCACTCTGTGTAGTAATTGAACTTTTTGCTCAACCATTGCAACTCAGTGCGCACTCGATCTAATTCACTCTCCAGAGCAGCAATCTTGGCAGTTTGTTCACTCATTCCAGTTACCATGATATCTCTCCACAGAATTAGATTGAATGTATAATATAGCAACAATTACAAAAGTAAAGGGACAGAACGTGAACTCGTTAACTGTTTAGAATGATAAGTTGCCAAGGTCGTAATGATGGATATAATGTGATGGTCTCTGTTAGAGGATGATAGATCCAAAGTTGTGTGGTGTAATTTGTGAAATTCTCTAAATGAGTGTGATACTTAAACAGCGCAATAGCGCCTGTTCTGTGTGATATAAGTTTGATAAATTCCGGAACATCCCATTCTGCTGAGAATGCACTTTTAGTGCAAACAAACTCTTTAGATTGGTGAGAAACATGTCCCAAAAATCTACTATTCAAAGTAAACATAAGATGTCTATTCATTTAAGACCAATAGTTTCCAGTTTACCATGTCTAGATCTACTCTAGGATCTATCATATCATCAGAAGGAACAAACATCCAAAAGCAGATTACTCCATCTCTATCCAATTCAGGAAACTTGTAAACAAATTCTACCACAAAGCCAGTTTTGTGAGAAACTAATCTGATAGTCTTTGGAAAATCCCATGATGCAGAACCAGAATGTTGTTTCAACTTACTCATCAACAAATAGAAATATTTGTTTCCTTTTTCAATTCTAAACAAATCAGTAGAACTGATGTAAACTAAATCTTTGAGTAACATTGAATGTATTGAAGATGGTATTGTCATATCATTCATTCAACAATTGCAATGTCCAGCCTGGTAGAATCTTGTTGGTGTAATTCCAGCAAAGTATCTCATTGTATTGATTATCTACTTCACAATCATAGTAGAACTCTATCATTCTAGAGGTTCTTTTAGAAATCAAATGAATCTCTTCAGGAATCTGTGTGGGGAATGTTTTCTCTGAACCACCAGGAAAGACGCTCACTCTTGCAATGAACACCTTGTTATGATGATCAATCTGTTTAAGATACTCAGATGAAATGATGGCTAATTTGTTCTTCATCTATCTATTCCAAATCTTTAGTTCCCATCCAGGAAGAATAGAGTATGGTCTAGATCTATAGAGAATATAATCTATTTCTTCTTTTTGAGTTTTCTTTGATATTTTCAATATTATTGACTCAAAATAGAATTCTAGAATTTGTTCCGTCTTGTTAGACACCAAATTTATTACTATAGATGGATCTACAAACCAATGCATGTTAGCTGCTAGTTTGCTTCTGTCTGTGATGAATAATTTCTCATCATGATAGATAGCAATCAGTTCAGATGTTAGAATGTTCATCTCAAACATCTCAAGATTTCAAGATCTTCAAACAATATTTCTTAAGTTCAGGATATTTCTCTTCATGTCTAGGAATGGGTCTATAGACAGACCAATTAGCAACACTGTGAGATTCCATTTTAGAGAAAATAGCCCGCATGCCTGTCTTGGCACTCTCTAGTTCTACAAAATGAGGGAACACGTCATCATCCACAAAATCATTTAGATGACCTGTGAACAGTTTGATCTTTGCATCATGTATCAATTTAGATGTCAGAACAACCATAGATGCAGCTGATTTTAGAGATTCTGCAAAATCATCTTCTTCCTCAGAACCTATATCTATGTTGGCTGAATCTATAGTTTTCATGATTTCTCAATCTCCAATCTCCAATCACTCATGTGAGGAGCTGTACATATTACAAGATCTTTATCAAATGGCACAAAGACCCATTTCCTCGTATTTTGTAAATCATAAGGATGTCTCGCAAACAAAGTCTCATGATAGTAGAATGTGATAATTTGAAGAGTCCTCATAGATTGTAATTGAATCATCAAGACTTCATCTAATTGAGAAGGAAGAATCTTGAGTCTAGATAAACTAGACAAAAACAATTTCTCCTCATGGGATATGGTAAATTGGATGGTCGATAATGCCCATGTAGATTGTTTCTCAAAATTATCCTTTGCCTTGATCATGATTACAAAATGTCTAACTTTCTCTTCACAGATTGAGCCAATCTCTCAATCGCATCTAGATAATCCTTGGCTGCTTGTATTTGGGATTGTTGTAAATGACTAACCACCAACTTAACATCTCTTTCAATGTCTGCTAGTTCATAGGTGATCAAATCATGCAAGTCTTCTGGCGTCATGAACAATCTCCTGTGTTGTACTTGCTCTTCAACCAATCATTCCCACGAGACCATGCGCCCATGAGATAGAATGGAAAGAACACCACAAAGAAAAATATGGCTCCCATCCAGAATCCCATCCAACCACCATTTCCTGCACCTGCTACACCACCTGTCAAAATCAAGATGCACAGGAAATCTGTTCCTGGATGAGGACCATAGCCTGGGAGATCTTTAAGACCAAGATGTATTTTCTTGAACACAATTGTTTCCTCTAAATGTCTTACAATGGTTTCTTCATCTTTCTAGTGGGAAATTGATTGAACACTTTCCCAAGCTTGCTGACATTCACTATCATCTGAGTCTTCCATGTTTCCTGAATTCCATCTTCTTTGGTGACATGCAGGAAAGAGTAATCCCAAACATGAGAACCTTCTAATGTGGCCGAAGTCACTGGACCAATCTTTACATTGAGTTTCTGTACAAATGCCAAATATTGTGCTGCAGCATTCTCTTTGGTTTCCTTAATGAAATGTTGACATTTCACAGGATTTATTGTGCAACGATGAATAACCCCAGGAATGTTAGATCGAGTTGATTCACACCAACTAACTAATGATTGCACTAAGTGATATCTAGCTAAAGCTAAGTTATAGGCAATGCCAGAAAGACCTGAGCTATAGGAAGGATAAGGTGCAATCTTTCTATCCTGCCAATCATTAGCCTCTAATTCCTTACGTATATTTTCAATAGTAGCTAAAGCATACTCTTCAGCATGTTTGATAGCCTGTTCTTTGAGAGGTAAAACTGCTTGTTCAATAAGATTCATGTGAAGAACTCTCCCAATATTGATAAGAAGAGTATACCTTCTAACAATTACAAAAGCTAGTCTCTCACATCTTAAAAAGAATATCTTTCTTCTTTACAAGAGTTTTCCAACCAAAGAAATTCGTGAAGAGGATAGTTGTCTTGGTTTCTTCTACAATATCCTTCTGTTCATAGATCTTCTGTCTTTTCAATTGTACAACATCCCTTGATCCATCTTTGAAGATGTTGGTGACAGTCTTACCTTCTTTGATGAGATAAATCATTTAGATCTTGGTTCTATGAAACTTGAACCATCTCACATACCCAATCTGTGTGCCACCTTTCTTGATGGTGACCTTGGCTTCTACAAGCCAAAACAATCCTCCCATCAACATTGTTGATAGCATTGCGAACAAACTAAACCAAATGGGCCAGGTAAGTGCCAAAAGAACCGCAAGAAGTGTCCAGAGAATCATGATCTAATTTCCTCTTAAGTGATTGACAATATCACATGCAGCCATGTTGAAACCAGTTGACCAAGAACCTTCTTTAGAAGATTCTACTAGTTTGTAAAGTAGATGGTTGATGTTCTCATCATCTCTTACAAATTTGGCAAGATGTCTATAACATTCAAATGCCAGATCTTTCATGAAGATGGTCACCAGATGTTCTGGCATCTTGTTTTCTTTCATGATCCATTCAGTGTGTTGACGAATAGGTTCATCACCTATTGAACCTTCTTTCTCAAATTTCTCATAGCTAGAAATGATTGAGAGAATGACATCAATCTTTAATTTCTGAATATAATCTTGATAGATATTCATTTGTTTCTTTAAATGAAAGTGGTTGCAACATCTTTTGAATGAGTCAACAATCTCTGTTGTCTCTTCAGTTCCTCATTCTCTTTCACCAATTCAGCTGCGCGATCTAACAGTTCCTGCCAAAGATGTGGCATTGAAGTGGTGAATCCCAGAGCATCTTTCATCTCTAGATAACGCATCTTCATCTGATCTTTCTGAGACTGCAACTCTGCTTTCAACATCTCTAATTCACTCATAATAATTCTCCTTTGTAAATGTTCCATTGACTCAATAGTATTATAATGGTTTACAATTACAAAAGCTAGTTGATCAAACTCCATGCATTAGACCATCCTCTCCATGCATGTTCTGTAGCATCAGATGAATATGTCCTTCCAGGAATAGTGCTCAGCTCAAAATGATAACCTTGTTTCTCTCCCCAGAATCGGAAAGCATTTTGCATCTGTTCTAATTGATGCATTCTTTCAGAAAGTGTCATGCCCATTATCTCCTACAATATATCTATTACAAAAGCTAGTGGTAGTTCAAATCTTGTCAGAAAAACTAGGATGCCAGAAATGATCTAGTTCACCATCAAAGATCTGATTGAGAGTGTTTCTCACAATCTCACTCATAAGATTTCCATGGATCTTTTGTAGAACCACTTTGTCTGAGTCATTTATAGGTGTGACCACTACATCAAATAGATTGTCGATCTTAGGATCAAAATACTCAAAATTCTTCATGTCCTTGTCTGATAGATCTTTTTGATATGTCTGCAAGAACTCTGAAAGTTTCCAATTGATCATGGGTTCCAAGAGATCATTGGTTGTCTTGCAATGTTCCAACCACAATTCAGGAATTTCAATTTTGGGCCTAACAGACTTGATGTGTCCTATATTATCAGTTGCAATCTCCTGAGTGGCTCTGAGGAGAACAGGAAGATCTTTCAAGAATTTGATGCGACGCATATAATTACTCCTTCCAAATTCTTCTTTCGTAATGTAGATTAGCTTCTCTAAGAGAGCATCCAAATATAGAACGAATTAGTTGCATCCCAGTAAACTTTAATCCAAGATTATATAATCTTTCAAGTTCAGTCTTTTGTTCAGGTGTCAACAATGCACTCTTCTCACTACCAGTAGCTGATTGCGGAGTATTCAATTTAACAATAAGCATTTCAATCGCTTTCTGGATCATGATACCAGTGTCTTTTGCAGTTTGAATTGTAGCAGGTGTGCAATCATGGGTATCAAGCAATCTAAATGCTGATGCCATGCCATAAATCGAAGCTAGTTCACTCTTAAGCTCTTTTGTGTTCATATCATGAACTTCTCATAGAACGAAAATAGTATAGCACCAGACAAACCAATTCAAAAGCTAATGTCAATGCTAGAATCAAAGCAGTTAATTAAGACATGTTAGATCTTGAGCTCCGGGTTCAATTTGGTGTTGACATAGCGAACTTCATAGAAACGAAATTCATTGGTAGCTAGTTCTCTAGAGAACTTTTTCATGTCTTTGGTGATTCTTGTGGACTCACCATAGATATTCCAAGGTTTCTGTTCTATTGAACTCTCACGATATTGCATCTGAATCATGATCTTATCTCCAAAATGAGAATCTAATGTAAGTCTTCACCTGAGTGAAAGCTTCTATTTGGGACATGTCAATCCATTTCAAATGTTCTGCATTTGAAGTACCAGACCAATCTAAGGAAGTAACTTTGTTGTGTTGATAGTTTACTTCAAATTTCTTAAGTTTGTCTAAGACAATCACATTTCCAGATTTCAAGAAGATTTTGATCTTGAACAATCGAACAAATGGCCACAACATGATCTCATCTCCAAGCTTGTTAAGTGTCAACCATTATAATGAGATTTTTGTAAAAGTAAATGATAGAATTACATTGAGAAACAATCAATTAAGAAATCAAATCAGAATTTGAAGATTGAATTGGAGAAGAAATTCAATAGATTTATGTTTGTTCAAACAAGAATCTCAATATCAAGATTATAATTTAACTTATTGAAAATTAAGTAAAATTAACAACTTGTTAGACTAACATCAATCCCGGATGAATTACATTTCAGGATTCAATAGTGAATAACATTTATAATACTTACCTTATTTTTCGTTAAGGTAAATAACATCCCTAATCTTTCTTCTCAACCAAGAATGCAATGATGGTCAAGAAGAAATAGATCACAAATAAAATTTGAAAGATCCCTGCAGCTGCACCAACAAGATTACTGAATCCCAGAACTCCTGAGATTAATGTAATTACAAGAAATGTTAATGTCCAACTCATCATAAATTCCTCCAAATAACGAATAGTTATAACAATATCAGAATCACTCTATGAACCAGACAGATTTCCTATGGGAACATCAACTCATTTCGCTGAAATATGGCTCATTTGAAAAAGTTATATGGTATCTTCTTCCTTGTCATTACATCCATTGTCACAATCTGCTCCTTGATATCTCAAATGATCTCCACATACAACACACTCTGGTTTGTCCAGTTCATTCTCAGATTCTTCAATATCATTCTTCATCTTTGCAATAACATTCTTCTTTTTCTTAGGATTCTTTCTGTCTCTCTTGCGGAAGACTCTTCCTTGCTTCCACCCATCTGGAATAGGTTCTCCAGGAATATGTACTTTATCAGTGATTCCATTGTTTATCCATGTGGTACCAGACTTTACTGTACTAATCTTTTGTTTTGTTTCTTCTGGTAACACTTTCCCTGTCTGCGCTTCACTCATCTTTCTTTTGGTCTCATCGGACAAAGTATAACCAGGCACTACTTCCCATTTAATGTTGTAATAGATCTCAGACTCATACACTTCAGGAGTTAACAATTTCTCAAGAAAATGTTCAGCTTGTACTTCATCAGGGAATGCATGAATTGCTTGCAGATAAAATGCATCTCTGGAATATTTCTGCAAATCTGACATCAATTCATCATTTGTACCAATAAAAGGATCAGAATAATGCTCTGTTCCATAAAATAAGTCATTTGTTTTATGTTTTCCATAAAACATTCTTCTATTCACCACACAAAACACTCTAAACACTACATGAAACATATTCAGATTACTTTCTGGTTATTATTCTTACAAATCTTAACTAAAACAATGCATTTCTCTTTCACATTACTGGGCCTTTGTGATTTAGGAGGAGATGGGCGTGGACTGCTAGGTCCTAAATTTTGATTGCTTTTAATGATACCCTTTCTATGAAAGTATTTCACCATGATAATTAATCTCTTACAAATATCTGTGCATTGATACCTTCTATTACTTGAACATTAGATAACTCTTGTGCCAGTAGAGTTGGATACTTTCTTCTTACCATTCTCATCATCAATCTTTGATTCCTTAAAACATAGAGCTTCTTGTGTCTGAGACTTTGATAGTGCTTGGAGTTTAAATCTACTTTTACTTTTTGTAATAGTAGATGTATCTTTTCTGTAATAGTTAACATGATTTTGGGGTAACATGACGCACATAGCCACAGGGAATTCTTATAAGTGTTTCCTTGTGGGACTCTAACAGATTCTCTAATTGATAGAGAATCTGAAAGTTAGCTTTCAGATGTTTGCTGTTGACTATAGAGAGGACGTAGAAGACTTCAGAGTCAACTTTATCACCTTCTAGCATAGATTGTAGTGTAGGAGGTTGGGGCTTCTTAAACAGGGAGAGAATTCTAGAGAGCATATGTTTTAGAACACTTTCACTGCACGGAAGATGGGATCATTTGATTCAACTCCCATTAGAGAACTGATGGTCTTGCCATAGGTTCTAGCAGGAGTAACAATCACAGCATATTGTTCTAGAATGTCTTTGGCCTGGATTTCTGTGATAATTTTATCTCTTTTTAAGACTTCTACTAAACATTGAATGCCGAGATTGACATTTTGAGACAAATCTTCATTAGTTAAAGTATACACTTTCATAGTTCTTCTCCTTCTAGAATCACATATCCTGCATAGTAAAACTCTAGTGTTAGAGTCTCTCTGGAGAGTTGTTTGTTCAACAGATTAACCATAGAGAGATACGATTCCCTATCGGGAACGGGATGCACCAGAGTCACATGAGGTTTATACTCAGGAAAAGTCGGAACAATGCCTGCTGTTTGAAATCTTTGATTTAGTTTCTGTAGATCTTCTGAAATCAGTTTCAATACAATATAACCTTACTGATCATGTCCTGGCCAGAATTCTAGATTGATCCCTTGGGCCAGGAATCTTTGATCTTTGGGCACAAAAGGTAGATCTACATTATTAGCAGGAGTCTTAGAATAGATCAAAGTACAATGTGGGTCAGACTGTAGTGTTCCTAGATCCTTAAAGAACTCATTTAATACTAGAGTAGACTCTAAGGTAGGAGTCATCCTGGCAAATAGACCATGAGGAGCATCAATCTTGGCTTCTGAAAGAAATTGTTTAAAGGTTTTCATTTTCTCTTCTATAGGGGTGGAAGTTTGATTAGACACAACACATAAGCATTCCAATGAGGTTTCTTAGGACCTGTGATCCATGTCTTCCAGAATCTAACTCCTAAAGAATTAATCTCTAGTGGATGCATGTGTTATCTATTACGTCCTTCTAGATATTGGTTATAAGATCTCTTATTAGGAAATCTGGTGCCTGGCCACTTGAACCATTCTCTGGGTTGATAAGGATAGCGCATCCATGTGTACAAAATACATGTTCCTTTGCACTTTTTGCATCTTATAGCCTGTTGACGTGTTCCTGATAGAAAGGATGCATGTGCTTTCCAATTAGATTGTGTAATAGTCTTGAAGTCTAGAATTCTAGATTTCAGTTCTTCACCTGTGATCGTTTCTTTCCAGGGACCACAACAGGCCATGATATGAGAGACACCAGGAAACCGATGACAATCACATGTACAATCTCCAAATTTAGGAGGTAGATCACTTATTTGATAGTTCATGTTGTCTAAACATCCTAAATTCTTGCATTCGTTGACGGAACTTAGCTAGCTTTTCTGGATCTATGGGCTTCATCTCTATAGGTTGATTAGATGAAGCATCAGTTTGATCACAGCCATCGTCATCAATCCCAGGTTCGATAAGAACAAGGCCACTATCCCGATAAGGATTAGGATTAATCTCAGCTTCATCTTGTTCCTCCGGGAGAATGTTTTTGAGGATAAGAAGTAAACGAGCTTCTAGATTGATGCCTATTGCTGCATAAGCCTCTTCTATATTACACAGAGTATGTGTAGGAATAGTGGAAAAGCCTTTCTGATAGGCTTTCTCTAGAAGTAATAGCATCTCTATGCTCAATTGTTTCATGCTAAGAATCTCTTTAAGATGCTTTGTATTCTAGTATATAGTTTTGTAATTCTTCACCCTTTCTCTAATGCTCTTTTCTTTCGCGAGCAAATGATCTAAGATTAGAGGAAGCATAATACTTGCCTCTAATCCCATCCACATAGTTGGCATTATCACTGTAAACATCAGAGTTTTAATGATTGTTCTTTTTCCATGAATTCTTGCATTCTCATTTCATTTCCCATTTCTATTTCATGAGACTCAAACATATTAGGATGCAATTCCCCCTTTAGTAGAGGATAAATTTCTTTTTGCCAAATAGAAAATTCATGATTGTTAACATGACCAAATTTTCCAGATGTTGTCATATCTCTTGTTGTAAATGCAAATCCCTCAATGTAATGCGGCTTATATCCTCTCAAATCATAATTTCTCCATATCCAATAATCACCAAAATAAATCTTTAATTGTGGTGGGATTGGGATCCAAAATCTCTTATCAACAAACATCAAACAACCAAATCTATAAGGAACAACATAACTTTGTTTTATGTTTGGGTTGGTTATGGGAGGGACAATGTCATTATCGTATCTATCTGGTGGATTAAAATTTCTTAGAGCATACGCAGGACTGGTTGGTCCATCTAATTTATTATTAACCAACCAATCAAAAATAGAGACATCAAATAATACGTCATCTGAGAGAATACAAACATTATCATCCTTAGCCTTTTCTACACCAAAATTCCAAGCTGGATTTACAAAAATATTTTTACCAAATGAGTGGATTGAAGTCTTTTTCCATTTTCTAGACATCCATTCTGGTTTTCTTTTCTCATCATTATCAATTACAATAATTTCTGAAATAGATTCATTATCATCAAGAAGAGGGAGCATTCTCTTAAACTCAACTCCTCTCCACATTGTTGGTACTATCACACTATACATAATAATTTCTCCAATTACGCAGTTTGAATTACATTCGCTGTATCCCAAACAGTAGGAATACTTGACCCATTGTTGGTATATAAAGAAGCTCCCAAATATAAATCACCATTTGTATTAGCTGTAGCAAATTGTGCTGCCGCTGTGGTGAAATAATTTGTTCCGGCAAACAATTGGGATGCAGGTCTTACTACAATACTCCCATTATTTCCTAAAGATCTTACTATTACAATAAATTCAGCTGTTTGTTCTGCGCAAGCACCAATTCCATTGTTACCAGAATTTGACCAAATTTGAGCATCTGATGTATTTCCGTTAGGTCCCAATCTAACGGAAAATTCTCCAGCTCCAGATGGAAATGGTATGATATCATTTGTACCAACAGTTATGCGAAAAGTTGCTCCAACATAAAGAGTGTTTGCTGGAATTTTAAACGATGGTGTAAGATAAGTATCTACTCCAGCACCAGAACTAGAAAGATTTGATGTTAATATTGAAGAAGTTACAAATTTAGAAGGAACATCATTAGCAGTTAGAGCTCTGAATGTTGGTTCAGCATTCGCTCCAGATACTGGTCCCGCAAGTACATAATTGGCTGGCTGTGTATTGAATACGTCTGACATTAAGTTCTCCAAGATTAATGATTAGCTATTTAGATAGACTTTCATTAGTCATCTACATTGTTAAGCATGCGCAGTGCTTCATCATATCCATATTCAGAATCAATCCAGACAACCCCATGCGCCACTTCAAAAGGAGGTTTTTTGGTTTTTTGATCTAAGATTACAGGAGGTGGGGGAAGATTGTCCTCCATAGCCTTGATTCTTTCAGCATATACACGTTCACGCAGATTTATATCACATATTTATTTAAAGACTGGTTGAGCAGATAACCAAGCAAACAACCACAGTGTAGAGGTAGTATCATCATGATATCCTTCTTCAGCTTGATATTGTTTAGTTTTACTTAAAACAAAGGTAGAAAGCTCTGATACAATATCAAAATCATTTAAAATGATTTGATCATTTTCTATTAGAGTCTTGAGCTTAACACATCCTTGTGTTTTGACCTTTTTAGTAGTTTTCACGCCAGGAATTTTTGCCTTAGAAGCTTGAGTTACTGTAACTTCTTGCAATTCACCTGTCATAGAGAAAAAGCAATTCTCATATTCTAAATCACTAATCAATTGATGTAGAACTGTTCCGCCAATGTCATTGTTTTCTATAATTACATATGCATTGTTATAATGTTGTGCTGCCAGATAGATATAATTAGCAAAAATAGTATCATCTACAGTATTGTCTCTAAATTTAGCCGCTACTCTCCAAGGTGCTGTAGTAACATCAAAAATTGTGAATGATGAATAGTCTAATCCTTTACCTTGAGATGGATCACCAGATAGGACATAAGAATGATCTTTAAGAGGTTCTTCGTAGATAGACATTCTATCATCAAAGAGCATCTTTGAAGGTGAAATGAATGCCAATTCTCTAAGTTTCTTACCACTGATCAATGTATTGCTAGATCCTAGGAATTCGCATAAGACTTCTTGGTTGAACTTACGTTCCCCTAAGATCTTCAATTGTTGATCTGCCCAGGCCTGATCACGACCAGGAACATCTTGCCATCTTGCTTCAATAGCCTTAAAACTATTCCAATTCTTAGGATCTTTTTTCTCCTTCATCGCATCTTCCCAGAATTTGTAAAATAGATTTAGTCCATTAGGGGTAGATGTCATAATGATCTTAGAAGATTTACCAGAAGAGATAGTTGGGAACACGGATGTGAAGAAATCTTCTGCAATATTACCGGGTACGTGAGCAAATTCATCCAGATATAAGAAGTTCAATGTGAATCCACGGATTGCTCCTGAAGAGGTAGCTTCACAAAGAATTCTGCAACCATTTTCAAGAGTAATGGATGATTTATTCCATTCTTCAACACCTTGTTGCATGAATAAAGGTAGGTGTTGATAAGCAATCTGAATACGATTTAGAATTTCATTAGCAGTCTTTTCTTTTTGAGCCAAGATACCTACATTTTTATGTTCTTGGAATAAAACATAGTGTAGAATATATCCTACAGTGATGGTAGTTTTTCCCGCTTGTCTGGGGCATCGAAAGATAACGAAACGATTATTATGATAAGTTTCAATAACTTCCTTTTGAAAATCCCAAAGTTTAATATCTGTTAGACCAGCATCTAGTGTAATGACTTTGACATAGTGTTCAATAAAATATGTGGGATCTGCTTGACATAACATATATTCCTTGACTTGCTCATTAGTCCAAGGAACCTTTACTCCGACTTTCTTAAGTCTAGGATTATTCATGAAGGCATATGGATTTTCCTTTTCTTTCTGCCTTACTTGTTTTGCTTTCTTATGTGACATTAATTCTTTTTCTTTTGATTAATCAATAACATTTGATTTCTTCTTCTAATTCTATCTTCTTCTGTTATTGTAACTTTCAATCCTTTCAAACCTTTATTCCAGGTTTGCATTCCCTTTAATCCTATGTTCCAAGGTTTACTACCCTTCTTAAATTTTGTCTTTTTACTTCCTTCTGGAAAAAGTCTACCCAATTTGAATCCTTGAGATGGAATTCCTTTAAACATTTTCTCTTCTGTACCGTTATTATACCATTTTGATTTTTCGTTTGGATTGTGATGTTCTCCACCATATGTAATATTGTAACCATTATTAACAGAATCAAAATGTTTAATGAAATATTCTTCCATAATATTTAGACAATGATCCTTATCTTTAGAAGTGTAAATTTCCTCTATTCTAAATGATTCTTTACCATGTTTTCTAATAGCATTATGAATCTTCAGGTTAGAACCATTATTGGTATCAGAGATATGACCATACCATCTATCTTTAATATTTTGTATAGTAAAACCTATGTAAATCTTGTTATTTTTTATATTCGTAATTTTATAGATTCTAGATAACATCAATTACATCCTGCTGCTTATGGGATGTATTTAGTTTTTCTTCTTGGTGAGTTGTAATAATTCAGTCGTTGTTCCGACAAATATTGCATTTGATACAGTAATTGGAGAAGTTGATCCCTCATCCGAAGGATGATCTTCTAAAGATTTAACGTTTTTATGTATAATCAAAATCTTATCATTGACTTCTGATAAATTTTTAATAAGTGTTGCTAATACTTCGTAAGAACGAGGATGTTGACTTTGACGAGCTATTTCTGATAATTCATCTAAAGCAGCAGCACCTTTAGTTAATAAATCATAAAGATTTTGTCTAGCAAATTCATAATCATTTTGTAATTGATTATTTGAAGAATTAGCAGCGGTTATGGCTCTAGTTTGAGCAGAAGTAATTTCTGTATTTGTTTGTTTTTCTTCGGAAACAATTCCTAACGCAGTTCCAATTGGGTCTTCAGACATAATGTTCTCAAAAATTCAATTATAATCATGTATTTAGTTTGGACCTGTTTCCGTTATGGTAGTTGTATAACGTAGATTTGCATCTGTACTATTGGCTGACAACGGATTTGGAACAACTTCAATGGTAGCATTCACATGAGATGTATCAAAATTACGTAAGTTAACAATAACATCCTTGATAATAGGAGCAGCGAAATCTGTAGGACCATATAGAAGAATTTGAGCAGTAAATGTCAAAGTCCAAGTGATGAAACGAACATCTCCACCAGCTCCTTCATATTTGTTAGAGAATTGAATATCTTTCATTGTAAAAGGAAGATCATTTACCACTGCATACCCATTGATGGTTAGATATTTAATAGAAACTGTATAATCGGGAGTAAAGAATGGTAGGATTTGTTCTATAATTTGTAGACCATCTTCCATGTTTCTTACATAGATACTCAATGCGATATCTACTTCTGCTGGAACACCAAACTTGAACTGACTTGCTGTATTTCCAGATTGGCTTACGGAATTATTAATGAATCCCGTTTGTTGTCTTTCTAGATCTTGTCTTATTCCTACCATTTCATAAGACATTGTAGGAAGAGAAATTTGGATCCCTTTAGTCAAATCAGGATCTGCTTCTAGACGAGCCAACCAAGTCTCTTTTCCACCATACTCCAGTGGACATGTTATCCTACCCAATTCAGCACGAGTATCTTTGTGGTATTTGATTACTTCTATGTCTTTGAATATTGCACCAAAGGCAAGAAGAACATTTCTGACAGTAGAATAGTAAAAGGGTTTATAACCAAGCATAATTATACCATAGGATTTCCGCTAGCATTAGATTCTGTAAAATCCAGAACTGTATTGGCTTCAATTCTAATCTCTAAGTTGTTTTCCAACGCATTGTTAATATTGTTCTGAATTTCTAGATTATTTAACGTGAAAGAAGCATTAGAGTTTACGCCAATTATTGATGTATTGACAGCAAACACACCAATGATGTTCTTTAAGACTAATACATTCGTCACAGCATTCCAAGAAACAACATCTGCTTTAGCTGTAGCAGAAGATACATTTGCTCCTTGATAGACAGGTTCATCAATATTGTAACTTCCTGTACCAGATCCCATTGAAGCAGCATAGGCAATCTTGATGGTATTTACTTTCTCATCTATTTCAGGGATTCCTGAATCAATATCTTCGTTGTTGTAGCGGAACTCTTCACACACCAAACTGTAGCCATAGAATGTATTATTACCGAAGGCATAGAAAAATTTATCTTGATTGACGTATTTAATTTCATAAAGAGCCTTGAAATTCTTCATCCATAACAAATCTCCTTCCCTTGGTCTAGATCCTATTGCTCCTTGTGTTTGTTTATTGAAAGATTCTGCAGACATTAGTAGTCTAACTTGCTTACTGATAGTTAGACCAAATTTCGTAAAGAGATCTCCACCATCAAAGGTTTCTGTATTTTCAATGTATACTTCAATAGAATAAGCTGCAGTAAATTTTTTGGTAGGATCATCACCAAAGATTAAATCTATAGAAGAATCAGTATCTCTAGGAATATATTGTGTATCTATGCCAAATTGTTGAACAACTTCATTGATAAGATCTTGATAAAGACGTTGTTCTCCTGTCTCACTATAAACATCAAAGAATTTATTAGTAGGCATTTAACGTGTAACTCCAGGAGACAAAGAAATGATCCCTTCTAGAATCCTTGTTACATTATTAGATGAATCTGTCATCTTAACATCATAGACATACTTTTGTGCTGATAGATTAGAAGTTGCAGCAGCATTCAAAGAAAGAACAACATTACCTCGTGCTGAATTAGCAATAGTGATGGTAAGGTTAGCATCTACATTAGCAGAGGCATAGGATTTGGAGAGAGATCCGGAGAAAGAATATCCTGCTACATTTATGGGAGCAGAATTGGCATACTTCAAATCTAGATTATAAGACCAATCAGCTCTTTGATTTACAAATAATTCTCTGTACATGGTTTAACCTACAATGAATTCAGGAGGAGCTTCAAATTCATCACGTAGTTGTTTTTCTAATCTTAACTTATCTTCATATGCTTCATTATAGATTTGTTGACCATTTAATATCATTCCACCAGGAAGAGTTACAGAATTGAACTTTTTCAAATTTTGACCCCATTGTTCTTTAAACAATGCAGTCGTATACTCAGTTAACCATCTATCTCCCCAAAACTTAGAGGTATTGTCTAGAGCTCTATACAATTCCACAATGAGATATTGTCCTGGAGTAAAACGTGTATTCCAAGCGGCATCAATATAAAGAATGTTAGTGTATCTGTTGTAGCGAATAGGAATTTCACCAGTAAACAACATTTCAAGCATGCGCAGATGTTCATTAGCTAATTCAAAGTAGACATAATCACCAGCAGTATAATCATATAATTCATTTAGACGGATCTGGTAATTAATATCAAACATGTTGAAACCACCAGATCCTGCTGAATTGGTTTGTGAAGAAGCAAGAGTAAAGATACGAGTAACACCAATTACGTCATTAGCCATTTGAATATAATTATTAGCCATATCACCAGCAGTAATTTGATGAGATGTATACCACTTTTCTGATCCATCATAATGGAAAATCTGAAATCTTTGAATGGCTTCATCTATTCTATCTTCCAATTGTTCATCATCTACATTGATATTGATGACAGGAGCACCCAATTTACGTAGACAATATGTTTTTAGAGTTGCTCTATCTGATGGAATCATGGAATTCTCTATTGAAGTTATTGTAATATTTAGGGATTATGTGAATGTTGGGAATGTTATTCCACTCAAAGAAAACCAACCAGTTGGATTGCCATCTGTTGCAATGACCTTTCTTGGAATGACTTGTCCATTTGATTGAACATCTACTCTATATGCCGTAGATGTAGTTCCTGATCCAATATATCCCAATGTTAAGAATAGATGATTCAGTTTTGGTCTGTAACCAGCAGGAAGTGTGAATAAAACAGCACCTTCTGTGATGCCAGAACCAGTAATCAATCCTCTCAGATGTACAAATCCATCACTATCTAATAAGTATCCAGCAATGTCCCAGTTAACTGTATCATAATTAGTAATGTTGCTTCCTAATGATGGAGCAACCCATGCATGAGGAGCCATCGCATAAGAAGTGTTAGAAGAATCAAATACTAATGTTCCTGATGGTGAAGTTGTATTTGCTACTGGATTTTGAATGATAGTGGCTTGAGAAACAGCAGTTACATCAAAAGTAGCATAACAGAAAGTTCCTGCAACAACTGCTACATAGACTGAAGTGGTTCCATCTCCTTCTTGATATGCTAGAAATTTAGTATTCGTTAAATATTGAGCCAAATGCGGCATAGTCCATCTATATGCGAATGCATTTCTATTGCCCATTCTAATCTTATAAGAAGATGTTCCGTCACCACCCCAACCTTGATTCAAAACACCTTCAATAGTTAAACTATCAAAAGTTCCAGCATTAGAAGCTGGAAGGGAAGCAAATTTGTAATATGTCGTACTAGCTGGTGCTCCCCAAAGATATTGATATCCTACTGTTTTTACTCCATTATTTAACATCAAAACACCATTATTTGCTAATTTGAAATGTGGTGTATTTCCATCATCTGCAGAGATCAATACATTTCCAGAAATGGCTGATCTAAGTGTCAAATCTCCAGGTTGAGAACCAGTAACAAATCCTCCAGCTGTTTGAGATACCGCTATGTATGCTTTAACAGTATTTCCTTGATAGAAATATAATGCTGGAGAAGAAGAATTATTAGCAGAACGTAGAGAAATGACACAAAAACCACTTCCATTTGGATTACTGTAGATGTCTAATGCTGTATTGGGTGTAGTTGTGTTAATTCCTACATTAGCATTGGTCGTTGTAACATTGCCTGTTAAAGACAAGTTTCCATTTGCATATTCTTGTAATTGTGTAGATAAACGAATTTTCTGAGGCATATATTAGATTAACTTCTTTTCTAGTTCATTTATTCTTTGTGTTGCTTCTTCAAGTTTATTTTCTAAATCACTGATACGTCCTAATAGAAGAACAGCAATACGATCATATTGAACACTATCTGGTGTTAAATTCCCTTCTTCATCTTTAGTGTAATGAACCAAACGAGGTTCTATCTCAGCAACTTCTTCAGAGATCAACCCAAAGTAAGACCATTCTTTCTTATCAGCATCTGCTTTGCTGCGATACCACACAGGTCTTAATTGTTTAGTCTTTTCAAAATATTCTGGTAGAATAGATTCTACATTCTGTTTATATCTAATAGAAGATGTTGAACGTAGAAGATTGTTATTAGCTGCTGAATCTAGGAAAGCATTACCAGCAGATGCTGTTGTAGAAACAGCATTAAATGATACAGCACCTGTACTGGATATTTGGACTCTAGCGGTGTTGTTAGTCAATAGATTCATAGCAACACTAACACTTGGACCTATTGACGTAAATTTGGAAGCAACTCCTCCTGGAGTGTTCCAAATATTGAAATCACAATCTACCAAATTAGTAAAATTCCCATAAAGCGCAGCAGTATTGGCTACAACTCTAAGCGCATACTGACCAACAGTATTGTTTCCAGCAATATTTAGAGATGGAACAGCTCCTGATGGTGCATTGATAGACATACCTCCACTAGAATCTATTTTCCAGATTTGATTCCAAGAAGTATTAAATTGCCATAGTTCTGTTTGTCCACCATAATGTCCAATTTGGCTGTATGTTCCTCCAGTTAAATCCCCAAATGTAACACTTGGTCCTTTACCTACAACACTTGCTGTTGAACCAAATCTATAAACAGAGACATCATTTGTTTGAACTGAACCATTAGAACCACTTGTAAATTTAGCTACATCTATACCACTTGCTCCATTGGTAGATATAGAGATATTACCAGTAGAACTAGCATTAATGATTAGATTACCATTTGCGTTGATTTGATTTAGAGCAATTAAATTAGTAGACATAAATTACGTTAATAGATATGATGGATTGTGAGCACCAGCCAGTTTTGTTCCAGATGCTGTCCAATCATTGCCTGCTGATGTTAGGGATTTATAGAATGTCACCGTTCCATTTGCACAAACTACGGATACTCCTGATACCACCGCTCCACCATTATCTATAACAGGAATTACAATATTTCCCTGACCTCTGATGGGTGTTAGCGATGCTGGTAATCCGGTAATTTGAAAATTGGTTGCATTAGATGTTCCACTAAATCCAGGAATAAACAAAGTAACTTGATCTCTTACTCTTGTATAATAGACAGTAATTTGTACAAGAGGATTCATTCCTACAGAATTTGCTACAAATGTTCCTGTATCATATAGAAGGGAACCATTCAGTATGATATTCCCTGTTACTGCTAAAGCATTATTTGCTTTATTGAATGTTAGATTAGCACTACCATTTGCTAATCCATTTCCATCATTGAAAAGAATTTGTGTGTTAGAACCACCAGGAGTGATAGAACTAACTGCAACAAATTCTCTAACTTCTACAACATCACCATTATTACAATTGCTAGTAAATGTTACAGTATTGCCAGCAAGTGTATAGTGAACTCCAGGAGCTTGTGTGATACCATTTCTATTTACTAACAAATAGTTAGGATCTGTTGGTAAATTGTTGGTAGTTAAACTGAAAGAACTTTGATTGGTTGTGGCAGTAAATCTTTCTGAAACAATACTAGTGCATGCCACTAAGTTCATAGAAATAAACTCTCTAACCTCAATCAAATCTCCTGTTGTACAGTTGGATGTGAATGTTAGATTATTTCCAGAAAGAGTATAATGTGTACCAGGAATTTGTACCAATCCATTTAGATTTACAATCAAATAAGCAGAATTAGCTGGTATGGAATTATTGTTTAAACTGAAAGATGTTTGATTGGCTGTAGCGGTGAAATTTTCAGTCTTTATCGCAGATCCATATTGATATTGCAAATCAATCCAGACGTTTACAGAACTGTTTTGTGAATCATCTGTGGTGATAAGAGATAAATTAGCAGTATTGGTTGTAAAATTCAACTTATGTGTTGAATTTACTAGACTCCCAGAATTTTGAATGGCTATCTTAGAGAGAGTCGTTATCCTTTGATTTAAATCACCAGTTAACATCTATAACTCTTAGAAATCCGCAGCTTGTATGATAACATTGACGACTTTATTAGAAGAAATTGCAGAATTACTAGAAACTGTAATAGATCCATTATTGGCAACATAGATATATCTGTTTCCAGCAGGATCTGAGGGCAAACCAGAAAATGCTACGTTTCCTAGAACATTCACAGGAGGAGTTCCTACAATGCTTCCTGAATTTGCAGGAATATTTACATTAGCCATCAGATAATTCACGCCACCAATGTTCATACTGATTGTTAATGCATGATCAATAGTGTCATTAGAAGTCGCAATGATTGATTCTATTTTTGTACCATTGGTTGAAGAAACAATCACATTTACAGTATTAGTAGTGTTTGCTGCAACCAATTGCAATACACCAGAATGTAAAGCTTGAGGGAAAAATGGAGAATAAGAAAATGCCATTGTTATACACCACCAAAATAACTATACCAATATGGACTCACTATGGGTGCAGTATTTATAGCAGCCTGCAAAACATTGATAGAGAAAGAAATATTGGCTTGTGTTGATCCGTTAGCTGTGACAGATGTATTAATCGTCTGTGTGTTATTGAAATTGATGTTTGCATTCGCAATTACAATAGAACCATTTGCAAACACTGCTACAAGATTTGCCGAAGAATTCGCTTGTACATAAGAAGAGTTGGCTTGTGTATAAGCTGCATTCGCTTGACTATAAGCCGCATTGGCTTGAGCATATCCTGTATTGGCTTGGTTATATGCACCATTTGCTATATTGTTAGCAGTTGTCGCAAGAGATAGAGCAGATTGTGCTACAGAATTGGCTGTATTAGCTTGACTATATGCAGGCCCCAAATTTGGAACAGTAAAAGAAATGTTTGCCCTTTGATTTGCTACATTGGCAATTGCGGAAACTGTTACATCTCCAGTGTTTATAAAATTCACATTTGCATTAGCAATCACTAGAGAATCATTTGCAAATACCGCAACCAAATTCGCTGAATTATTCG
>Ga0105238_10000468_pt1 | contig 42427 bp, 37 predicted proteins | sample KBSC34metaG_FD_81526 | JGI IMG/M metagenome (GOLD analysis project Ga0105238, IMG submission 81526) | Corn rhizosphere microbial communities from Kellogg Biological Station, Michigan, USA - KBS C3-4 metaG | ecosystem: Host-associated > Plants > Roots > Rhizosphere > Soil | place: Michigan, USA...
AAGAAGCCGTCCGCAAGGTCCAGGCCGACGCCAACCGCTCGGCCGACACCCACCTGCTGCGCTTCCCGCTGCCCGAGAGCTGGGGCATCGACCTGTACCTCAAGGACGAGTCCGTGCACCCGACCGGGTCGCTGAAACACCGGCTGGCACGCTCGCTATTCCTCTACGGGCTCTTCAACGGCTGGATCGGCGAGCGGACGACGATCGTGGAGGCGTCCAGCGGTTCGACGGCCGTCTCCGAGGCGTACTTCGCACGGTTTCTGGGCCTGCCGTTCATCGCCGTCATGCCCGCCTCCACGAGCCCCGAGAAGATCGCGCTGATCGAGGCCCAGGGAGCTGGGTGCCACCTGGTGGACGACCCGACGACCGTGTACGAGGTGGCGCAGCGGCTCGCTGCCGAGCGGGGCGGGTACTTCCTCGACCAGTTCACCTACGCCGAGCGTGCCACCGACTGGCGCGGCAACAACAACATCGCGGAGTCGATCTTCAGCCAGATGGCTCTGGAGCGGCATCCCGTCCCGACCTGGATCGTGGTGGGAGCCGGCACCGGCGGGACGAGCGCCACGATCGGTCGCTACGCCCGCTTCGGCCGGTTCGCCACCCGGATGTGCGTGGTCGACCCCGAGGACTCGATCTTCTACTCGGTTTGGAGCGGCGTGCAGTCAGCATTCACCGGCCGCCCCTCACGCATCGAGGGCATCGGGCGCCAGCGAGTCGAGCCGTCGTTCCTGCCGGACATCGTCGACCGGTTGATCCAGGTTCCGGACGCCGCCTCGATCGCGACGATGCGCATGGTCAGCGAGCGCACCGGCCGCGGCGTCGGCGGCTCCACCGGCACCAACGTGTGGGGGGCATTCCTGCTGGTTGCCGAGATGCTCTCGCGTGGCGAGCAAGGCAGCGTTGTCACGCTCATCTGCGACGGCGGTGACCGATACGCGGGCACCTATTACAGCGACACGTGGGTCCGCGATCAGGGCTTCGATCTGTCACCGCACACCGAGAAGCTCGAGACGTTCCTCGAGACCGGCGCGTTCCCCCCGTCGGTGCCCTAGACCTCGGTGATGACGCCCTGGATCGCGTCAAGCACCTCGGGTGGCACCTCGTCCATGCCATGGGCGTCGCGGGCGTGGGTGTGGATATCCTCGAACAGCTGCTGCTCGTCCTCATTCCGCGCCACCCACTGGCAGCCGGGCACCACATCGCCACACCTGAACTGCTTCACGAGACCCTCCTGGCGGTCTTAGTCGCTGCGGAGTCTAGCCGCGGGCAGCCCTCTAGCCAGCAGCGGCGGCACCTATGGCCGGATCCCTGCGGACGCGCCTAGAATGGCGTATGTGCCGGATCCTGGCCTACCTCGGTGAGCCGCTTCCCGCGCAGAACCTGCTGTTCGACACCGACAACAGCCTCGTCCGGCAGTCGTACAGCCCGCGGATGATGAACACGTTCCTCAACCTCGCGGGGTTCGGCATGAAGGCATGGGACCCGACGTCACTCAGACCCGAGGACCCGTTCAGCTACCGCGCGACCACCCTGCCGTCGTTCGACCGCAACCTCGGCTTCCTCTCGTCCAAGCTGGCGCCGACCTGTCTGGTCGCTCACGTACGCGGCGTCACATACTCCGACGAGGCCGTCGTTGCCGACACGAACCTGCATCCGTTCCAGTTCGCGGGCGCACGCGTTGCACTTACGCACAACGGGCACCTGCGCCAGTTCCCGCGTATGCGCTACGCGCTGGTGGAGCACGTGCGCCCCGAGCTCGCGCAGCGCATCGAAGGCACCACCGACTCGGAATGGATCTACGCGCTGGTCATGTCGCAGCTCGACGATCCCTACGGTGTCCCGGAGACGCGCGAGCTGGCGGACGCGACCGCACAAGCGCTCCGGATTCTGCGGAGCGTCCGCGCCGCCAATGGCATCGACACATCCTCGCCGGTCAACCTGTGCCTCAGCACGGGCCGCGCCCTTGTCGCCACCCGCTTCTCGTTCGATTACGGCTGGTACCCGCCGGAGGACGAGATGCTCGAGACCGACCTGCCCTTCGTAAGCCTGTGGTACGCGATCGGCGGCGCGTATGCGGAGCGCGACGGCGACTGGCAGATGACGGCCGCCGACCCGCCCCGCTCGGTGATCATCGCGTCCGAGCCGCTCACCACCGATCACTCGAGCTGGCTCGAGGTTCCGGAGTACTCGATGCTCACAGCCGAGCTCACCCCCTCCGGCCTCGAGTTCGAAACACGCGACCTTGATGTCTGACGGCGCCACGGCCGGCTTCCTCGCCACCGTTCCCCTGCTCGAGGGCCGGAACGAGTCGGACATCGCGGATCTGGCGCGTGTCCTGCGCCGCCGCGACGTGCCGGCGGGTGAGACTCTTTGGCACCAGGGCGAGGAGGCACGAGAGCTGCTGCTGATTGTCCAAGGAGCCGTCTCAGCGTCGCTGCAGGCACCGGGAGGCCGAGTCGTGGAGATCGGCAGGGCGGGTCCTGGGGAAATGGTCGGCGAGATCGCGCTGCTCGACGGCGGAGGGCACACGATGAGCGTGCAGGCGACCGAGCCGGCAACGGTGCTCGCGCTCGGTAAGGCAGATTTCGCGGCGTTGCTGGCCCGCCAGGATCCGGCGACCTTCAGCCTGAAACGTCGCCTCGCCGCCCTGTTCACCGCACGCCACCGCGAGCAGCTCCGGCACCTTGCCGGCTCGCTTGGCGGCGACGAGGCAGACCTTCCGGGCGAGGATGCGGCCCGGACGTTTGCCGAGCTCGAGTACTGCGGTCCGCCCGACAGCAGATACCTGCGCCGGATGGCGACCTTCCACGACTTCGACCCCGCTGCGCTCTGGGGCTTCCTGACCTCGGGGCGCTACGCGCGGTGTCCGCCGGGACGCACGCTCCTTGCGGAAGGGGCGCCGTCGACAGCCTGCTACCTCACCATCAACGGCGCGGTTGAGAAGGTGCTGATTCGCCGGGACGGGCGCATCCGCGTCGGGCTGGCCGGGCCCGGCAAGGCGTTCGGCTACGAGACCCTGATCGACGGCCTACCATCGCCTGTCACCGCTATCACGCGGGAGCGGTCGCTGCTGCTGGTGCTGCCGCGCGAACCGTTCGATCAGCTGTTCCGCCGGGAGGATGCCATCTCCCGCGTCTTCCTGGATGTGATCCAGCGCGACCTGGTGGCCACCTTGCGCCAAAGTCTGCGACCGCACGCCCGTTTGGCGGCAAGCGTCTAACGCCAGCTTTGATCCCGTCGAACCGGGGCCGGCCGCAAACCGCGCCGACGCAAGACTTGCGGCTCGCTCGTCGCTAGGTCGATTGCTGCGACGGGTTGGCGCGCATCACGATGGTGGAGGCGCCGGGGTCACGGATGGATTGGCGGGTGATCCAGCATCGCTCCCACTTCGTGTTGGTCGGGGCGCTGATATGGAGCTCCGTCGCGCCATTCGCGCCGGCGTTGAAGGCGACTCCCGGCACGTCGTGGCCACCGGTCTTGAACCAGATCTCGTAGTACTGGTCACCGGGCGCCGGGTCGAGCTGGCTGATGGACACGACGACGGGCTCGACGGCGCCGTCGGCGCGCCCGACGGCGACGTAGCCGGACGCGTTGCCGGCGCCGGTGAGGGTCGCGATGCGCTGGAACCCAGGGTGGCCGCCGGACTGTGACGTGACCGTGATGGTCACCGCGACCGCCGCAGCGGCGGCGATCGCGACGACGCCCGCGAGCGACCAGCGGCGTGACCATCCCCGCGCCCGGCGTGGCACCGGCCGGGTCGCGGCGGGCGAGTCGGCCTCGGCGACAGCGGCCTGGACGGATGGGGCGACCAGGCTCTGAGGTACGTCGAGCAGCGGCGGGAGCGTATGCAGCCTGCGCTCGAGCGCCTGCAGGTCGGGCTCGTTCATGACTGCTCCTCCTGTTCCAGGATCTCGGCGAGATGCAGCAACGCGGCGCGGTTTCGCGTCTTCACAGTGCCCAGGGGCATGCGCAGTTCGGCCGCGATCTCGCTCTGGGACATCCCCTTGAGGTAGGCCAGCTCGATGATCTCGCGCTCGTTCTGCGGCAGGCGCTCGATGCACACGTGGAGCTGGAACGCCTCCAGTTTGTCCGCCGTCTCGTCCTCAGGCGTGGGTGACGGGTCGGCGCGGTCGGGTGCGTCGACCAGCCACTGGGCCTGACGGCGGCGGGCGGCCGCGTATCCGGCGTTTCGGGCGATCGTGTACAGCCACCCGACCACCGCGCCGCGCTCGGGGCGGTAGGTGCGCGCGAACCGCCACACCGAGATGAACGCCTCCTGGACGACGTCGTCTGCCCATCCGGCGTCGCCAAGCTGCCTCACCATCATTGAGTAGACGGATCGCGAGTAGCGGCTGAAGAACTCCTCGAAGGCGACCTGGTCGCGGTCCTCGGCGACCAACGCCAGCAGATCCGCGTCCGCGAGTCGGGTGTAGTCCCACACCGATTGAGGTCGGGCAGTGGGCCGCGCGGGCGATGGTTGGAATCCGAGTGCCATCACCTGTCCTAGCCGACCAGCCCTCGATCGGATTTGACGACGTTCGTGTGTCACCTCCCGAAAACCGGTTTGCGGTCGCCGCCGCTACCAGCCGGAAACAGGAGGAAGAGACGAATGATCCGAACGGGAGACTCGATCGCAAACCCCGTCACCGGCGAGACGGTGACGTTTCAGCGGACGTCGGCGGATTCGGACGGCGAGCTCGTGATCGCCGAGGTCACGCTGGAGCCCGGGGGCTCAGCCGCCGGCGTACACGTGCACCCCAACCAGACCGAGACGTTCCGGATCCTCGATGGCACGGTGGGATTCCGCGTCGGTCGAGAACGACTTTTCGCAACAACCGGCGACACCGAGACCGTGAAGGCTGGCACCGCGCACACGTTCTGGAACACAAGCGAAAGCCGGGCCCGGTTTGTATGCGAGATACGACCCGCGCTGGGTTTCGAACGCCTGCTGGAGACGATGTTCGCGCTCGCCCGGGACGGCAAGACTGACCGCCGCGGGATGCCGCATCCGCTTCGCCTGGCGGCAATCGCCAACCACCACCACGACGACCTTCAGCTTCCGATCGTTCCGCCATCCGTGCAGCGACTGGCGGCGAGGTTCGGCGCAGCCGCGGCATGGGCACTTGCCGAGGTCGGGCCCACCTACGACGGCTCACAGCCGTGCCCTGGTGTCGGCGCCATCAGGCCGGCCGCGGCGCTACGCACCATCTACCCACAGAGGACAGCCTCATGACCAATCAGGAATACCGAAACACGACCACCCGGCGCCGCCTGCCCGGCGTCGCCACGGTCGGCCTGGGCGCAGCCATCGGCGGCGTGCTCACGACCCCTGTCGCCGCCTACCTGCTCGCACCGACGACGCAGGAAGCAACGTTTCATCCAGTCTCACTGGGACCGGTACGTTCGTTCACGTCGGAGACCGGCTTCGCGCCGGCCGCCGCCCCGTACGTCGAGGACCCCGCCCAGCCGCTCTCGAGCGGACTCGCGTACGTCCACTACACCGGCGGCAGCGACCGCGACTGGCTCGCACCGCACGCGATGTTCGTGGTCTTCTCGAACCGCTGCACTCACGTCGGGTGCCCGGCCCAGGCCTCGGCAATCGGGTTCGCCTGCCCCTGCCACGGGAGCCAGTTCGACCAGCGCGGCGCCCGCATAGCCGGCCCCGCCCCCCGGCCACTCGACCGCTTCCAATGGGAGATCCGAAAGGACGACCAGCTCTGGATCACCCAGCGCTGGAGCGTGCTGCTGAACGGCAACAAGGCGCGCTACTTCCCGGTCAAGGCGCCGGGCCAGCCGCTCGACGGCCAGATCCCCGCGGCGGAGGCGCTCTACCCGGCCGTCACCTACACCCACGGGCCCGTGCCCAATTCGCAGTAGCCTGGTCTGACAACTGCTCGGGTGATAGAGAGGTGCCGGGCACCGTCGTAACACCCCGTGACCTCCCCGTGACCCGCACGTGACGGTCGGCTCCCCGCTATCAGCCGATCCGCTCGCGTGGCGACGTCCGCACGCTCTCCAAGGTGGGCCTCGAGCCGCCACAGGTTGTCGATGTGCTGGCTCGTCCACAGCAGGACGAGCGCAGCGCGCGCTGCTCGCGGCCATGTCCAGCACGCTGCCGATCATATGACGTGACAGCTATGGAGCTAAGCGGATTCGAACCGCTGACCTCCTGGGTGCGATCCAGGCGCTCTCCCAACTGAGCTATAGCCCCGCGAACGGTCAGTATATCGAGGTCAGGCCGGGTCTAAGCCGGGCAAGACAGGCGCCTCGGCCGCGCCAAGCCGCGTCCGCTGCACCCGGATGTCGGGTTCGGCCGGCATCAGTCGGCGCACCCGCGACAGCACGAACGCGGCCGGGATCCACTCCTCCGTGCTGCCCGTGCGGTAGGCCAGACGCAGCACGCCGTCCCCGTCGATCACGAACACGCCCGCGTCCGCAGCCCGGCGCCCGCAGGGCACGCCCAGCGCCGCGAAACAGGTGCCGCCGGGGTCGCGCAGCCAGTCGGCGCGCACTTGCTCGGCCTGCTCGTCCAACCGTGACCGGCTCTTCGACACCACCGCCAGACGCGTACCCGCAGGCAGGCCTTCCGCCAGCTCGCGCAGCATCGCTAACCGCTCCTCGTCTCCGCCTCCCCGCCCCGCCAGCACCAGCACGGCCGGTCCCTGCGCGGTCAGCTCACCCAGCGCCACCTTCGCGCCGTTGCGGTCACGCAGCTCGAACCCGGGCACGGCGGCACCCAGCTCGCCGCCGGCGGGCACCTCCGCCGGCGCCACCTGCAGCATCTCACCGGCGCCCCCACCACGCCCGACCAGGCAGACCCCGGCCACCAGCCCGCTGGTCAAGCAGCCCAGCGCCACGATCCGCAGGCTGGTGCCGCTGGTGAACCGGTCCGCCACCAACGGCGCCACTGCGAGGCCGACGATCATGCCGACTATCTGCACCGAGTTGACCACGGCGAACACGCCGCTGCGCACGCTGCGCTGCGTGTTCAGCTGGATCAGGCTGTCTCGCACCACCTCCGTGACGCCGTCTGCCGCGCCGAACAGGAACAGCGCCAGGTAGGCGATCGGCACCGTCGTCGCATAGGACAACACAAACGCGGATGCGCCTGACGCCATGAACGCCAGACCCACCGACCGCCGCGCCACACTCTGGCTCCGCATGTAGCCGGTCAGGATCTCGCTACACACGTAGCCCGCGCTGATCACCGCCAGGATGTAGCCGTAGGCATGGCTATTGCCCAGCTGCTCGTCGAAGGCCCGCGACACGTCGGAGTTCATGATCCCGATCGCGAGCGTGACCAGCGTGAATGACGCGGCCAGCCCGAACACCACCCGGTTCAGCAGGATCGCGCGCAGCAGGTCGCGCCGCGACACGCGCGAACCCGGCTCGGCCCGCGGCTGCGACTCCGGCCCTGCCCGCCTGGCGAATCGGAGGTACAGGATCGCGGCCAGGCAGAAGGTGGCCAGGTCGACCGACAGCGCCACCTGGATGCTGAACTCGGCCACCGCGAACCCGCCGACGAGCGCGCCCACCACCGACGTCAGGCTGCGCGCCATCTGGTGGATCGCGTTGCCGGCCTGCAGCTGCTCGGCGGGCAGCACGTCGGGTATCAGCCCCTGCGCCGTGGGGCTGGTCGCAGACGACATCATCGCCGACACCGCTCCCAGCAGCACCACGGGCCAGATCTGGCCGGCGGCGGCGAACGGGATCATCGCCAGCGTGCAGCCGCCGCGCATCGTCTCCACGACCGACAACGCCTGGAAGCCGGGAATGCGGTCGAGCATCGGCGCCGAGATGATGCCGCCCAGCGCGTAGCCGACCATCCGCGTCGCCAGGAACGCGCTGACAAGGCCGACGGAGCGTGTGCTCTCGTAGATCCAGGTCACGCATGCTGCCTGTGTCAGCCAGTCGCCCACGCTCGACACCAGCCGGCCGGCGACCACCCGCCGGAACGCGGCCGAGCGCAGCGGCTCGAGCACCTGCATCGTGCTGGTGCCGGTGGCAGCCGTGCACGATCGGTACACGAACGCGACCATGCCGATCACCATCATCACGTCGCCGATCGAGAGCACGCTCGCCAACGGCACCTGGGCCGGCACGGCGAAGATGTCGCTCAGCCAGCGCAAGTGCGTGTCCGCGTTGGCGAGCACGTTGTTGTCGGAGATGCCCTCGCTGTTGAACGCCGACAGCGACTTACCGGCCGCCTGCCAGGCCTCGCCTGAGACCGGCATGCGCCCGCCGTTGCTGAAGATCACGGCCACGTTCGAGAGCAGCCCGAAGCCGACCAGCCAGAACGCCGGCACGCGGATGTTCACCAGCAGAAAGCCGATCAGGAGCAGGTAGCTGACCACGTGCAACGGTGCGTCCCATGCCGCGGGCACGCGCGCGTTCAGCGAGGTGTAGATCGCGATCTGGATCGCCAGCGAAGCGAACACCAGCCCTGCCCCGCGCAAGCGCACGTCCGCGAGGCGCGCGGGGTTCGCGCCCAGCGCCCACGCCACCGCCAGGCCCAGCACGAAGGCGAGGCCGACGACCACGTCAGCCGGCCTTGCGCGAGCCGTAGGTGTAGCTCGCGACGAGCTGCGACAGTTGCCTGTCGGAGGCCGTCTCGCCCTGCGATGGCGTGCGGATCACCGCCTCCACCCGATCCGCGCGGCGTGGCACCGGCAGATCCGCGAGTGCATCCTGGATGCGGCGGCAGACGGCTTCCACCTGCGAGCGCTCGGTGACACCGATCACGATGCCGAAGCGATCCTCCGACAGCAGCGCCAGCCGGTCGCCCTCGCGCAGCAGCGCATCCAGGCGCACCCGTGCCTCTGACACCACCCGCTCGGCCGAGAGCTGGCCGGCCACCACGCGGACGTTTTCGAACACCTTCAGCTCGACCACGATCACCGCCGGCTGCCACGGCCCGCTGGTGCGGCGCTGGTCGCCAACGAGCCGCAGCGGATCCGGCGGCGGCTCCTCCGCGACCTCAGCCCGCAGGTGGTCGGCGACCACCCGCACCAGCTGCGATTCCAACCGCGACAGCGGGCGCTCGCTTCCGACCGCCAGTCGCAGCGGATCGTCGCCGTCGGTGATCTCGATCCAGGTACCGGATGCCAGCCGACCACTGCACCCACGCACGCCCGGTCGCAGTGCCCGCGTACACAGCTCGCGCAGCTGCTCGCCGCCGATCGCCGAGCCGGGCAGCGCCTCGTATTCGAACAGCTGGGGCTGGAACCGCAGCCACACGGCCCAGCAGGGCAGGCCGGCCGCCGCCAGCGCCGCCTCCGGCGAGCACCCGTCGGCGAGTATGGCGAGCGCGGCCGCGGTCCGGCGCCGCTCCGAGACGCCGGCGATTAATGCCCAGGCCGATGCCAGCACCGCCCCCGATGCCAGCACCAGCGCCGGCCACGACGGAAGGCCGGGCACGCCGAACGCCACCAGTGCCAGCGCCGCCAGCGTGACCGTGACGGCACCGGGGCTGGCAAGGCCGGACACGTCCGGCCAGGGTACCGTCGTCATCCTCGAGAACTCGTCGCGCAGCACACTCACCTGCGCGCGGCCAATCACCTCGTTCGGGTCGTGACCCTCGATCATGGCCGCGAACGCCGTCGCCACCAGCGGGTGGAACTGGCTGCCGGCCTTGTCACGAAGCTCGGCAACCGCCTCCTGCGGCGTCAGCGCCGGACGGTACGCGCGTTTGGAGGTCATCGCGTCGTAGCTGTCGGCGGCGATCAGCACGTGCGCCTCGACCGGGATCTCGCTCTGCGACACGGCGTAGTAGCCGCGACCGTCGTAGCGTTCGTGATGCAGCTCGGCGTAGAGCGAGATCTGCTCGGCGAAGCCGAACGGCGACAGCAGCCGCGCGGACAGCCGCGGGTGGCTGCGGATCGCGCGCATCTCCTGGTCGGTCAGCCGGCCCTCCTTGGACAGCGTGGCGACGTCGATCGCGACCTTGCCGAGGTCGTGGAAGCGGGCGGCATCGACCAGGCGGCGGGACTCGCGGTCGGGCAGCCCGATCGCGACCGTGAAGCGGTCGACCAGCGCCGCCACCCGCTCGGAGTGCTGGGTGGTGAGCGGGTCGCGCTCGTCGACCACCGCGGCCAGGGCGTCCAGCGCGTCCTTGGTCTCGCTCTTCAGACGCTCGTAGCTGGCCTGTGCCTTGTAGAGCGCGGCCAGCAGCGGCACCAGGAACGGCAGCATCGCCCAGCGCTCGCTGTTGTAACCGTATGCCAGCAGCACACCCAGGCAGCCCTCGCCGACGCTCTGGCCGAACGAGTCGCGCAGGTTGTCGCGGAGCGCTCGGCGGAACGAGGCGTGCATCATCGAGACGGCACCCGAGAAGATCGCCTCGTTTACGATCAGGCGAGTTGCCACCATCGCCGCCAGCGGCAGCACGTTGGAGGGCACGACCGTGCCGACCGTACCGCCGGTGGCCTCGTAGGCGAGGCCGGCCGTCCAGGCCGCGGTGCCGAACATGGCCGAGTTGAGCAAGATGAAGTGGGTGCGGCGGGAGCGGATCCCGTCCACCAGCACCACCGCAACGGCCGCGATCGACGCCGCGGCCACCGGTCCGAACAGGACGGCGGCGGCCAGGTGCGCCACCGCAGAGAAGCCGATCGTGTTGTCCTGCTTGCGGACGCCGATCGCCTCCACCGCGATCGCCAGACCGAGCAGCGGCGCCAGCTGGGTGGGGTGCAGGCTGCCCAGTGCGCCTGTCATGAGCGCGGCGAACAGGCCCAGCCAGAACAGGGACGAGATCGCGTAGATGTAGATGCGGAGCGAGCGGTTCACGGGACGATTCGGGGAGTGCGGCTACGGAGGCGCACGTGCAAGGCACATATCGGCAGCCACAGGCGGCTACCCAAGCCGCAAACGCGCCCGGAAACGCCGACGAGGCCCAGCCGTTTCAGGATGAGCCTCGCCGGAGCATTCGAGCTGCTTACGAGCCGAACTTGTGACCTGCCCCCGATGCCACCACGAAGGCGGCGAGCAGAGCCAGCAAGTATGCCGACCTTGTGAGTCGGTTTTTCATGTACATCTCCTTGGGGGAGGGGTACACCGCACCTCTCATATGGGGGACGGGCGGCTCTCGCTGCCACACCCTTTCGGGTATGGCCGGCCCCAGACTGACGTAACGGGTGAAGCTTGCTAGGCCAGTGTCAGCACGGTCGTACGGCTGCCGTCAGCATGCTCGAGCGTGACCCAGCACTTCGTCCACGGCATGTCCTTGGGGATGGTGGTGTTCGCCACCACGCTTCCCGTCCCCGACGTGTCGAACGCGACCAGCCCGGTCGGCTCGCTCGATCCGTCCTGCATCCACAACTCGTAGTAGCCGCCCTTGGGGGCAGGCGGCAGGCCGTTCACATGCACCTGGACGTCGCGCACCGGGCCGCCGGACGTGCCGACGTCGACGACGGCGCTGGCCGAGGCGACGGGGCCTGCGCCCTGCAGGTGCACGGAGCGGTCGACGTGGAAGCCGCTGCCGCCCACGCCGATCACCAGCGCGGCTGCGGCCGAAGCGGTGAGGACGGCGGCGGCCAGCACCAGCCGGCCAACCCGGCTGTTGGGCCTGACGACCGACCGGATGTCGACGACGTCGGGCTGACCGAGCGCCTCGGCACGAGCGATCGCGTGCAGGTGGGCGGGCGGCGTCGCGGGCGCACCCGCCTCACGCAGCCGATCTTCGATCTCGCTGATGTATCGCTCGTCGCTCATGACACCACTCGTTCGTCGGCAAGCCGCTCGGCCAATCGCGCCAGCCCGCTGCGGGTGCGCGTCTTTACAGTGCCCAGCGGGAGTGACAGGCGCTCGGCCACCTCGCTCTGGGACAGGCCGCTGAAGTATGCCAACTCGATCACCTCTCGCTCCCGCTCCGGAAGCGAATCGACGGCGGCGTGCACCTTGAACGCCTCCAGGCCGGCGGCCGTCCGCTCCTCGGGGCCGAGGCCGGGATCGGCCTGGTCGGGGAGGTCACCGACGGCCACGGGCGTGCGTGCGCGCAGGGCATCGGCGGCCGCGTTGCGTGAGATGGCGAACATCCAGCCGGCACCGGAGCCCCGCTCGCGGCGGTAGCCGCGGGCGGCCCGCCAGACCGACGCAAACGCCTCCTGCACGACGTCCTCGCTGCGGCCGGGATCGCCAACCATGCGACGCACGACCGCGTACACGGCGCGCGAGTAGCGGCGGTAGAGCACCTCAAACGCCTCTCCGTCACGTCGTTCCGCAACCAGTTCCAGCAGATCCTCGTCGCTCAGGGCGGACAGGTCCACGGCAACCAGCCTAGCCGCAACGGGAACCGCGGCGCTCAGCGGAAGTCCTCTGGTGGCAACATAGGTCACGTCGCACAGTACGCACGTGTCGCGCCCTCGGTTTGGATCGCGGACCCGGACGGCGCCGCCAGTCGGGCGGGGCCTACGCCCTCACCTGAGTCGCAGCGCGGCGTCGTCCCAGAACGCCGCGGAGCATGGCAGGTGGACGACGCCGCCCTGAGCCGCGAGATGCTTCCCGGCCGGACCACGGGCCCGGACGAACCGGCAAGGCCGGTGCGTCGCTGCGATCCGAGGAGCCGGGCAGGGGAGCACGTGTTCACAGCATGCGGCGCTGGGGCGCGCCGTGCGATCCCCCGAAAGCGTGGACCGAATCCGGATCGCTCCGGGAAGTGGCTACGCACGTATCAGCGCTCGCGCCACTTCCCGCTTCACAGCGCAGTTGGCGAACCCGTGCCGCCCTGCCGCCGAGCGGCGGCGAGTAGAAGTTCCGATCCGACTTGCGCGACCTCTAGAAACGTCCGTCGCTTTCCACGGGAGGTCGGCGCGGCAGCGATCGGGGCATGATCGTCTATACGGAGTTGTCCGGCGGGTCATACTGACCTCTGGAGGGCGTGAATGACGGCCGGAAGAATGGTGATCGCACAGTGCCTGCGGTGCCAGCAAGCGAAGCCTGGGCCAGCCCCGCGAGGTCCGCTCGGCCGACCGGGCCGGCCCTTCGTCTGCTTCGACTGCCTCAGCTCCAGCGACGCTTCAAAGCCGCCGTCGCAAGAGCAGCCCAGCAGTGGCTCCTGACTCCGCCTCTGACGGCACAGGCCTCTCGATGCTCGTCTTCGAGTCCGAGCCGCGACGAAACCCGAACAACGGGCGGGCGAACATCGAGATTCGCGAGGTCGTAGCAAACGCGTGAGCCCGAGTTGGCGTGAAGGCCCGCCGATATGGCGCCGAGTCGGGTGACATTCACCCCCGCCGGCGGGCCGTTCAGGACGACCTGCCTCGGACGCTGGCCGCGAGCTCGGAGCCTGGTTTCGCGCGGCGACCGCAGCCCGGCACCATCGTCCGCTCGTTTGTCGACAACCGAAGGCGGGTAGTCGAGTGGCGTCCGAGGTAGACCACTCAACTATGACGAAAGGAGACGCCCGATGGCAGCACGACAACGGATGACGGTTTCGCCGGCCCAGGGGAAGGGTGGCTGGATTCTGAGCATCGACGGCGCTGCGAACACCTATCGCACAAAGGAGCAGGCGGTCAAGGCCGGGGCGTCGAAGGGCCGGCAGAACGGCAACGCCCAACTCGTGATCAAGGGCCGCAACGGCCGCATCCAGTCCGAGCGCACCTATGGCGGCGATCCCCGCCGTACCAAGGGCTGACAAAGCCGGCCATTATCCTCGTCGGCGTGACCGACCGCTTCTTGGTGCGCTAGAAGTGCGGCCCGATTTCGCGTGGCTCAACCGCCTCCAGTCCGGCCCGGCCTGACGTCGCGAAACCGAGAGGTGATTGGGCCTCTGACGCGGGTGCGGGGCATGCGGTGGGTGCCTGTTGCCGGGTAGCGTGATGGTTGTGCGAGCGACTGGTGAAGCGAGCGATGTGCGGCGGTTTGACGCGTTAGCAGAAGCTGCCAGGATGGATGTTGGCGCCCGGGCGCGGCTGTTGGAGGAGTTGGCACCTTGGCTGCGGCGCTGGACGCGCCGCTATCAGGGCCGCGGGGTTGGTACCGATGATCTGCTGCAGGATGCTGTTGTGGGGGTGCTTCGTGCCGTTGCTGGGTTTGACGCGGAGCGAGGGCCGTTTCTGGCCTGGGCGCGGCTGTGGGTGCGCCAGGCTCTTCAGCAGGCCGTCGCGGAGTCGGCGCGCGCGTTTCGTCTGCCGACGCATGTGCTGTGGGATATGCACGAGTTGAAGGAGGTTCGTGAGCGTTTGGCGGGACGCCTTGGCAGGCAGCCGAAGCTGATCGAGTTGGCCGATGAGTTGGGGTGGAGTGTTGACCGGCTGGGAGATGTGCTGCGGGCCGAGCGGCCGGCCGACAGCTTGGACGGCGTCGACCTGGTTTCGTATGACGAGTCCGGTGACGAGTTTGAGCGCGTGGTGGAGCGGCTTGCAACCAGCCAACTGCAGCCGCTGTTGCTGCGCTTATCTGAGCGGGAGCGGGAGATTCTTCGTGCACGATCGCGAGGCGAGTCGTTGCGGACGGTTGGTCGCCGGCTCGGCGTCTCGGGTGAGCGTGTGCGCACGATCGAAGAGCGCGCGCTGGCGCGGCTTCGGGTGGCGGCCGATTTGGGGGTTGACATCTCGCCGCGGTTGCTTACCCAGGTCGGTGACCACAGAGAAGACAAGGAGGTGGATTGATGAACTCAATCAATCGTCGTGACCCGCTGCTGGCAGAGCTGGACGCCATGACCGACAGCTTCGAGCGGATGTTTGGGCTGCGAGCCGCGCCGGGTGGCACACGGGGCTTCTTGCCCCCCGTAGACATCTGGGAGGAGGAGCACTCGGTGGTGATCGAACTGGACGTTCCCGGCTGTGATCCCGAGAACCTCTCAGCCGAGGCGGTGGAGGGTCAGCTCGTGGTGACGGGCGAGCGCACCCCGAGCGATGGTGCGATTCGGCGGTATCGAAGCGAGCGCTGGCAAGGACGGTTCGTCCGCTCGTTCACGCTTCCCCAAAACGTCGACGGCGACACGATCGAAGCCGCATACGAGGAGGGCGTGCTGAGGATCAAGCTGCCCAAACCAGAGGAGGCGAAGCCAAAGCGCATCAATATCGGGCATCAGTCGAAGACGATCGAAGTGGCCGGCTCCGGCACCAACAACTGATCGGTGACGCCCGCTCCAGCGGCCGCCCCCGGCCAGACTGGCCCCCCGCCCTTCTCCTCGTCGAGGGCGGCACGCTGAAGCGGATCGAAGAGTGCCTCTTGCGTGGTTTCTCAGCCCGGGCGGACGTGACATGAATGACGCAAACCGGATCGATTCGGCTCAGCTTGACGAGTCGCTCTGGCTCATCGAGCTCCTCGGCGAGCATGACCTTTCAACCGCGGAAAAGCTTGACGTCGTCCTGGCCGAAGTCGCCGCGACCGGCACTACCGTCGTGGTCGATCTTTCGACGACGACCTTCATCGACTCCACCATTGTCAGCCGACTCGTCCGCTTCCAGCAATCCGGCGAACGCGTACTGCTCGTCACGCCTCACGAGCCCGCCATCGTTCGCATCGTTGACATGCTCGGACTGGCCGAGCTATTCCCGTTCTTTGAAAGCCAGACAGCTGCGCTGGTCGAAGCGCAGTTGGAATGCGAGATCTGAGCACGCCGACCACGTGAGGCGCGGCAGGCGTGAGCTGCCGTTCGCGGCGCTTCCGCAGGCGGCAACAGAGCAGCCGGACATGCTGGTGGGCGTGATGCGCGAGTACGCACGATGCGATCCCTGCCAGCGGGACAGGCGCCGGCGGTGCGTGACAGTCCCCGCTGCTACATCCACCCGGTCAGCCGGATAGGGTGGCGTGCCAGGTGTCACAGGAGCTCCGAAGGTCGAGTCCCCGCGCCCCGTAGCCCTGCTCTGCGGGAAGCACGGACAGGCCCGTGCCGCAGCCAAGGTCGATGATGTCAGCCGGCGGCGGCGGTAACAGCCGGCGCAGCAGCTGTGACCACGCAAGCCGAACCGGCGGGGCGGCGAGGCCGTGATCGGGCTCCTCGTCGACCGTCGCGACCTGCTCGTCCCAGTAACGCTGAACATCTTCTTCCATCACAACCGCGGCAGCATAGTCCCGCCTCCCCACGGGCGTTGAGCGCGTATCAGCGCTCGCGCCGCTCCCGCTTCACGCGACGATCGTCAGTGACAGGTGCCGGAGAACGCGTCCTCCGCAACGCCAACCCGGTCAATGAACTGGGCGTCGTACCCGGTGGGGTGCAGCACCATGCGCAGGTAGCCGTAGGTCTTCAGCCGCACCTGCGGGAACGGCACCGGGTTGGTGGTGCCGCCGCCGACCGACGCGCCGCCGGTGCCGACGACCACCTCGCGCACCCCGTTCGGGTCAGCCGTCCCGGACGGATTCAGGTAGCCGAAGCGCATGTAGACATGCATGTGACCGTTCAAAACGACGTCGGCGTGGTTCTGGTAGAGCAGGGACCACCACGCGGCCGTGGTCGTGCTCTGGGTGGACTGGCCGGTCCAGCGAGGCTGGTGCCAGTACGCCAGAACGCACGGTTGCGTATTGGCGGCCAGATCGGCAGCGAGCCACTTGGTCTGCGGGCTGGTGGCGCTGCAGCCCCCAACGCCGCTCTTCGGGCAGTTCGCATTCAGTGAGATCAGGTGCCAGCTACCCAGGTTGAACGAATAGTGGCCGCCCGACTCTGGGTGCGCGGCCGCTCCGAAGTACGAGAAGTAGATGCCGGCCGTCGTATTGCTCGCCGGGCATGTGCCTCCCGCACCGTCGGAGCCTGTCTGGTACTCGTGATTACCGGCGGCCGGATGAGCGATCGCGTCGAGCCGCCCCCAACTCAGGTCGTAACTGAGCGGGAAGTCCTCAGGCTGATCGCACACGTACTGGTAATCACCTAGACCGAGGAATGCGTCGACGGTTGGGTCGCTCACAGCGCCGTTGCTCGTCGACAACTGCTTGCAGGCCGTCGAGCTTCCGTTCCCGCCTCTGAAGTTCGTGTTGCTGGGATCGCACGCCATGTCTCCCACCGCCACGATGACGGGGTCGCCCGAAGCCGGGTCGGAGGCGCGGCTCTCAGGTGTCGGCCATGCCACGAGCACGACACCCCCTAGAGCTATCAAGGCCAGCACCACCACAGCAACGCGCAGACGGATCACGACGCCACCTCCCGCGACGACTGTACACGAATTAGGAGAACATGTCATGCTTAATTCGGTCCAGCCATGCAACGTGTCGAACGCGGGCACGGGCGTCCGATGTGAACGATCATGGTCACCGGGTCAAGGACATGACCCTTCACGCCGACACGGATCGCACCGTGCGCCCCGAAGACCTCGCCGAAGACGACATCCGAAACCTGCGACTCACCTTCCGCCTGATCAGGCGCGGCACGTACCTGCTGGCGTCCGCCGCGGTGGCGGCGACGCTTCTGGCGGCCTGCGACGGCGGAACGTCGAAGCGCTCTGCCCCGCCGCCACGGATCTCACCGCCGATGTCATTGGGTGGCGCGGCTCGATCGGCGCCGGCGCGGATGCGCGCAGGAATCCTGTTCGTCTCGCGGGGGATCGCCGTCGACGGAATCGCCGCGGATCCTCACCATCTCGTCTGGGAGACCGGGCCGTTCGAGGACGAGAGCACACCGACAGTGCTCCATCAACGACCGCTGGCGGGCGGTCCCACCCGAACGCTGGCCACTGCCGTCGTCCCCAACCTGGGAGTGGCGTCGACATCGAGCTGGGTGGTGTACGCCGTTGCGAGAGGTACCACGTCATCGCTGATGGCGGTGCACCACGACGGCAGCGGCGCCCACCGGATCGCGACCGGATTGGTGGCCCCGCTGGCGCAACGGGGGGCGCTCGTGGCGTGGGCCGAGGAGCGAGCAGGCACCCAGCGGGTGGTCGTTGGCGATCTCGATGCGAACCGGACGTGGGTGGCCGCCGCCATGCCCCGCTGCGTTCGCGGCCGGTGCTATCGCATCGACGCGGTGACGCTCTCCGACTCGGGAGTGGTGTTCGACCGCGGCGCGATCGGCCCACAACCTTCACTCGTCGTCAGGCGGGCGTTCACGGCGGCACAGCCGGTCAGCGTGAGACTTGACGGCGACCCGCAGCCGTACCTGGTCGGCTCGTCCTCCGGGGCAGCCTATCGCTGGGCCGGGCACGGCTGGTACCTGTGGGACTTCGGCCAGACGGCGCCGCGGCCGGCCACCGACATCGCCGCAACCGAGACGGCCATTGCCTACGAGCGAGGTCGCTGGCTGCTGCTCGCAGGCGACCGCTGCAGGCCGGGGCTGGTCGCCCAGGGCGGAGGCCGTCCGCCCCACACGGTGGTCCCGGCCGCGACGCTCGACGGCCTGGTCGATCACGAGTCGGACGTGTGTTTCGAACAGGACGGCCTCGCTCTGGCCGGCACACGCATACTGACGACGTGGGCATTGGTCCCCCGGCACACGGCGGCCGAGCATTCCGACGAGGGCCTGCTCGGCGTCGCACTTGCCGGCGCGGCGCGGTAGCGGTCGCTCGTCAGCGCGCAGGGGCAAGGTCAAGCGCGCCCCGGGTGACCAGGTACTTCACGCACTCGTCCACGTCCTGCTGCCCGCCCAGCCGATCGCGCAGCTCCGCCCAGGTCGTGCTTCCGTCCACCGCCTGCAGCACGGCAAACTGGCCGTCGGTAAGCCCGAAGGGCTCCTCGCCCCAGACGTTGGCCTCGTACACCTGGACGCCCGGCTGACGCGCATAGACCCGAGCCGCCTTGTCGAACCGGCGGCCGTGCACCGGCTTGAGGCTGTCACGGTCGCCGTTGGCCGAGGCCAGCAGCCCGAGGCTCCGCTCCCGCACGGTTGGGGTACTGGGGTCTTCCCCGAGGGGATCGCAGTTGAAATCGTTGAACTTGCAGTACAGGTTCACTGCCCCTGCCGACCGCCGGCGCAGGTGCCAGGTCGAGGATCCCGGGAAGGCAACGATGTCGCCGGCCTCGTCGGCCAACTCAACTTCGCGCGCGGTCTTCAGCGCCACGTCGGGCTGCTCGTGAGGCTGCAGGCTGGCGCGAAACGCGACGCTCGAGTTGAACGGGTTCAGCGAGCGGTGGTCGTGGGGGTACAGCACCAGCCGCGACACCTCAGGGATCGCGACCGAGAAGCCCATCGACACCTGCGAGCCATACCGATCCTTGTGAGCAGCCGGTTCCGGATCGGCGTTCCGGTCATATACCTGGAAGTGACGCTCAGACAGGGTGATGCTGTCGCGGTCGAGGCCACAGAGCACGGACACAAAGTCGTAGAGCTCTCCGGGATAGTCCGCGAAGTCGGAGGCGAAGTCGTAGACGATCTGCTCCTTCTTGCCCTGGAAGGCGAAGCGCTCGTCACCACGCCCACCGTTCATGGCGCGGGCGACGAAGTCGTTCAACGCCGCCAGGAACTCGGGGGTCATGCCGTTCTTGATGTGAATCCAGCCTTGCCGCTCATACTCGTCTCGATGGTCGGCAGGGTCGACCGCGAAGATCCTCACGATTGCGTCCTCTCTTCCAGCGCGAGCATCGGAGCCAGCGCCCGTAAACAGGTCAGAGTGCCAGTTTGCGAGGTTAACCGGACCACGTCAAGGCGCGCGTCCGGGCTGATCAGGTCTGATCGAACTTCGGCTCGCCTGGGCGGAGCTGCGACATGGGCGCCGGAGACGTGGGCCGCGTGACCGTCTCTTCGGATTGCGCGGTAAACGACTCCTGCGACTGGGGTGTCGCGGCGTAGCCGTACCCGCCGCCGTAGCCGTACCCGCCGGCGTCGTGTTCCGAGCCGGTCAGAACGAAGCCCAGCTTCGGTGTCGGAAGCTCGAGCAGCGTCCGGTGAAGTTCGGTCAGCATCGGGCGGGTGACCACCTCGGAGCGCACCACAACCACCACACCCTCCACCTTCCCGCCGAGCACGACGCTGTCGCTGACGGGAAGCATCGGTGCGGAATCGATGATCACGATATCCACCCGATCGGCGATCTCGTCGAGCAGCTCCGTGGTCGCGTCCGCCTCGAGCAGCGGCGAAGGGTTGGGCGGCAACGGCCCCGCCGTCATGACCAGCAGGCTTCCATCGCTCGGCCCGGCCACACCGGCCGGCAAAGGCACAGCGCGCAGCGCCTGGTCGACGGTCGCCTCTCCCAGCATCACGCTTGTCGCACCCACACGATCGGGCAAGCCGAAGAAGGTCGCGATCATCGGCCGGCGGAGGTCGAGGTCGACCAGCGCGACCCGTCTGCCGGCTCCCGCCATGGCCAGCGCCAGGTTGCCGGCAGTCGTGGACTTACCCTCCTGCTCGACCGCGCTCGTCACCATCAGCGTGCGCGCCCGGGTCTTCACATTGGCGAAGTCGAGGCTCACCCGCAGCCGGTGAAACACCTCGGCGAAGTGACCGGCATCGTCGCTGAGCAGCCCCAGCTGGCCCGGCTTGCGCAGGCCACGGGGAGGCGTGGGAACGCGGCCGAGCAGGTGCAGGCCCAGGCGGCGCTGGATCTCGTCCGAATCGCGCACACGACGGTCGGCCGCCTCGACCAGCGACATCATGGCCAAGCCGAAGAAGACCCCGAGCCCCAGGCCCAGCAGCACGTTCCGTGTGACCTTGGGCGACACCTTCGTGGCCGAGTTGGCGCCCTGGGCGACCTGTGTGCTGTTCTGCTGCTGCTGACGCGCCAACTGGAGCGCCGAGATCGTGCCCAGCGCCTGGTGGTACTGCGCCACCAGGTCTGCCTGAAAGCCCCCCGCCGCGCGAATTTTCGCGGCGAGCTTGTGTGCCTCCGAGCGCAGTGGCTTCAGCGTCTGCTCGATGAGCGTAACGCCCGACTTATTAGCGAACGTGGCGTAGGCGCGAGCATACGATGTGGCCAGTAGCTTCGCCCGAACCGGCGAGCGGTCGGTCACCGAGAAATCGAGGAAATTGCTGGTTGTGCTGGCGGTGATGGTCGAGCGGCTCAGCAGCTGCTGCGGCGTCATATCCTTCACCTTCGCCTGCTTCAACGCGAGCCGTGCGACCGGGGCGGTCGCGGCAGCCTGCGCCTGCGTGGCCGCGTCCCGCTCGGCGGTGGTGGTGTTGCCCTGCTGCTTGAGGATGCTGGCCAGCGGAAGATTGGACAGCCGAACCTCGGCGGACGCTTGATACTTGGGAGTCTCGAGCCGAGAAACCAGAAGCGCCGACCCGGTTGCCAGCGCGATCACCAACAGGGCGATCCACCAGCGGCGCCGGACGACGCCGAGATAGTCAGTCAGAGTGCTGGGAGCAGCTGCATCCATTGAACGCGCCTCGCAGTTATGTCAAGCGAGGCACGTTACGGCTCGCCTCGACGTTTGGACTTCTCCTGAGATACGACGACTACCGTTCGCTGTCAAGGGCCACAACGGTGCCGGCAGCCTCCGCACCTCGAATGACTCGATTGTACGCGTTTTCAAGTCCGATGACCGCCTGCTCTGGACTGAACCGTCTCTGCCACTCACGGTGAGCTCCTGCGCCCAGCAACAGCGCCGTGTCGTCGTCGAGCAGACGGTTCGCCGCATCGACCCACCCGCGCGGGTCGCCTGGGGATACAAGCAGTCCGGAGCCCTCACGGACGACGCCGGGCAGCCCTCCCAGCGCGTTTGCGATCACCGGCACACCCGCCGCGAAAGCCTCCACCACTGTTCTGGGTGCGCCCTCGTAACAGATCGACGGCAGCACCAGCGCCCGCGCGCGGCCAAGCAGCCCGCTGACACGCGACGGATCGACGGCCCCGCGGAACTCGACGTCGCCACGCGCCAGCTCGCCGAGACGGTCACGCTCCTCCCCTTCGCCGACCACGATCAGCTTTGCCGGTACGTCGCCCCACTGGGGCAGCAGCCGATCCAGCCCCTTCTCGTGGGACAGCCTGCCCAGGAACAGGAAGTACTCGCCCGGGCCGCTCCGTCGCTCCATGGGCTGTACGAAGTTGGGCTGCACCACGATCCGATCGGGATCGAATCCGGCCTGGATGTGCTTCTCACGAACGAAGTCGCTGACAGCCAGGAAGGTGCCGACGCGGTCGAAGCTGCCGGCCCGGCGATGCAGAGCAAGCGACGTCCCCAGCGCGGCGCTGCCCAGCGCCGACCCTCGGTAGCAGCGATGCACGACACCGCGCCACGGCAGCTTGCCGACGCAGTCCTCGCACACGACTCCGTCACGAAGCAGCACCGCAGGCAGGCACAGCATCCGGTAGTTGTGCAGGGTCACGACCGTGGGAATGTCGAGCCGCAGCACGGCCGGCGAGACGGCGGGAAACAGGTTGTGGACGTGCAGCACTTCGGGGGAGGTGTCACGGATCAGCGCGGTGACCGAAGCGACAGCAGCCCTGTTCCACACGGCGCCAGCCGCGGCGCCGGCGCGCTGCCGAAACGTCACGGTCGCGGGCTCGGGGGACCACAACTCGACGTGATGCCCCGCCGCTCGCAGGAGTGCGACCTCGTCCTCGACGACGCGGTTCTCCCCCGACGAGGATCCGCTGGCGTAGTGGGAGTGCACGACGAGGATCCGCAGCGTGCGCCGATCCAGGTCGACGCCCACCGCGTCCTCAGAACGGGCGACGGAGAGCATGCACCGCCGATCGGGTGTATCGGCGGGCCATCACGGCCACTGCACGACCGAGGAACTCGGTGTTGGTCTTGAGATAGCGCGCGGCCAATCGCCGCGGCTCGTGTAGCAGACGGTGCAGCCATTCGAGACCCGCTCGCTGCATCCATTGGGGAGCCCGGGGCTTGGTACCCGCGAGGAACTCGAACGCCGCACCCACACCCAACGCGAGCGCCGGGGTGTACGCCGTGCGGTTGTTCCACATCCATTCGTCCTGCTTGGGCAGACCCAGCCCAACCCACACGATGTGCGGCCGCGCCGCATTGATCTCGGCCGTCAGCTCCGCCTCCTCCTGGCTGCTGAGGCTCCTGAACGGCGGAGAGATGGCACCGACGATCAGCGCTTCGGGGAAGCGCTCGCGAAGGCTTGCCTGCAGCCGCTCCAGCACCTCCGGCGTCGAGCCGAACAGCAGGTGGCGAAGACCGTGCTCCTGACCGGCCTCGATCACCCGCGGCATCAGGTCGGGCCCTGCCACCCGGTGGGCGCCTGGATGGCCGACGCGCCTCAGCAACCATGCCACCGGCGCACCGTCGGGGAAGTTCACCCACGCGTCGCGCATCGCGCGCATCAACGACTCTCGATGCTGCGCCGTGATGATGCCGTGAACACCGCATAGACACGAGAAGCCGGCTCGCCCGGAGAGGGCTCGGCTCACGACCAGCTCCGTCGCCGAACCGAGGTCGCCGACGTAGTACTCGACTCCCAGGATGTCAGCGAGGGGGGTTTCGCCGTTGTCTCGTCCGACCCCGTTCCGCGCTTCGCCGACCGTCCGTTGCGGAGCGCACGGTTGACCGTCGGCCGGCGGAGTACGTAGTGATCGATTCATCAGTGAGCCCCCAGGCGCGAATGACCCGTTCTCGCGCCTCGCAAGAGGATCCGTCACCACCCGGCCGATGTCAAGCGCCCCGCATCACCGAAGTGGCGGGCCGGAACCTCCGAGGGAGGCACCGACCCGCCGTATTTGCCCTGCTCGCGACGTCGGCGAAGCAACGCCGCCCCAGCGTCAGCCGAGCAGCACGGCCCCGGTATACGGAGCCATCGTCAGGCTGCTGACCTTGGTGCCGCTCGGGGTGGTCATGGTCGCGCCAAGGTTCACCGTCACCGTCGACGCGGAGGGGTTCACCAGCACGCGCCCGTGGGTGAACGTGCGCTGGTACACGCCACCCAGGAGGTACTGATCGGTCGTGGTGAACGTCTCGGTGGGCGTCCCGATCGGGGCGTTCATTAACGGCGTGTCGAGCTGCCATGCCTGCGGGCCACCGCTGGCAGACGACTCGAACTGGATCCAGACGTGTCCGTTGTTTCCGAGCAACATCGTCGCGACGTTGAAGGCCTGCCACTGGTCGAGGTTGGTCGACATATCCTCGAAGTTGGCGAGGACGCCATGCCCGTGCGCCTGGCTGTCCAGCAGCATCTGGACGTCCATCTTCCACTTCGAGAGCGTCTGAGCGTCGCGCGGCTGAGTCGCGCCCATCCAGTGCTCGGCCTCGAACATTCCCATTTGCGACTGGTCGACGATGTTGTCCGAATTGACGTAGTAGCGGTTGCCGGACTCGTAGGAGTTGCCGATGATCGGAGCCTTGGCAGCCGCGGCGTTCCCCACGATGTTGACGGCATTCATGTAGTTCGTCATCGTGAACAGCTTCCCGGTGCGCGGGTCGACCGGAAGGCTGGTCACGAAGTCCGTGTTCCCGGCCGACGACATCTGGTCGAGGAAGCACCCGCTGGCCAGCGGGGCCTGGGCGATCTTGCTGGCACATCGGTGGGCCACGTAGGCCGCCCATCCAGCATCCCCGCCGGAGACCGCCGTCGAGAACGGGTTCATCAGGTAGTTCTTGTTGGACTTGGACTGAATCTTCGCCCCCGTCAGGCTGTGGAGATACCACGATGACGGAAACGCGTTCGCCTGATCAGCCCCGGCCAGCATCCCGTTCTGGTAGACGTAGAACCGGATGGCGGGATTCACCGCCCGCAGCGCGGGCCCGTACTTGTTGACCTGGATCGGCAGAGCGACCACGATGTCGTTCTGCGCTCCGATCGCATTCAGCTCGGCCGCCGTGAACGTGTGACCCACCTGGGTCTGGATGCCGACAAAGCGATGGATGTTCGCCGCCGTCGACGTGAACGCCGCGGCCGGCGACGCCGAAGCGGGCACTGCCGCCAGCAGAGCGGCTGCGGAGATGGCTGCAAGGGCTGTAGCACGAGCCAGGCATGATCGTCCCCGATCCATGGTCGTGCGTCGCGCATGGTCGATGTGCATGGGTAGTGACCCCTTTCACGAGTGCGAGTCTGATCCGGCGGTGATCGGTGTCCCGAACTGCACTGCGGTTCTGCCCTCTCCGCCGTGTCACACAGGCGATACCGGATCCGTGCCCGGATCCTCAACATGACATCGGCGCCAGACCCCAAACTCTCTGTGAAGAATCGGTAAAACCTGCCATCCGCCTTGCATACAGTTGCCCTCGAGAACCCGGGTGTCCCGCATCGCGAGGCGCCTGGACGGCGGTGCCGGCGGTTGCGGCAGCGCCGCTGGCAACGGGGTAACCTCAGTCGTCGAGCCAAGCGGGAGGCGCGGCGCAAGCTTGACAGGCCGAGCGGCCGGCCGGATAGTTGGCCCGTGGGATCGGCCTCCCTGGGGTCAGCCCGGAGGGCGACCCGAACTCGCAACCACGGCGTCGGGGGTCCGAGATCGACATGAGTGATGTAGAGCGCGACGATCTGCCAGGATCCACCCTGCGAACAGCCCGTGCAACAGGGCGTTAGCCAGTTGGCCCGCGACATCAGCGCACCCAGGTACCGGACGCTTCCGAATCGCGCTCAATCGCTGGTCCTGATCTCGGGGTGCGTGCTGGCAGCGGCGGTCGGTCCGATCGTCGCCAACTCGCCGTCGCTGGCCTACGGGCTTGCAGCCATCCTGCTGCTGGTCACCGCGCTCAGTCGCACAGCCACACGCCCCATCGGGAGCATCTTGATCGTCGCGGTGATCACCGCGAGTGCGCTGATCGACCTCCCCCAGCACATCCGCACCGGCCCAACCTCGGGACAGGGTGCCGAGTCGTTCGCCCTGGCAGCGCTGGTCGTGTTCCTCTGTCTGAACGGCTATGTGCGGGCCGAGATACCCGACGTTCGCAGGCTGTGGCCGCTGCCGCTGTTTCTGGGTTGGGCGGTCATCTCGTTCAGCTGGGGCCATCTCACCCAGCAGGGCGTGCAGAACGTGCTGGTCTATACGTGCTTCGTGGGCATGGTGTTCGTCGGCGCGACGCTCGGCCGCGCCAAGCCGCTGCATACCTACCACGTGCTCAACCGCGGATTCCAGTTCGCCGCGGCCGTGGGAATGGGGCTCTACGCCGTCAGCTTCCTGATCGCCGGCCACGGCAACCGTCTGGTCGTCTCGCCCCGGCCGTTCGGCCTGTTCGGCGTGCTGGTGGTGTCGTGGTTCATGGCCGCGCACGTGAACGGCGTCAGGTATGCCAAGTACGTGGTGATGGCAGCCGTGCTGCTGACGTTGCTCTCGCTGTCGAGGTCGGCGCTGGCCGCCCAGTTCGCGGTGATCGTGCTGGCGCAGCTCGCCACCACCCGCGACTTCCGCAGCACGGTGCGGACGCTCGCAGTTGTGGTGGTGGTGGCCACCACCGCGCTGGCAGCGGTCATCCTGTACGCCCCGCTGAACCAGCGATTCTTCGGCGGCGACACCAAGCAGATCGGCGGAATATCGCTCAACGTGACCGGGCGCGACGCGCTCTGGTCCGCAAACTGGGCGTGGTTCAAGGAGCGCCCGGTGATCGGCTGGGGTGCCGGGTCGTCTGACCAGATGACGTCGGCCCTCCCCGGGGCGTTCTCGGGTCACCCCCACAACGACTACCTGCGCCTGCTGGTCGACTTCGGGGTGGTCGGCCTGGCGATCTGGATCGTCGGGTACTTCAGGCTGCTGAGAAGGACATGGCAGCTGTGGCGACGCACGGTGCTCTGGCGCAGTCCGGAGTCCCATGTATGCGGCGCGGCGTTCCTCGGCTTGATGGGAATCGCCATGTCGATGCTGGTCGACAATCCGCTGATCGAGGTCGGCAAGATGGCCCCTCTGGGGGCTCTCGCCGGGGTCGCGATCGGGATGTGCGCCGCGACGGCGGCGGCTCCGGCGGCCCCGGCGGTCGGCCCGCTTGCGGACTCCCGGGCAGAGGGTGAGCCCGCCGTCTCATGAGGCCGTCCGCGCTTCCGCGGGCGAACCTCCTCGCACCACTCCCGACGATGGCGATTGCCGGCGCGCCGGTGGTCGCTCTCTCGTTCGCATCCGGCGGGGGCTATCCAACCGCGTGGAACCTGCTGACCATCTCGATGGTTGTGACGGGCACGGCGGTGGCGTTGGTTCGCAGGCCGTCGCTCGGGCGTTATGAGCTGGCTGCGATCGGGCTGCTGGTCGCTCTCACGTCGTACTCCGCACTGTCCTACGCGTGGTCCGCCGACCCGCCGGCCACCGCCGCGGAGGCGCAGCGCTGGCTGGCGCTGACGGCCACGCTGGCCTGCCTGGCGCTGACGGCGCGTAGCGGTGGCCACCGGGCGGTCGGCGCAGGCGTGGCCGGGGCTGCCATGGCCGTATGCTCGTACGCGCTCGCGACACGGTTGCTGCCCGACCTGGTGTCAACTCCGCATGCCTCCGGCGTCAACCGTCTATACGAACCGATCGGCTACTGGAACGGCCTCGGCGAGCTGGCAGCCATCGGCATCGTCCTCAGCCTCGGCCTGGTGGCCCAGGCCAGCGTTCCCGGGCGGATGGTCGCGGCCGCGGGCATCGTGCCGCTATCGGGGACGCTCTACCTGACCTTCAGCCGCGGCGCGGTGCTTGCGGTGATCGTCGGGATCACCGTCGCGGCGGCCTTCGAGGTGAACCGGCTCGAGTGGATCGTGCGCGCTTTGGTGCTGGCACCGGCGGGGTTGATGGCGGTGGTCGTGCTGCACTCATTTCCCGCACTGACCACGGCCTTCCCATCGCACTCCGCAGAGGTGCGGCAGGGCGGGCTTGCGCTGGTCGCGCTGGGGCTAGTCGTGGTCGCGAGCGTCGCCCTCGCATACCGTTGGGCGGCTGTCACCAACCGCTGCTTGCGCAGCGACCGGGCGCGGCGTAACGCGGTCCGGGGGATGGTGATAACGGCGGTGTTGGCCGGCGTGCTGGTAGTGGCGGCCGCGGGCGGGCCAAAGACGTTCGTCAACGCCCTGGGCACCAGCGGCCAGTCGGCACCGCGCTTCAAGCACGGCGATCTCAACCTGCGGCTGCTCAGCCTGTCGCCGAATGGGCGCAGTGAGATCTGGCGGGTGGCCTGGCACGACCTGCGCGCCCACCCCGTGCTCGGATCGGGAGACGGCAGCTTCGCGCAGCTCTGGCTGACCGCACGCACCGACGATCTCCCCGCCGTCGCGGCCCACAGCCTCTACCTGGAGACGGCGGCCGAGCTCGGCATCGTGGGCCTGCTCTGCCTGATCACGTTCCTGGTGCTGCCGTTGATCGCTGCCGGTCTCGTTCGGGACGCGCCGATGGCACCCGCCCTGGCCGGGGCGTTTGCGGGGGCGCTGGTACAGCAGGCGTTCGACTGGACATGGGACGTGACCGCCGTCACCGTCGCGATCCTGGGATGCATGGCCGGGTTGCTCGCGGCGGCGGATCGACGCAGCGGATCGCGCGTCGTCCACGGTGTGGGAGCCCTGGTGGTGGGAGGTGTCCTGGCCCTGGCGATAGCGGTGATCGGGCTGGCCGCAAGCGTGCAGCTCTCGCGCGCTTACGAGGCGGTGAATGCCGGCGACTACGCCGTCGCCCGCCAACGCGCCACGCTGGCCGCCCGGCTGGCACCGTGGGCGTCGGCCCCGTGGCGGATCGCCAGCTACGCGGACGGCAAGCTGGGCAAGACGAATAGGGCACGTGCCGACGCGCGAAGGGGCCTCACCCACGCCACCGGTGACTGGTGGTTCTGGTTCCGCCTCGCCTGTCTCACGAAGCATGGTGCGCGGGAGGCCAACCTGGCCCGCGTTCGATCGCTGAACCCGTTGGCACCAGAGCTGCGGCATTTTCCGGTGCGGTGTGGGGAACCCCTGCCCTAGTCGCTGCCGGCGGCCCCGGCCCGTCCGGCTGCTGCATCCGCGAGCGCCGTGATGACGTCGCCGGCGGCCGGGGGCTGCGGTCGGCCACCCAGGTCGGCGATCTGCGCGAGCGACGCCATCCAACGCAGCCGACTCTCGGCGGCGGCGGTCATGGTCGGCTCTAGCCCGGAACGCTCGACTTCGGCAGATGCGTTCGCGAGCTCGTCGGCGCGCCGCCCGGCGTGCCGGACAAGCGCCGGCATGACACGCTCGACCAACTGCTCAAACGGCACCTGCTCGCCGGGAGCGCGAGCAATGCTGTCGACCACCCGCGCATCGAGCCCGCACCGGCGCGCGGTTGCCAGCATTTCGACCAGCAATGCGTCGCGTCCTTTCATGTAGACGCTGCGAATCAGCTTGACCCGGGCCGCGTCGCCGGCTGTGGGACCGATCACCTGGACGTCCATGCCGAGCGCAGTCGCAAGGGTGCCGAACGGCTCCGCTCCGGGTCCCGCGGCCAGCAGTGGCACCTCGAGACCGCTGAGGGTGACCGTCCCCAAAACCGCCACATCCGCGTACAAGGCTCCCGTCCCATCCAGCATCGAGGCGATCTCCTGCTTGTGCTCGGGCGACCCGGGCGAGGGATCGACGTACACCGTCCCCGGATGCATATGAGGTGCGCATGCCGCCGCAACTGCGGTAGCGGCGGACGCGGGTACCGCTGCGAAAACGAGCCCTGCTCCCTCCAGCACCGCCGCCAGGTCGGTGCCGGCAATAAGGCCGCTGCGGCGCTCGCGCTGCGCCGCCAACCCAGTTCCCCGGCTGGGCGAGTCGGCCGGCAGGAACGCGCGCAGGCGAACGCCGGCTCGCGGCCACAGCGCAGCAGCCCAGGTGCTGGCCAGGTCGCCGAACCCCACGAATGCGACCTCGGTGACCGGCGTCTCGGACGACCCTACCGGCCCGCCAACCTCGGTCACGCCCGCGCCTCTCGAGCACGCTGATCCCGAGCCTGCTCCTGGACTGCCTCAGCCACGGCCCGGTTCAGTTCGAGAATCCATAGCACTGCTCCGATCCAGAGGCCGATCGCCAGCCCGGTGGCTGCGCCGGGTGCTCCGTACAGCTCGGCCCCAGCCGCACTCGCAACCAGCGTCACAATGGCAGTGATGAGCCGCACGCGAAGGCTGCGTTTGGCCGCCGCCAGGCCCCGAAGGCCGACCGTCGCACCGGTCAGGACGCCGCTCGCGGCGGCGGCGACGGTCAGCGGCAGCAGCACGCTGTGCGCGGAGTTCCACGACTTCGAGAGCAGTTCCTGCCCGAGCCAGTCCGGGATTGCAAGCATCAAACCACCCCAGGCCAGGGACACGACGGCGATTCCGGCCCCGAGCAGCAGTGCCATACGCCGCATCCGCCGCGGCTGCTCACGGAGGCGCACCGCTTCGTACACGGCCACGCCGGTGAGTCCGATGTTGAAGAGGTTGACAGGACCCAGCAGCACCTGACCTGCCCGAAAGGCGCCGGCAGCCGCCACCCCGGCCACCAGTGCCGTGACGTAGATCGTCCCGGCATTGGCGCCATAGCGGGCGAGAAACTCGACGAAGTAGCGGGGCGCGATGTCACGGTGTGTGCTCAGCCAGAATGCTGCCTGCCCCGGTTCCGGTATCACGCGCGACTGGATGACGCCGTATACCGCCGCCACGGTGGCCGCGACGCCCCAGCACAGGATGAGCGGAGACGCGGAGTGAACGCCGATCGAGAGGGCTACCAACATGGCAGGGATCTGGATCACGGCCCACACGAGATCGTTGATAAAGGCACGCCGCCCACGGCCGTTGCTGAAGAAGGCCATCCGCCATGCGTCCTGGAGCACCAGACCGGGCAGACAGATGCCGAGCGCGACGAAGGCGTCGCCGGTGGCCGAGTTCGCGACCGTGCCGACCGCGACGCAGGCCGCTCCCATGGGGATGCTGAGGGCGAGCACCGTCCCCGTGGATGAGCGGGCAGCGGTGCGCCAGGCCCGGTTTCCGGAGCTGCTGAACCGCACCGCCAGCGGCTCCGAGCAGAGCGACCGAGTCACACCGAGCGCGAACGTGTAGGTGGCGAACGCCAGCCCGAAGACGCCGAAGGCGCGGACCCCGACCGCATGTGCGACGAGGATGCTGAGCGCCAGGTTGGTTGCGCTCGAGAGGGCCTGGTCCGCCACTCCCCAGCTCAGCCGCCTGGCGCGTCGGAACCTGCTGCGACTCCGAACCGGCGCCTGGCTCGATGGGCCATGGGCGGCAGGCTCCCGGGGAGGCGGCGGCGGGAGAATCTCAGGGGGGTCGGTCGGCGGGGTCGCGGGAGCGGCCCCGGGAACCGGCCTGCCGCCCAACGTCACCGCGATGTGAACCGTGCCCGGAGCCCCGTTTTGGATTCTGTCGCAGCTCACTATGCCGGCCGAACGCAGCTCTGCGAGCGCGTCGATTGCCTCTGACCGGCTCAGCTTCGCGACGACCGCCAGCTCATCGATTCCGGCCACGCATTCAGTGCGATCGTGATCAACCGTGGCGGCGAGCACCGCGGCCAGCATCCGGCAGGCCGAACGATCGAGCTCGTTGCCGGCCGCAGCCTGCACCGCATCGCTGTGTGCCGACAAAGCACTTGCCGACATCGGCGCCCTGGCCCCGGCCGCCGATGCGGCGTCACGCAGGCGGCCGTCCTCAGCGGGAGACTGCGGCATTGCGAGCCTGGAGCGCGGCGGCGGCGCCCACCCTCCCCTCGAACCCGTAGCGCCGCTGGAGGCCGTTGAAGTCCTCGGCCATGCCGCGAGGCAGCACGATCGAGGGGCCGTCGTTTCGCCGCATCGGCTTCACGATGCTCGTGGCCTCCTCAACCCACCGGTCGGGACTGGCGATGCCGAGGAAGCCGGCCAGCTCGGAAACCACCTGGTGCGGCGACTCTGTGAGATCCCGATAGGTGATCTCGTGCAGCCGATCAGCCAGGGAGGGCCGCCAACGGTCGACTTCGCCGACGCTGACGAGCCACTCGTAGGCGGCGCGATCCTGATCGCCCTCGAGCAGTGCCACCTCATCCGCGTAGTACCCGGCGGCCGCGCCTTCGTCCCGCATCAGCCGCCACTTCGAGTCGTTGCTCCCCCACCAGTCGTTCACCATACCCCGGCCGACCACACGCCGCGTCCTGGCCGCCTTGCGGGCGATCGAGCGGACCACGTCGTCGCCGTCGCGCACGATGTGGATGAATCGAGCCTCCGCGGCGAGCCCGTCGAGGAACCCGATTCGCAGCGCGTTGGTGGGGCTTTTCTCGACGAAGACCTTCCCGGAAGGCGGCTTCATGACCCGGGCGAAGCGTCGTCTTGCCGGCGCATCGGCGTCGGAGGCGCTCATGAAGCAGTGGGCACCGCTGCGGCTGAATGCCAGCGCGGTGTCGGTGGCCCGGCTGACCGCCGCCCAACGCTCGCGCGGCTCATACAGGTAGCGCACCGACGGATGCAGGCTGAGGATCTCGCCGAGTAGCGTGGTGCCGGAACGCCCACATCCGACCAGGAACACCGGCGGCGACGCACTGCTCCAGACGCCCCGCCCCAGGGTCGCACGGATGCGATACGGCGCATAGCGGGCGTAGTCGCGCACGGGCCGCATGAGCGGCTTGACTGCCTCGAACCTCCGGGCCAACACACATCCTCCAAGGTCTGCGGGGGGTCATTGATGCGGCGAAAGCTCCCACCTGCTCCCGCCCTTGCCAGCCTCCGGAACGGCGACTCGAGAACTAGCCTACGACCGAGTCGGCCGCCAGTCCAGTTCGCAGGCGCCCTCCGATCGCAGGATCGTCGTGACGGAGCCGGCGACCTGGTCACGGCGGGCGGCTATTGCCGTTCGGGTCGACCGCTCGTATCGTTGTCCCGACCTCAGCGAGGTGGGCGAAGGGGGCGGCACGGTGAGAGTTCGAATGGTCTGGTGGTGCCTGGTGATCCTGGTGGCGGTGGCGATGGCCGGCCGCGTCTCCGGCTCTGACGCCAACAGCGTGGTGCTGCGAGCGCTTACGTTCGACCACTCGAACACCGCCTGCGCGTCCGTGGACTCGAAGGGCAACCTGGCCTCGACCGCCACGCAGACCGGAGTCGCATTCGACGGGTCGCGACTACTCCTCAGCTGTTGGAACGACAACACGATCACCGCGGTGTCGCCGTCCAACGGTTCCCAGTTGGCCGTCTACCACATCAGCGGTGGCACCGACTTCGGTGCACTCACATGGGATCCGGTACGCAACCTGCTGTGGGCCTGCAATCTCCACGAAAACGGGGTCGGTACGATCGACCTTTCAACGTCCACATTCGTACCGGTGTTCACCGCTCGAGGCTGCACCGACGCGCTCGCCTACGACCCCACCGACGACACCCTGTGGGCAGGCCGCGACGGAGGGCACACGGTGGCGACACTCGAGCACTACTCCGTAACCGGCAAGCTGCTGGGGTCGAAGAACATCGGTGGCCTGGTGAACGACCGATCCGGGCTGGCGTTCGCGGGAAGCCGGGTCTACATCGCGTCGCCGCACTCGGGCTACCCCAAGCACCTGTGGCAGACCACCCGCGCCTTCGCGACCGCAACCGTGCTCGCCACCTGGACAGGCACCGCCAAGGCTGAGGATCTCGAGTGCGACGGAACCACGTTCTCGACGCCGGTGATCTGGGTGCAGTGGAATCACCAGAACCTGCTGCAGGCATACGCCATCGGCGGCACGTGCGGTCCCCCCGCGGGCGCCGAACTGACGGTATCGCAGACGCCCTCCCCAACATCGGTCACCGCCGACTCGCCCGTAACGTTCACCAGCACCGTGACGAATCTAGGCCCGGTCGCAGCGACGAACGCAGTCGCCACCATCGCGGTTCCGCCGGGCACGATCGCCGGTGCCAGCAGCGCGTCCCAGGGCACGTGCACCGGCACCTCCAGCATCACCTGCTCGCTGGCCACGATCGCCACCGGCGGCACGGCGACGATCTCCGTCACGATGACACCGATAGCCCCGGGGACACTGGCGAACAACGTCTCCGTCACGTCCGACACCACCCTCGCGCCCGCAACCGACACCGCTCCGGTCACGGTCACCGCACAGGCGGGGACGACGTACACCGCGATCTCAGACTCCGGCTTCTCGCCGGCCACGACGGCGGCGGCGCTCGGCGGCACGGTTCAATGGAACTTCGTGGGCACGACCGTGCACTCGGTTCGCGACGCGACCGGCCTGGCAACGTTCGACACGGGCCCGGTGAATCCGATCGCGTTTGCGACCACCCGCTTCACGGCTGCAGGCAACTTCAAGATCGCCGATGGCTCGTCGGCCGCGACGGGCGTCGTGACCGTCCCAGTCTCTGTGCCGGCGACTGCGACTCTCGGCACGCCGATCACGGTGGTGTGGGCGTCCGATCCGCTGCCGGCCGGGCTGGTCGAGGACATCCAGGTGCTACGCCCAGGGCAGACCACGTGGAAGGCGTTCCAGACCAGCGCGGTGGGACAATCGGCGCCGTTCACCGCGGACGCCGGTGCCGGGAAGTACCAGTTCCGAGCCCGCCTGCGAAACCCGCAGACCGGCTCGAGTACCGTCTATAGCGCTACCCGCAGCGTGAAATTCTCCTGAGCACCGCCAATTTCTTGACTTTCCCGGCTCCTGGCCGGATCCTTGACCGGTTGCATCTATCCGGCTTGGGCCGCCGGCAGTTCTCGATCCAGGGGGCTCCATGAACTCTCCAGAGCGCGTACCCGCCGACGTCTGTCGGATCCATCTAGTGCGGCACGGCCGCACCGTCATGAACGTCTCGGTTCGGTTTCGCGGGCGGCTGGACGTGCCTCTGGACGAGGTCGGCCAGGCCGAGGCGCGCGAGGCAGCCAGCAACCTCCGGCAGGTCCCGTTGGCCGCGGTCTACACGAGCCCGCTCGAGCGGGCCAAGGAGGTCGCCCGGGAGATCGCCGCCGCGTCCTCGCTGGCGCCCGTGACGGTGGCCGACGGACTCACCAACCTGGACTACGGGCGGTGGGAAGGGCTGACGAAGGACGAGTGCAAGGAGCGAGACCCGGACGCGTTCCGACTGTACGCCGAAGATCCGATGCGGGCCCGCTGCCCCGAAGGAGAGGCATTGGCAGATGGCGCGACCAGGGTCGTCTCGGCACTGCTCGGCATCGGGAAGCGCCACACCGGACAGGAGGTGGCAGCGGTCACGCACGGCGCGATGGTGCGCCTGGCCGTGCTGTACGTTGAGGGTGTGGCACCCGGCGACTGGCAGTTCAAGCTACCCACCGGGTCGGCAACCATCTTCGAGGTTCGCGACGGCGCGCTGTCCGTTGTCGCGGTCGCCGATCGCACCACGCCTGACCCGTTCAAGGCCAGCGCCCGATCGGCGGCGCCGGCTTGAACACCGCGGCCGGGGGCACGGAATCCGGAAGGCTGCGCGGCCGGGATCCGATACTGGAGCGGATTCCAGCGACACGCAATCTGGCCTACCGGGCACGCTACCTGGTGAACGCATACCCGGCTCTGTACATGCCGATTGGCCGGTTCCGGCACCGCCACAGCAGCGACTACTGCGTCGGGCCCGGCACGGAGATTGTGATCGAAGGGTTTGGCCGCGCCGGCAGCACGTTCGCATGGCTGGCATTCATGTCCGCGCAGGATCGCCCGGTACGGACGGCCCATCACACCCACGCAGCCGCCCAGGTGATCACGGCGGTACGGCTCGGAAAGCCAACGCTCGTGATCGTGCGGCCGCCGACCGACGCCGCGCTCGCCCACATGGCGCGCAAGGGCATAACGGCGCGCATGGCACTGGTGGCCTGGACGCGTTTCCACCGCCGGATCCTGCCTCACGCGGAAGGCTTCGTCGTCTGCAGCTTCGGCGAGATGACCACGAACTTCGGGCCGGTGGTCGAGCGGGTGAACCAGCGCTTCGGCACCGATTTCGGCGTGTTCGAACACAGCCCCGAGCACGAGCAGGAGATCTTCGACCAGATCCGTGAGCGCAATCGGCGCCGGTTCGGAGATCAGCCCAGCGGGGACAGCTCCAAGGCACTGGGCTTGCCCAGCGCAGAGCGCGAGGCGCTCAAGGAGACGTTCCGCTCGCAACTCGCCGCACCCGATCTCGAGGAGCTGCGGAACCGAGCGCAACGCACCTACGACGCGCTGGTGACGCCGAGCCAGGGATCGGGACCCGGCTGAGGGGACGGCAACGCGCCGCGCGCTACGTGAGCCCAAGCGCGCGCCGCAGCACCGGCTCACAGACGTGCACAGCCCGGCTTGGGTCCGACACGAGGTAGTGGTGGTGCAGCCCGGGGCCGCCGTTCACCTCGATCAGGGCGCCTCCGGTTTCTGCAAGCGGGCGGTTCAGGTCGGCAGTGATCACGTCCACTCCCGCCAGCCTCAGCCCAAGCGCCCGGACGCTGCTGCGCGCTTCGCGTACGAGCTCGTCCGCCGGTGGCTCGCGGACCGTGTGGCTATCGGCGGGTCCGCTCTGATTCGTCACATTCCGTACTCGCACGCGAGTCGCGGGGGGCGCAACTGAGCCCAGCCTCAAACCTTGTCCGGCGAGCGCGTACACGCAGTCGAGCGTTGCGGTGATGAGCTGCAGGCCAAGATCCCCGCCGGCTTCGAGCCGTCGCCGGTTCTCGGCCAGGATCAGCTCCCGCACCGTCGAGCTGCCATCACCCATGACGTGCGGCGGGTCGCGCCGCACGACGTCGAGCAGTTCGCCGTCCAGGAAGAGGAGCCGGTAGACGCTGCCGGGCACCTGCGGCTCCACGAGTATGGTCGATGATCGACGTGCTGCGATGACCGCCGCGCGACGTAGCTGTGACATTGTCGAGACGCCGGCGGTGGCACCCATCCCGCCCCCCGTCCCGCGCGCCGGCTTGACCACGACCGCACCGGACCTGCGAAGCAGTTCGACTGCTGGCGTGAGGTCGCCCAGCCGGCACTCGACGTAGCTGGTCGTGGGCACCCCCACATCCCGCAGCAGCCCGTTCACGAGCACCTTGTCCAGCGACGCCCGGACCGTCACCACGTCGTCCAGTGTCGTCCACTGTCGCTGGGTGAGCGTACGACGGTCGCCGTGCTGAAAACTCAGGATGCCGGCCGGGTGGTCGGTTACCGTCGCGCCGACATCGGCGGCTGCAGACGTCCACAGCCGGCGGTAGTAGTCAGCGTCGATTCGCGCGGATTCCCGTGCGAAGGCGCGACCCTCTCTGAACCTCGCGCAGACGTAGGCCGGGCCCGTGGCGGCCGCCAACTCGAGGTGTGCCATCAGCTCGCGGCCGGGACGGCCGGCGCCGGCGAGGGCGAAGGCCGATCGGCTCAGCAGGGTGTCGATCGCACGAGGCGACCTCATGACAGGGCGGCGTCCGGACTGGATGTCGTCTCGGACGTTCGACCGATCCTCGCTCTCACACGACCGGGAAGCCGAAGCAGCCCAAGCGCGCTGGGCAGCGGGTCGGCGACGCTGAAGACCGGGAACCGCTGGCGGTGGACGAGGCTCCGCACCCATGACCACAACGTCAGGTCCCCCGACCGCCGCATGGCCGTGAAAGCGAGCGTGTCCTGCACCGGATACCACAGCCGCACTCCCTCCCGAAATCCATCCTGGGGCGCCACCGGGAGTCCGGCGGCGTCACGGTAGGCGAGCTCACCGAGGTTGAGACCGGCGGCCCGCACCAGAGCATCGGCGGCCGTGACTCGCGCGTTGCACTCCATGATCTTGAGTTGCTGGTCCCGTGCATCGAGCTTGAACTCGACGCAGGCAATCCCGCGAACTCCGGCGGCGTCCACGAAACGACGTCCGGCTTCGGCCGCGGCCGGGCTCCATCGCGCCAGGTGATAGGTCGCGCCACCGAACCCGACCGGGTACTGGCGCATCTTCTGCTTTGTGAAGTCGACCAGCTTCCGGGCGTGCTCGTCGACGTACGTGTAGTACGACCAGTAGGTCTCCTCCGGTCCCGGAACGATCTCGGTGACCAGCATCGCCAATCCCAGCTGGCTGGTGCGAACGTATGCGGCCCGCAGCTCCGACTCGGACTGGATGCGGAACACCTTGCGTCGGAAGTGCCGGGCGAATTCGTGAATGTGCACGGGCTTCAGCGCACACGGCATGCTGATCTCGGCGACGGCTCGATCGAGGTCGGCCTGGGCCCTGAGCAGCACGGTGCGTGGCGCGCCCACACCGCAGGCTCGGGCGATCTCGTACGTCCGCTCCTTGTCGAGCATGTCCACCAAAGCCTCGTCGTTGGCACGGGCCGGTCGCAGGCCGATGCCGCACAGCTCGGCGCGCCGCCGCGCCAGCAGCTCCAGGGAGTCATCGTCGCAGGGAAGCAGCACCGCGCCGGCCGGCGCCTGTGAGCGCAGCCAGCTGAGCAGCTGCCGCTGCGGATCCTCGCCCGACACCACGGTGAAGCTGCGGCAGTATCGCGACGCCCGCACCGGCGAGTATTCATGACCGACCGCATGCACCTCGACCCCGATCTCACCGAGGCCCCTGACGACGGACAGGGCGTTCGTGAGGCCGCCAAATACCACCGCCGGCGGATACCCCATTCAGCGTCCCTTGGCGGCAAGCTGGCTCGACCGCGTGACGGGAAGGCCGGAATCCGCGAGAAACCGGTCGACCCACTCGTTCGAGAAGTCGCCGCGTGCAACCGCGGCTGTGTACTCGGCCTCCGAGGCCGACTTCTGGCGAAGGCTGGCCAGAAGTGATTCGGAGATCGCAAGGGGGATCACGACCACGCCGTTGAGATCACCCATGATGATGTCGCCTGGGTGGATCACGATGCCACCACAGCAGATCGGGTGGTTGATCTCGCCCGGGCCGCGGTGCAGCGGGCCGATCGGAGTGACGCCGCGCGCGAACACCGGAAAGTCCCCGAACTCGCGGATCGCAGGTAGGTCACGGATCAGCCCGTCGACGACGAACCCCGCCACTCCACGGTGCCGGGCCTTCGACGACACCAGGTCGCCCAGCACGGCGTTCATGGTCGATCCGCCGGCGTCGACCACGATCACGTCGCCTGGCTCGGCAATATCCAGTGACTTGTGCACCATCAGGTTGTCGCCCGGGTAGACCTTCACGGTGCATGCCGGCCCGAGTATCGGCAGGCTGGGATCGGTCAGCGGGCGGATCTCCGGCCGCATCGTGTACAGCCGGTTCATGAGGTCGGACGCGGCAGGCGTCTCGAACTCCGCGAACCCGGTGACCGTCTGGACATCGGGGCGAACGATCGAATCGCGGATCCTGAACCCCGGTCCAGGATGCATCTCCGCGGACATCGGCTTGTCGACCATTGGGGACCCCCCCTGGAGCTAGCTGATTTTGGTTGACCTAGGTGGCCTCAAGTATCCGCAACTACCAACGAATTGCAAGTCGAGCCTGCGCGAGGCTCCCTCGCCTGAGAGCCTACCGACCGGGGGTCTGCGGCTGCCAGCTTCGGCGCCGCCGCGCACGCCGAATCGCCAGTGCAACCGGGCTACGCCGGAACCCGAGTCCGACGCCGGACACCTTCAGCCGCAGGCGCCCGCCTGTATCAGCCGCACCCAGCCCGACGCGCGGCCGCCGGTACGGCTCGTCCGTGAAGTGCGCCCCGGTCAGGACACAGGCTGCAAGGTACCCAGCTGCCCGAGCCGCATCTGCCACCCGAGCGTCTGCGACACCGTATGGGTAGGCGAGCGTCTCACACCCTCCCAGGTGGTCGGCGATCGAGGCGCGAGACCGCTCCAGCTGTTCCCGCAGCTCCTGCCCGGAGAGCCCCGGCAGCAGCGGGTGTGTCACCGTGTGAGAGCCGACCTCCCAACCATCATCGCGCAGGTCCGCGAGCTCCCCCCAGGTGAGAGGTCGCAGCTCTGCCGCGGCCGAGTTCTGCTCGTCCTCGATGCCGTACCAGCTGAGCGCGGCCCCCGAATCGGTGAAGCCGGTGACCACGAACACCGTCCCCGGATACCCGAACTCTGCGAGGATCGGCGCGGCCAGCAGGTTCGACGCGTACCCGTCATCGAACGTGACGACAACCGATCGCCGGGGAAGGGTTCCGTCGCGGGTTCGACGCTCGGCGTCGGCGAAGGTCAGGCCCACGTAGCCGCTGCGATGCAGGTACCCGAGCTGGCTTCGCAGGGCGCTCTCGGTGATCGCCAGCGGCGAGCGCCACGAGGAGGACACCGCGTGGTAGGCAACGATCAGGGGCCGGCACGAGGTAGCCATGCGGTCGATTGTCCAGCCGATAGCATGGTTGCGCAAGCAGCGCTCGTGCGCGCTGTCGGCCCTGGGGAGGTTGACGTGTTTCATGAACCGACGTATACCTGAGCGGTCAATTGGCTCCCGACTCTTGATCAGCGGTAGCCGGCTTCCCAGATGCCGACGGCATCTCTCGACTCCAAGGGGTCCGCTCGTGTCCAACGAACTCATTCTGGTCGCCGGAGGCGGTGGTTTCATCGGCGGGCACATGGTCGCGGACCTGCTGTCGCAAGGCAAGCGCGTCCGCGCTGTGGATGCGAAACCGATCTCGGAATGGCATCAGGTCTTCGACGAGGTCGAGAACCTCGTCTATGACCTGTCCGACCTCGGCAACTGCCGCAGGGTGTCCGACGGAGCCACAGAGGTGTACCAGCTCGCCGCAGACATGGGCGGAATGGGATTCATCGAGAACAACAAGGCTCTCTGCATGCTGTCGGTGCTCCCGAGCACCCATATGCTGATGGCCGCTCGCGACGCGGGCGTGGAGCGGCTGTTCTACTCGAGCTCCGCATGTGTGTACGCGGCCAGCGGGCAAACCAGCTCCGACGTGACGGCGCTCAAGGAGTCCGACGCCTACCCTGCCGAGCCCGAGGACGGATACGGCTGGGAGAAGCTGTTCAGCGAGCGCATGTGCCGGCACTTCCGCGAGGACTTCGGCCTCGAGACGCGGGTAGCCCGGTACCACAACGTCTATGGCCCGCACGGCACCTACGACGGCGGTCGCGAGAAGGCGCCGGCCGCGGTGTGCCGCAAGGTGGCGATGGCGAAGCTCTCCGGCGTGCACGAGATCGAGATCTGGGGAGACGGCGAGCAGACACGCAGCTTCATGTACGTCGATGACTGCGTCATAGGCTCGCAACGGCTCCTGCACAGCGATGTGGTCGATCCCATCAACATCGGCAGCTCGGAGCTGGTATCCATCAATCAGCTGGTGTCGATCGTCGAAGAGATCGCGGGAGTCACTCTGGAACGACGATACAAGCTCGACGCTCCGCAGGGCGTGCGCGGGCGTAACAGCGACAACGAGATGATTCGCACCCAGCTTGGATGGGAGCCGTCGATCTCCCTGCACTCAGGCCTGGAGCGGACGTACGCATGGGTGCACGATCAGGTGGCGGCTAGCAACGGAGCTGCCGTGCCGACGGCCTGATCCAGATCAACTCGTCCAGGCAGAGGCGTGCACGAGGCGTTCGAAGGCGCGCTCGGCCCGAGCCCGCACCTTCGCATGACCGGGCGTCTGATACTCCTCGGCCAGCGTCTGCGATTCGTCCGCCCGTTGCTGAGACGGCCGAGCAACACGACGCTCCGGGACCGCCGCACCGGCCTCGTGCTCGTAGCGTGCCAACCCCTCGGCCAGCTGATCGGCGTCGATCATGCCGGACATGTAGCGATTGATCACGCGAGCCAGCCCTCCGCCGCGGGCTCTCAGGTCGATCAGGTGGAAGCACTGAGCGACGTGCTCCTGATCGTGGGCACCCGCGGCCATCTGCTTTCCGAATCTACTGTTGACTGATTCGACAATAGCCGGGAAGTCGCGGGTGACGTCCTCGAAGGGCGCGACCACGATCTCGCTCACGAAGGGAACGAGCGCTTCGTAGAAGCGCGCGTACGCATCCAGTCCCCACCCCAGCGGGATGTACGGCTCGCGGATCACGCAGGAGATGACCGCGTCACGAGGATGCCTCACTGTCGCGATCGACGGGATTCCGCGACGGGCGGCCTCGATCAGCTGTGCCGGAGCGTGGAGGTGGTGCGCCAATCGCACAGGTCGCGGCTGAGCGGTCTGAAACGCCATGGTCGCAAAGGTCGACGCGCAGCGCGGGAACCCGTCGATCACCATCTCGGTTTCCGGTCCGATCACAGACCCGTCGTACTTGTGTCGGGCAAATGCCAGGTACGGCCGGTACTCGGAGGCCCGCGACCTGACATACCAGCGCACGCCGCGCACGCCGGCCCCTTCGCGCAGAGGTAACACTCGGCTCAGCCGAACAGCGCCGCTCAAGGAAAGTCGCTGCCCACGTGCGCATCTGCGGGCAGCAGCTGCAGCCCGGCTCCGACGAGGTCGCGGATGCTGACGATGCCCACCAGCCGGCCGTCGTCGACCACCGGGATGTGGCGGAACCGGCGCTCGCTCATGATCTGCGCGGCCTCGCTGGGGGCGTGGTCGGACGGCAGCGTCATCGGGTCGGGCGTCATGTATGTCTGCACCCGGCCCTGGTCGGGCTGCTCGCCGTCGGCGACCGCGCGCAGCAGGTCACGCTCGGTGAAGATGCCCGCGATGCGGCCACCGTCCACCACCACTGCGGCGCCAACGTTGCGGTCGCGCATGACCCGTGCCGCCTCCCGGAGCGATATTTCGGCCGGGACCGTCAGCACCTCGTCGCTGGTCATGAAGTCACGCAACGTCACTCCCATGGAGCCGTCCTTCCTACTCGGTGGTCGCGTCGCGCAGGCGCATCTCGAGCAGCAACTCGGCGTCGAGGGCATCCGCGATCCGCATCAACGTGTCAAGCTTGGGCGGCCTACCGCCACGCTCGAGGCGGGCGATCGCCGACTGCGTGGTGCCGCACAGGATCGCGAGCTCCTGC